>MHCFR04200__coassemble_429_pt1 | contig 25187 bp, 23 predicted proteins | sample MHCFR04200__metabat2_low_PE_027 | metagenome-assembled genome bin MHCFR04200 | reverse complement strand
TTGACCGAATTTGCTTCCTCGAAAAAGTGGCATCTGCCACTTTTTCGACACGCTGTGGCCCCCGCCGGAACTTCCGGCGGGGGCCGCTTGCATGTTAGCCTTCAATATGGATGGTCCGCTTCTCGGGAACCTTCTTCGCATCCATCTTCGGGATCTCCAGATGGAGCACGCCGTTGGTGTAAGCAGCCTTCACATCCTGCTCCGTGATATTCTCACCCACATAGAAGCTGCGCTGCATTACGCCGGCATAACGTTCCTGACGGAGCATCTTGCCCTTCTTGTTCTCGTTGTCCTTCTCCAGCGTCTTTTCGGCGGAGATGGTCAGATAACCATTGGTCAATTCCAGATGAATTTCATCCTTCTGGAAGCCCGGCAGATCAACGTCCACCTCATAGCCTTCGTCCGTTTCCTTCACGTCGGTCTTCATCATGTTCTGCGCATGCTTGCCGTACAGGGCACGGTCGATGTTGCCAAAGCCACGGAAGAAGTTACGATCGAAATCATCAAAAACATCCATCAAATTTTCACCAAACACAGTGGGAAGATAACTGCTCATATAGAAACCTCCATTCATTTGGCCTTGCATTGCTGGTTTCTTGGCCAGTCATGTAGGGTCTTGCCTCGTGAACCCTTGCGGGTCTTGATTACTTTGTGGTCACTGGCCACCCCGTTCTTTCCTTTCCTGAACGATACTTATATTATAGTCAAAGATCAAAGAAAGTCAATAGCTAAAATCAAATTTTTTCAAAAAAATTTTTACCAGTACCGTTTCCGCCGGAAATACAGGATGCACCCGCCGCAAACCACAACGCACAGCGCAATCACCGCGGGATAGCCATAGGCCCAGTCCAGCTCGGGCATATTGGTAAAGTTCATGCCGTACCAGCCGGCAATCAGAGAAAGGGGCATAAAAATGGTCGTTACAATGGTCAGCAGCTTCATAATCCGGTTCTGGGCAATGTCCACCTGGGCCTGATACTCGCTGCTTACCTGGCTGGCATATTCATGGAGCAGATGCGCCTCATCCTGCAAACGGTTCAAGCGGCGCAGCACGTACTGGAGGCGGCTCTGGCTGCATGCGTCCAGCAGGTCCGCGGCGCTTTCCTGAATGGTCAAAACCAGGTTATTCAGCTGGGCATAGTAGCGGTTGCGGTGATTGAGCTCCTTGCGCAGGGCGCTCATCTGCCGGATGAATCCCTCGGTGCGGTTTTCCAGCACCGCTTGTTCCAGTACCGAGATCCGATCCTCCAGGGACTGCATTTCGGTGATATCGTCCAGGATCAGCGCCAGGAAGAAGTCCATCATCAGGTCGTCCGCCTGGTCTGCGTGATGGGGGCGCATTTTTTGAACCTTTTCCATGCATGTCGCGGCAATGCCGCTGGGGTCAATAAACAGCACATTGCTTTTCCACCAGACAAAGGCCAGGGACTTCTGGGGCTGTTTGGCCTTGGCGGGAATGTGCAGCTCGCCCCAGATGCGGTCCTCCTCAATGACCACACGGCACCCCCTGCATTTGGAAAGGTTGTACAGCACCTCGGGGGGCAGCATCCCCTCGGGCAGGCGCAGCTTTTCCAGCTCCTCCGGGCGCACCACGGCCGCTACCTGATGCCAGGTTACCTGCTCGCCCTTGGCAAAGGGCGTGAGCCTTTCAGCAATGTGATAAAACAAGTCAATCTCCTCCTGCCCGCGCCGCATGAGCGCGTAAAAATGCAAAACAGCACCCGACGCAGCTGCGCCTGGGTGCCTGTATATTCAAATGTAACTTTCGTCCTGCCCGAACAGGGGCACAAAGTCCTCCGAGGCGGAGGCGGCTTCCTGCTCATAGCCGGGCAGCTCCAGGGCGCGCATGTGGTCGCGCACCCGCCGGTATTCCCGGGGGGTGATGGTGCGGGTCAGCCCGGGAATGTCCACGCCGTTCAGGGGCACGTATTGGCGCATCAGGCTCACGGGAATCCCCGGCAGATGGTCGTGCACCCAGTCCAGCAGGGCAATGCTCTCCCCGGTGAGCCCGGGAAGGATCAGGTGGCGGATCAGCACGCCCCGGCGCATGATGCCATCTTCGTCATATTGTGGTGCGCCCACCTGGCGTACCATCTCCGTAATGGCGGCGCTGGCCACCTCAAAGTAGTCCGGAGCCTTGGCGCACAGCTGCCCCATGCGGGGGGAGAAGTGCTTGAGGTCCGGCAGGTAGATATCCATCACGCCCTCCAGGCGCCGGAGGGTTTCGACAGTTTCATAGCCGGAGGTGTTCCACACCAGGGGCACCGGTGGATGGTACAGATCCAATGCCTCCAGGATGCCCTCCACAAAGGGCGTGGCGGTGATGAAGCTCATGGTGTGCACGCCCATGTCCACCAGGCGGCGCATGTGTTCCGCCAGCTGGGCAGGGGTAAAGTCCCGCCCCAGGTTGCGGTGGCTGATGTCCCCGTTCTGGCAGTAGGCGCAGCGCAGGGTGCAGCCGCTGAAAAACAGCGCCCCGGTGCCGCGGGTGCCGCTGATGGGCGGTTCCTCCCAGTAGTGGGGGGCAATGCGCGCCAGGCGCAGGGTGCTGCCCAGGCCGCAAAAGCCGTTGCCCCCTTCCGGGGTACGGCGGGCGTTGCAGTGGCGGGGGCAAAGGGTACAGTGTTCCATGGCGGGGCCTCCTTGGGAGCCGTTTGATTTTATTGTAGCACCCCTGCAAATGGCGCGCAAGGGGGCGTTTTGAGCCATTCGCCCCTTGCAATTCCACCAGCCCTTGCGTATAATAACTTAGATAGCTGTACAAGGAGGATGCCCCTGTGAGGATGCTTCTGACCGGCGCGTATACGCTAGCCCATGGCAAGCTCGTCCCCCAGGATGTACTGGTGGAGGACGGGCGCATTGTTTCTTCTTTTGGGAAGGGTGTTCAGGCGGACCGTGTGCTTTCCCTTCACGGACGCCTTGTGGTCCCAGGTCTTGTGGATGTGCACGTGCATCTGCGGGAGCCTGGGTTTTCTTATAAGGAGACGGTGCTTACGGGGACGCGGGCGGCGGCGCGGGGCGGATACACCACCGTGTGTGCCATGCCCAACCTGAACCCCGCCCCCGACACTCCCGAGCATCTGGCGGTGGAGGAGGAGATCATCCGCCGGGACGCCTGCATCCGCGTGGTGCCCTATGGGTGCATTACCCTGGGGCAGAAGGGCGCGGGGGAACTGACGGACATGGCCGCCCTGGCGCCTCGGGTGGCTGGGTTTTCCGACGATGGCCGGGGCGTGCAGTCCGAGAGCCTCATGCGCCAGGCCATGGAGCGCTGCAAGGCGGCGGGCGGCATGATCGTGGCCCACTGCGAGGATATGTCCCTGATTCCCGCCGGGGGCGCCATTCACGCGGGCAGCTATGCCGCTGCCCACGGCATCCCGGGGATTCCCTCGGAGAGCGAGTGGGGGCAGATTGCCCGGGATCTGCGCCTGGCCCGGGAGACAGGCTGCCCCTATCATGTATGCCACATCTCCTGCAAGGAGTCCGTGGCGCTGATCCGCCAGGCCAAGGCGGAGGGCGTGAACGTGACCTGCGAGACCGGCCCCCACTACCTGCTGCTGTCCCAGGACGATTTGCAGGACGAGGGCCGCTTCAAGATGAATCCTCCCCTGCGGGACCGCGCGGACCGGGAAGCCCTGCTGGAGGGCCTCGCCGATGGCACCATCGACATGATCGCCACGGACCACGCCCCCCACGGCCAGGAGGAAAAGGCCAAGGGCCTGCGGGGCTCGGTGATGGGCATTGTGGGCCTGGAGACCGCCTTCCCGCTGCTGTATACGCATCTGGTGCAGAAGGGATTGATCTCCCTGGAGAAGCTCATGGAGCTCATGAGCGGCGCCCCCCGCCGACGCTTCGGCTTTACGGATGGAGGCATCCTGCCGGGGCAGCGGGCGGAGCTGGCGGTCCTTGACCTGGACAAGCGCTGGAACATCGACCCGGAACGCTTCCTGAGCCTGGGGCGGAGCACGCCCTTTACCGGCTGGGAAGTGCAGGGAGACTGCGTCATGACCCTGTGCGGGGAACGCATGGCCTATAAGGAGGAAGAAACCGTATGATATTCACCGTTATCGGGCAGACGCCCCTTACGGATACCGTTTACCGCCTGGAGCTGGCGGGGGACACCGCCGCCATTACCCGGCCCGGGCAGTTTGTGCAGATCAAGGTGCCGGGGTTCTACCTGCGCCGGCCCATCTCCGTGTGCGACTGGGGCGAAAACAGCCTGACGCTGATCTACAAGGTGGTGGGCCAGGGCACCAAGGCCATGACCGGCCTGGTTCCAGGGGCGGAGCTGGACCTGCTCACGGGGCTGGGCAACGGCTTTGACCCGGCGGCCTGCGGGGACAAGCCCCTGCTGGTGGGCGGCGGCGTGGGCGTGCCGCCCCTGTACGGCCTGTGCAAGCGCCTCATCCAGGCGGGGAAATCCCCGCGGGTGGTCATGGGCTTCAACACCGCCGCGGAGGTTTTCCTCCGGGAGGATTTCGACGCCCTGGGCGTGCCCGTGTACGTGACCACCGCCGACGGCTCCCAGGGCATCCGCGGCTTTGTCACCGCCGCCCTTACGGAGACGGACTATGACTTTACCTACGCCTGCGGCCCCGAGCCCATGCTCAAGGCCCTGTACCAGGCCACGGACAAGCCCGGCCAGTACAGCTTCGAGGCCCGGATGGCCTGCGGCTTCGGGGCCTGCATGGGCTGCAGCTGCAAGACCAAGTATGGCACCAAGCGCATCTGCAAGGATGGCCCCGTGCTGAACAAGGAGGAGATCGTATGGTGAGCACCGCCGTAACCCTGTGCGGCGTGGAGCTGGATAACCCGGTGATTCCCGCCAGCGGCACCTTCGGCTTTGGCCAGGAGTTTACCCCCTACTATGACATCAACATCCTGGGCTCCCTGAGTTTCAAGGGCACCACCCAGGAGGCGCGCTTCGGCAACCCCCTGCCCCGCATCGCCGAATGCCCGGACGGCATGCTCAACAGCGTGGGATTGCAAAACCCCGGCATCGACCACGTGATCGCCGAAGAGCTGCCCGCCCTGCGCAAGATCTTCCATAAGCCCATCATGGCCAACATCAGTGGCTTTTCCCTGGAGGAATACGTGGCCTGCTGCGCCCGCATGGACGCGGAGGAGCAGGTAGCCTTCCTGGAGGTGAACATCTCCTGCCCCAATGTGCGCCACGGGGGCATGGCCTTTGGCACCAGCCCGGAAGCGGCGGCGGAGGTCACCCGGGCGGTGAAGGCCGTAACGAAAAAGCCCGTCATCATGAAGCTCAGCCCCAATGTGGCGGATATCACGGCAATCGCCCGTGCCTGCGAGGACGCGGGGGCGGACGGCCTGAGCCTCATCAATACCCTGCTGGGCATGCGCATTGACCTCGCCCGCCGCCGCCCGGTGCTGGCTAACGTCATGGGCGGCTATTCCGGCCCCGGGGTGTTCCCGGTGGCCCTGCGCATGGTGTACCAGGTCACCGGCGCGGTGAAAATCCCCGTGGTGGGCATGGGCGGCGTATCCTCCGCCCGGGACGTCATTGAAATGATGATGGCCGGCGCCACCGCCGTGGAGGTGGGTGCGGCCAACCTGGTGGACCCCTACGCCTGCAAGCGCATCATTGAGGAACTGCCTCAGGTCATGGCGGAGCTGGGCATTCGGGACTTGAAGGAAATTCAGCGGGTATAACCCCGATACAGACAAAGGAGGACGTTTATCATGGATCATGACGTTATTATTGCCCTGGACTTTGAAAACCGTGAAAAGACCCTGGCCTTCCTGGACCTGTTCCAGGAGGAAAAGCCCTATGTGAAAATCGGTATGGAGTTGTTCTACGCCGAAGGCCCGTCCATCGTGCGGGAGATCAAGGCCCGGGGACACCGGATTTTCCTGGACCTGAAGCTCCATGACATCCCCAACACGGTGAAAAAGGCCATGCATGTGCTTTCCACCCTGGACGTGGACATGACCAACCTGCACGCGGCGGGCACCATCGCCATGATGGAGGCGGCCAAGGAGGGCCTCACCCGCCCCGACGGCAGCTGTGCCACCCTGCTGGCGGTGACCCAGCTCACCTCCACCAGCGAGGAGCGCATGCAGCAGGAGCTGCTCATCAACGCCTCCATGCCCGAGACCGTGAAGCAGTACGCCCGCAACGCCAAGGCCGCGGGCCTGGCCGGCGTGGTGTGCTCCCCCCTGGAAGCGGCCCTGGTGAAGGAAGCCTGCGGCCCCGATTTCCTCACCGTGACCCCCGGCATCCGCTTCGCGGACGGGGACGTGGGGGACCAGGTGCGGGTGATGACCCCCGCCCGCGCCCGGGAAGGCGGCAGCGACTACATCGTGGTGGGCCGTCCCATTACCGCGGCGGCGGACCCCGTGGCGGCCTATCGCCGTTGCGTGAAGGAATTCCTGGGCCAGTGAGCCCCAAAGGAGCGTGAAGGGCCATGGTCCTTGCGGCAGACCATCTTGAGGTAAAAACCGTCCCCGTGGGCATGCTGGCCACCCAGTGCTATGTGCTTTCCCTTCCCGGCCGGGACGACTGCCTGGTCATCGATCCCGGCGCGGAGCCGGAGAAGATCCGCCGGGCCATGGGGGAAAAGCAGCTGGCGGCCATCCTGCTCACCCACGGGCATTTTGACCATATCGGCGCCGTGGCGGCCCTGGCGGGGGACAATACCCCCATCTGGATTCACCGCCTGGACGCGGAGATGCTCACCAACCCGGCGCGCAACCTGTGCCGGATGATCCGCACGGAAATCACCGCGCCCCCCGCCACCCGCCTGCTGGAGGAGGGCGACCGCCTGGAGGCCGCGGGGGTGGAGCTGACGGTGCTCCACACCCCCGGCCACACCCCGGGCAGCGTGTGCTTCCGCTCGGGTAACCACCTGTTCACCGGGGACACGCTGTTCCACGGCGGCTATGGCCGCACGGACTTCCCCGGGGGCAGCCCCGAGGATATGCGCCGCTCCCTGGCGCGCCTGGCGCCTCTGGAAGCGGCGTGCGCCATCTATCCCGGGCATTGACCCTTTCACCATTGATATAAGGAAGAATTCGCACCTATGCAAGACGAACATCGCACGGCCTTTTTATTGCAGACCGTGGCCTCGGAGCTGCGGGACGTGACCCGGCTGTTCCGCATGGACCCCGCCCTGTGGGAGGAAACCCATCAACCGCATTTTATCTGGCATGCCTGGGAGGAGGACGGACGCTTCCACTGCCGCTTTGCCCTGGGGCAGGAGGAGCATCACCGGGAATGCCCCATCCCCGCGTGCGAGGATGCGCGCATTGCCCTGCTGGAGCAGAAGCGCGCCCTGAAGCGCCTGTGCAAGCAGACCCTCTACGACCTGTGCAAGCGCCTGACGGGGGTCACGTCCCCCTGGGGCAGCCTTACGGGCATCCGTCCCACGCGCCTGGTCTACGAGGCCATGGAGCACGGGCTTTCCCTGGAGGCGGCCTGTGCCCAGGTGGGAGAAATTTTTGACGTTTCCCCGGAAAAGCGGCAGCTCCTGGGGGATATTGTGGAGGTGCAGTCCACCCTGCCGCCTCCCTGCGAGCAGGAGATGGACGTGTACGTGGGCATCCCCTTCTGCACCACCCGCTGCGCCTATTGCACCTTCCTCAGCGGGGAGCTGGGCAAGGGCAAGCTGGTGGAGCCGTACCTGGCGGCGCTGTTCCGGGAAATGGCGGCGGGGGCGGACATCCTGGCCCGGAGCGGGCGAAAGCTCCGGGCGGTGTACGTGGGCGGAGGTACCCCCACGGCCCTGAACGCCGACCAGCTCCAGCGCCTGACCCATATGCTCATGAAGCTGTTCCCCGGCGCGGTGGAGTACACCGTGGAGGCCGGGAGGCCCGATACCCTCACCCGGGAAAAACTGGAGATCATCCGGGACGCGGGGGTGGCCCGCATCAGCATCAACCCCCAAACCATGAACGACCGCACCCTGGAGGTCATTGGCCGCCGGCATACGGTGGCGCAGGTCTACGACGCCTACGCCATGGCCCGGCAGGTGGGCTTTCATCATATCAACATGGACGTGATCGCCGGGCTGCCCGGGGAGGACCTGGCGGACTTTGCCCGCACCATGGCGGGAGCCAGGGAGCTGGCCCCGGAGAGCCTCACCGTTCATACCCTGGCCATCAAGCGCTCCAGCCGCCTGCACCTGGAGCACGCGCCCCTGCCCCCGGCGGAACTGGCCGCGGAAATGGTGCGCATGGGCCACGCCACCGCCGCGGAGCTGGGCATGCGCCCCTATTACCTCTACCGGCAAAAGAACATGGCCGGCAACCAGGAAAACGTGGGCTATGCCCTGCCCGGCCACGCCTGCCAGTACAACGTGGACATCATGGAGGAAACCACCCACATCCTGGCCCTGGGGGCGGGCGGCATCTCCAAGCGCATTTATCCCGACCAGGGCCGCATCGAGCGGGAACCCAACGTCAGCAACATTGAGCAGTACATCGCCCGGGTGGATGAAATGGTGGCCCGCAAGGAGCGGCTGTTCCTGGGCGCGGCAGAGGAAAGGGGAGGAAGGCCTTTTGAAAATGTGGCAACAGACGGCGGCACCGGCACGGATCATGCTGGCCGCGTTGGGCATGTTGCTGCTAGCACTGGCAATCAATAACCCTGTGCTACGGGAATCACGAGAGGAGATCAACCGCGGCGGCAGGGTAAAGATTGGGCCGGTGACAGCGGGAAGCCAACTGACCCAGACCTTTGAAAGTACAGAAGATAGTTGGACAGCAGTGAGTGTGCGCCTGGAAAGTCTCTCCGATGCTGATGAGATGATTCTTCATCTGGCGTTGGAAAAGGGAAGCACAAAGCTGGTTCAGAAAGATTTTCCACTGGTGGGACTCAAGCGGAGCAGTCTACTGGAATTAACGCTGCCTTCGCTCCCAGCGGGAACATATACCCTGCGGGTTAGCGCGTCTGGCACAGGCAGCGCGACCTTGAACGGACGCGCTGCCGATGCGCCCGCTCAGTTGGACGGAACACCTTTGGAGGGAGGCGTATACCTGCGCTTGACCTATAGCTGGAAGGAGATCAGCCTGCAAGCGGCGTATATTGGGCTGACACTGCTGTTGCTTAGCCTGACGCCGCCCTGGCGAGGAAAGAAGGTGCAGGCATGAGCAAGCGCATGACTGTGCTGTTGTTGGCCATGGCGCTGACCGTAGCGCTAGCTTTTACAATGGCCTGGCAACTGCCCTGGGAGGGTGGTAAAACCATTTGGCGGCTGCGCAACATCAATGCGGCTGAAACTTGGGGAAGCGATTTCATTGCTCCTGAAGAGGAAGAAGACAGCCTTCCGGATGAGGAGGATTACACGCCTGAGGAAGTGAGGGGCTACCAGCTGCAATTACGGCTGCCGCTGTTCAGCCTGATACTGTGCGGTGGCTGGAGCGTATGCTTGCTGGTGTATTGGCTCACGGCGCAGAGACTTTACATGGAGCGGATAACTTTTGCGTCAATTATGCTTATTGGCGTTGCCATGATTTGCCTCAAACCAGCTGGCGTGGTGTGCGTATGGGACGAAAACATGCATCGCACTGTTGTACTGGATACGGTGAACACTAGCGGCAAACCTATGATGGAGTGGTTGCAGGACCTGAACAACTGGGCCTTTGGATACTTGCCTGGTATTTTGGGTGTGCTGCTGGGACGGATGCTTTCCCTGGATGTTATGGTGATGTGCATGCTGGGCCAGTTGCTGGGCTATGCCTTGCTGTGCGCCACAGCAGTGAGGCATGCGCCACGGTATAAGCTCACTTTTTTTCTGTTGGCCATGCTGCCGCTGAACTTATTCCAGGCCTGCAACGTCACTTACGATGCTATTGTGGCCGCAGGGATGCTGCTGGGGGTGAGCCTATGGTTGGAAACCCTGGAAAGGCCTGGTGTGGCTTTGCCCAGGCAGCTCTTCTTCATGGCGGTGACCATGACCCTGGGTACCCTGGCTAAACCTGCTTACAGCCTGGCCTTGCTACTTTTGTGGATGCTGCCGCGGGAGCGCTTTACGAGCAAAGGGGCTATGTGGGCTTTTCGAGGCTATGTGGGATTTCTAACGCTTTGGTGCATGGTGTGCCTGATTCTTCCCGGCCCCTATGAAGCGGTTCTCGGGGGCGACGCGCGCTTCACGGATTCCAGCTCTGCCGGACAGATTGACTATATCTTATCCAACCCCCTGCGGGTGTTGGGCGTCCTGGCGGATTATTCCATCAGCTCTTTGCCGGCGGCAATGTGGGAAGGGTTGGCTGTATGGGGAGACCTGAACGCGGATTATCGGTTGAGCCGAATATACTGTCTGGCGCTGCTGTTGATATGTCCTCTGGCTGCGGCAGGTGAGGCGCAAGGCAGCCCGCTTACCTTTGGCCGGCGTTGGAAGCTGGCCATACTGGGGTATCTGCCCATGCTGGGGTTAATGCTGGCGCAGTATGTGGTTTCCACTGAGATTGGTGCGGACAGCATCCGCGGTATGCAGGGACGCTATGTAATGCCTGTATTAATCTTGTTTTACCTGACAGTGATGTTGCCTAAGGGCCTTCGCCTGCGCCAAATACTTCCGAGCCGCTTGATTACCGGAACGGTTGCTGCCGCTTCCATAGCTTACATGTTCTGGCGTCTAACAGTCTGGCTGTATTTGCCCATCTGGTACGCCGCTCTGGGGTGACATGCGTGGCGCGGTGCCTGCATACGCTCTGGCGGGGGCTTGCAAAGCGCTGGGGAAACTGGTACAATAGGGCTGTGTTTTCGTGGCGTTTTCATGCGCCCCAAAGCCGTGCAAACGGCTTTTCAGGAAGGAGAAAAGAATCACATGCCACAGCATCCGACGTTTATCATAACCATGGAGGATGGCCGCCAGATGAAGGGCGAGCTGTACCCCGAGATTGCTCCCCAGTCCGTGGGCAACTTCATTGCCCTGGCCAACAGCGGCTTCTATGACGGGCTGATTTTCCACCGCGTAATCCCCGGATTCATGATCCAGGGCGGCGACCCCAAGGGCACCGGCATGGGCGGCCCCGGCTACTGCATCAAGGGCGAATTCTCCATGAACGGCGTGCCCAACAACCTCAAGCATACCTATGGTGTGCTCAGCATGGCCCGGAGCATGATGCCTGACTCCGCCGGGTCCCAGTTTTTCATTATGACCAGCGACAGCCCCCATCTGGATGGCGCCTATGCCGCCTTTGGCAAGGTGCTGGAAGGCATGGAGGTAGCCGAGGACATCGTCAATACCAAGCGTGACCGCAGCGACCGGCCGCTCACCCCCCAGGTGATGCAGTCCATTCGCGTGGAAACCTATGGTGGCGATTATCCCTTCGAGCAGATGTAACGTAAACCTGTGGAGCGCGGGCGGAAGGGGGTCAACACCCCCGTAACGTCTGCGCTCCTTTCGGCAAAACGGGAGGTGCGTGCGCCATGGAAAAGCAAAAGACGGTGGTCCGCGTGGCGGGCAAGGAATACGCCCTGGTATCCTCCGATCCCCCCGCGTACATGCAGCGGGTAGCCGCCTATGTGGACCGCAAGCTCAACGAAATGGCCCTGGCCAGCCGTCTGCCCTCCAACATGGTGTCCGTGCTCACCTGCCTGAACATGGCCGACGAGCTCATGAAGAGCCACGATGAGAATACCCGCCTGCGCCGGGAGCTCACCGCGCTGCGCCAGGAGCTGGAGCAGGCGAAAAAGAAATAAGTTTCGCGCATACGCGCAGATACCAAGGGAGGCTGCCCTCATGGAGAACCTTGCCCCGGCGGGGAGCATGGAAGCACTGGAGCGCGCCGTGGCCGCGGGAGCGGACGCGGTGTATTTGGGCTACGCGGCTTTCAGCGCCCGGGCGGGAGCGGGGAACTTCGACAGCGCCCAGCTGGCCCAGGCCGTGGACTACTGCCACCTGCACGGGGTGCGCGTCCATGTGACCGTGAACACCCTCATCAAGGATGGGGAGCTGGCGGAGGTGGGGGAGGTGCTGTCCCTGCTCAACCGCCTGCGGGTGGACGGCGTACTGGTGCAGGACCTGGCCGTGGCGGATATGCTCCGCACGCGCTTCCCGGATTTGCCTGTGCATGCCAGTACCCAAATGGCCCTGCACAATGTCAGCGGCGTGCGCTTTGCCCGGACGCTGGGCTGCGTGCGGGTGGTGCTGGCCCGGGAGTGCGGCCTGGACGTGATCCGGGACGCGGCCCGGGAGGACCTGGAAATTGAAGTGTTCGGCCACGGCGCCCAGTGCGTGGGAGTGAGCGGGGAGTGCCTGTTTTCCTCCATGCTGGGGGAGCGCAGCGGCAACCGTGGGCGCTGCGCCCAGCCCTGCCGCCTGCCCTATACCTACCGGGGGAAAACCGCCGCCTGGCTCAGCCCGCGGGACGTGTGTCTCCGGGACGACCTGCCCGCCCTGGCCGAGGCGGGGGTTGCGTCGGTGAAGCTGGAGGGCCGGCTCAAGCGCCCCGAGTACGTGGCGGTGACCGCGGCCAGCTACCGAAAGGCCATCGACAGCCTGGAGAATGGACATTTTGCCAAGGCGGGGGAGGACGAACGCCTGGCCCTTCGGCAGATGTTCAACCGGGGAGATTTCATGCGTGGCTACGCCATGGGCGCGGAGGACGCGGCGGTGATTTACCCGGAGCGGGTGAATCACCTGGGCGTGCCCCTGGGCAAAATTGAACGGGTGGAGCGCGGCTTTGCCCGGTTTACGCCCCTGCTGGCCCTCCATGATGGGGACGGCTTGCAGCTGCGGGCGGAGGGCGCCCCGGACCAGGACATGATTTATTCGGGCAAGGAAATCCCCGCGGGGCAGGAGGCGCTTTTGCGCCTGCGCCCGGATATGCGGGTGCGGCCCGGCATGCTGGTCTGCCGCCTCACTGACGCACGGCAGATGGCGCAGGCGGCGGCCCTGCCCGAGCCGTCCATTGCTGTGGACATGCGTTTGACGGCGTTCCCTGGCCAGCCCCTGACCTTGACGCTCAGCGACGGGGAAAGCGCCGCGACCGTTACGGGGCCGGAGGCCCAGCAGGCCCGTTCCCGGGCGCTGACGGCGGAGGACGCCGCCCGCTGCCTGGAAAAAACCGGGGACACCTGCTTTATCGCCCGGAATATTTCTGTGGAAACAGCGGATGCCTTCGCGGCGGTGTCCGTGCTCAATGCCCTGCGCCGGGAGGGTCTGGATGCCCTGCGCCGGGCGCGGATTGCCGCCCATACCCGGCAGGCGGGCCGGGAGCTGCTCGACCGGGCCTGGGAGATTCCCGCCGCGCCCCAGCCTCCCACGGCCCTGTGCCGTACCCCGGCGCAGCTGGATGCGCTGCCCCAGGGCGTGCGGGCGCTTTATCAGCCGGAAATTTATACAGAGGATAGCCTGTGCGCCGCATTGACGGCGCTGAACCGCCCCGTGTGGCTCTGTCTGCCCACCGTGTGCGGGGACGCTGCCCTGGACATGCTGGCGGGGCTGGCCGGGCGCTTCCCGGATAAGCTGCTAGGCTATGTGCTGGGCAGCGTGGGACAGCTGGGCCATTCCTGGCCCCTGCCGGTGGCCGCCGGGCCGGGAATTCCCGTGATGAACCGCCGGGCCATGGCCGTGCTGCTGGAAATGGGCTGCGCCTTTGTCACCGCCTCCCCGGAGCTGTCCGCCCGGGAGACCGCGGCGCTGATTGCCGGGGACGCCCCGGCGCTGGTGTGGGCCTATGGCAGGGTGCGGCTGATGCTGCTGCATCACTGCCCGGCCCGGGTGTATCTGGGACTGCATACAGGGCACGCGGCTTGCCGTATGTGCGACGATCATGCGCCCGACGCCCTGGCGGGCCAGGTTTTCACGGACCGGAGGGGAGAGCGCTTCCCGCTGCTGCGCCAGCGTCTGCCCGAGGGCTGCCGGGTGGAGCTGCTTAACGCCCTGCCCACGGACCTGCGCCGGCAGGTTTCGGAGCTGGGGGCTGCGCCCCTGAACGTATTCACCCTGGAGGACGCCCGCAAAACCGCGGCCGTGCTCGCTGGGCAGCCCTGCGCGGAAAAAACCACCACCGGACACTGGAACCGTCCGGTGACATGAACATGCCATAAAGGATGAATCCTTCCATGATGAAAGAACGAACCCTGCGGGTATTGGAGTTTACCAAGATCCGCGATATGCTCACTGAAAAGGCGCTCACGGACCTGGGCGCGGAAAAATGCCAGGCCCTGGTTCCTTCCACCAATTTCCAGGAGGTAACCGCCTGGCAGGAGGAAACCGAGGAGGCCCTGGTGGTGCTCACCTACCTGGGCGGGCATCCCATGGCGCCCTTTACGGATGTGCGCCCCTACCTGAATTTATGCGACAAGGGCGCGACCCTGTCCCCCAAGGCGCTGCTGGAAATCGCCGGGCTCATGCGGGCCTGCCGCACGGCCCGGGCTGCCCTGGTCACCGACCGGGAGAACACTCCCCGCCTGAAGGAAAAGGCCGGGCTACTGGGCTCCTTCCGCAACCTGGAGGACGACATCACAACCGCCATTATCTCCGAGGACGAGATCGCCGACCGGGCCTCCGTGGAGCTGGCCAATATCCGCCGCCACCTGCGCGGGGCCACCGAACGGGTGAAGGAGCGCCTCAACGCCATGATCCGCTCCGCCGCCTACCAGAAGTATTTGCAGGACCCCATCATCACCGTGCGCAACGACCGCTATGTGCTGCCGGTGAAGGCGGAGTACCGCTCCAGCGTTCCCGGCCTGGTGCATGACCAGTCCGCCAGCGGCGCCACGGTGTTTGTGGAGCCCATGGTGGTGGTGGAGATGGGCAACGAGCTCAAGCAGTGGGAGGCCAAGGAAAAGCAGGAGATCGAGCGCATTCTGGCGGCCCTCTCCGCCCAGGTGGCCCCCTATGCCCAGCAGCTCAAGGAGAATGTGGAGCTGCTGGCCGAGCTGGACTTCGCCTTTGCCAAGGGGCTGCTCAGCCGGGAGATGAACGCCGTTACCCCCAAGCTGAACCGGGAGGGCTTTATCAACATCATCCGTGGGCGGCATCCCCTCATTGACCGGGCGGTGGTGGTGCCCACCAATCTGTGGATGGGCCGGGAGTTCACCACGCTGATTATCACCGGCCCCAACACCGGCGGCAAGACGGTGACCCTGAAAACCGTGGGCCTGTTTACCCTCATGGCCCAGGCGGGCTTGCAGGTCCCCGCGGACCTGGGCACGGAGCTGGCGGTGTTCCAGCAGGTGTTTGCGGACATCGGGGACGAGCAGTCCATCGAACAGAGCCTGTCCACCTTCTCCAGCCACATGACCAACATCGTGGGTATCCTCAACGAGGTGACCCCCTACGACCTGGCGCTCTTTGACGAGCTGGGGGCGGGCACTGATCCCACCGAGGGCGCGGCCCTGGCCCAGACCATTCTCACCTCTCTGCTGGAGAAAAAGGTGCGTACCCTGGCCACCACCCATTACAGCGAATTGAAGGCCTTCGCCCTTTCCACCCCCGGGGTGGAGAATGCCAGCGTGGAGTTCAACGTGGAGACCCTGCGGCCCACCTACCGGCTGTCCATCGGCGTGCCGGGCAAGAGCAACGCCTTTGAAATCAGCCGCAAGCTGGGCCTTTCGGAGGGGCTCATCGAGCAGGCGCGCAAGCTCCTCAGCCAGGAGGACAAGCGCTTTGAGGACGTGATCGCCAACGCGGAGTACCACCGGCAGATCGCCGAAAAGGAGCGGGAGTTGGCCCAGCAGGCCGCGGCGGAAACCACCCGCCTGCGGGACGAGGCCGAGCGCCTCCGCCGGGAGACCGAGGCCAAGCGGGAGCAGAGCCTGCGCAAGGCCAAGGACGAGGCCCGGCGCATCCTGGAAAACGCCCGCCGGGAGTCCGAGCAGGTGCTCAGCGAGCTCAAGCGCATGAAGAAAAACGCCGCCGCCACCCCCGACATGCAGGCGGCCGCCCTGCGCAAGCGCCTGGAGGAGGGCATCGACAGCCTCTCCGAAGGCTTGACCCAGCAGGCCCAGCGGGTGGATCAGCCCCCCAAGACCGTGAAGGTGGGCGACGAGGTGGAGATCCTGCACCTGAAAACCAAGGGCACCGTGCTTTCCGCCCCTGACAGCAAGGGCGAAGTGCAGCTCCAGGCGGGCATCGTCAAGCTCAAGGCCCACCTAAGCCAGCTGCGCCTGGTCAAGGCGGAAAGCGCCCCCAAGCAGAAATCCTCCTTCCATGCCCAGACCGGCGCCATGACCCGGACGGTATCCATGTCCTGCGACGTGCGGGGCATGGCCCTGGACGAGGCCATCCCCGTGGTGGACCAGTACCTGGACGAGGCCGTCATGGCCTCCCTGAACGAGGTAAGCATCATCCATGGCAAGGGTACCGGCGTGCTGCGCAGCGGTATCCAGCAGCATTTGCGCCATCATCCCCATGTGAAGAGCTTCCGCCTGGGGGTGTATGGGGAAGGAGAAAGCGGCGTGACCGTGGTTACCCTGAAATAACGACGCACAGGATGCGGATACCCAAGGAGGTGTACAACCGCTTATGAAGGATAAACCCTATATCTTATTGGTGGACGACGACCCCAACATCAGCCGCCTGGTCCAGCTGTACCTGGAGAAGGAAGGCTTTGAGGTCAAGACCGCCGACCGGGGGGACGACGCCCTGGCCATGTTTCGCAAGATGCCCCCGGATCTGATGCTCCTGGACGTGATGCTCCCCGGCATGGACGGGTGGCAGGTGTGCCGCACCATCCGCAAGACCAGTTCCATTCCCATTATTATGCTGACCGCCAAGGACGAGACCTTCGACAAGGTGCTGGGGCTGGAGCTGGGGGCGGACGACTATATCACCAAGCCCTTTGACAGCAAGGAGCTGGTGGCCCGGGTGAAGGCGGTGCTCCGCCGCACCCAAGGCCCGGAGGAGGAAAAGACCGACGTGCTCTCCTTCCCTGGCCTGACCGTGAGCCTGAGCCAGTACGAGTGCCACTACGAGGGGCACCAGGTGGAAATGCCCCCCAAGGAGCTGGAAGTGCTCTATTTCCTGGCCAGCCATGTGAACCAGGTTTTTACCCGGGAGCAGCTGCTGGAGCAGGTGTGGGGCTTTGATTTCTTCGGCGACAGCCGCACGGTGGACGTGCATATCAAGCGCCTGCGGGAGAAGCTGCCGGGCTGCGAAAAGTACGGCTGGATGATCCGCACGGTGTGGGGTGTGGGGTATAAGTTTGAAATGCGTTGATCGGGGCGAGCAGACCATGTTTGCCCGGCTCTTCTCCATGTTTATGGCGGTGCTGATCCTGGCGCTGACGGCGGTGGGCCTGCTGGTCTACGCAACCATGCGCAACCTGCAGATCGATAACCGCCTGGAGGAGCTGAAAAAGGAAGCCCAGGAAATTGCCTATTTGGCAGCCCAGAATACCGTTACCGCGGCCAACCTGCTGCTGGGCATTGAAAACCCCACCCAGGCCTACCTCAACTGGAAGGCAGCCAGCGTCTATGAGGACTTTGGCGCGTACATCCTGGTGCTGGACGGCCGCGGGCAGCTCATGAGCAACCTGAAGGCGGCTTATGTGCAGGACCCGGCCTTTGTGACCTCCCTGAACCAAAAGGAGTTGAACCAGGCGCTGAACGAGGTGCTGGGCGGGGAGGAGATCTCCGTGCGCACCATGGTGGACGGCGCGCCCACCTTTACCGTGGGGGTTCCCTTTGTGCAGAACAATCAGGTGCTGGGCGCGGTGCTGATTCAGACCAAGGCCCAGACCATTGAGGGCGGCACCGGGGACTTTTTGCAAACGATTGTCCTGGTGGGGAGCGGCGCGGCGCTCTTGGCGGCGTTGCTGGTGTTTTTCTATACCAGGCGCTTGATACGCCCCTTGAGCGTCATGGCCAACGCAGCGGGGCGCATGGCCCAGGGGCAGTTTGACACCCGGGTGGAGATCAGCCGCACGGCGCCGGAAATGGCGCGCCTGGCGGACAGCTTCAACACCATGGCCGAAAAGCTTAGCGAGCTGGAAAGCTCCCGGCGGGAGTTTGTGGCCAATGTTTCCCACGAGCTGCGCAGCCCCATTACCAGCATCCGCGGCTTTGTGGAGGGCATGGAGGATGGCACCATCCCGCCCCAGGAGCACGGCAAGTACCTGCACATCGTGGGGGACGAAACCAAGCGATTGAGCAAGCTCATCAACGACTTGCTCAGCCTCTCCCGCCTGGAGCGGGAGGACGCCCAGCTGCAGCTGACGGACTTTGACATGAACGAAATGCTGCGCCGGGCGGTGATTCGCCGCATGAACGACCTGGACCAGAAGCAAATGGAAATCGATACGGATTTCCGCCTGGATCCCTGCATGGTGCACGCGGACAGCGACCGCATGGAGCAGGTGGTGGTCAACCTGCTGGACAACGCCATCAAGTTTACCCCCCAGGGCGGCAAGATCCGACTGACCACGGAAGATACCGGCAGCGTGATCCAGGTCACCGTGTGGGACAACGGCCAGAGCATCCTCCCCGAGGATCGGGACAAGGTGTTCGACCGCTTCTTCACCGCGGACCGGGCGCACACGGCGGGCAAGGGCACCGGCCTGGGCCTGAGCATTTGCAAGCGCATCCTGGAGTTCCATGGCCAGAGCATCCGCCTGGCGGACACCACGGAGGGCGCGGCCTTTGTATTCACCCTGGAAAAGGGAAAAGCAACGGAAGACAAAAAATGAGGAGCTGGGAGCAATGAGGGACCTGCGGGAGATACGCCAGGAGCTGGACCAGGTGGACCGGGAAATGGTACGGCTGTTTGAAAAGCGCATGAATCTTGCACTGGAGGTGGCGCAGTATAAAACCGCCCACGGTATGCCGGTGCTGGACGCTTCCCGGGAGGAGCAGGTGCTGGCCAGCCGGGCCGCCATGCTGCAATCCCCCGCCTGGACCTCGCAAACGCGGACGCTGTTTCAGCAGCTGATGGCCCTGAGCCGCGCTGCCCAGGAGGACTGGATGAAGGGGGTGGCTGAAACATGATTGACCGCCATGTATTCCTCATCGGCATGCCCGGCAGCGGCAAGAGCAGCCTGGGCAAGCGGCTGGCAGGCCGGCTTCGCATGAGCTATGTGGATACGGACCAGCGCATCTGCGACGCGGCGGGGTGCCCGGTAACGGAGATATTTGCCCGCTACGGGGAGGATGCCTTCCGCAACGCGGAAACCAATGTGCTGGCCCAGGTGGCCTACGAGCCCCCGTCCATTGTGTCCACCGGCGGGGGCATGGTGCTGCGGGATGTGAATTACCAGATCATGCGCAACCACGGGGTCATTGTGCTCATCGACCGCCCCCTGGAAGAGATCATGAGCGACATCAAGCTGGACCGCCGCCCGCTCCTGGCCCAGAAGGGCCTGAAGGAAGTCCCGCGGATCTACCAGCAGCGCATTGACCGCTACCGTGCCGCGGCGGACGCGGTGCTGGACAATTCCCAGGGATACTACAACGGCGTGTATAACCTGGAAAAGCTGGTGCGGGGGCTGTTCCCCCTGGACTGGCGGCTGTAACAAAAGAAAAATATAAGGAAGGGTGCTTCCCATGCATTGGCTTTCCTCTCCCACCGTGCGCTGGGATCGGGGGTTTTTTCGCAAATTACTGGTGGTGTGCCTGCCCATTGTGATTCAGAACCTGATGTCCGCCTCGCTGCATATTATTGACGGGGTGATGATCGGCCAGCTGGGGGACGCGCCTTATGCGGCGGTGACCCAGGCCACCCGCTATGTATTCGTGTATCAGCTGTTTCTGTTCGGCCTGGCGTCGGGTTGCGGCATCTTTTTTAGCCAGCATTGGGGGACGCAGGATGTGAAATCCATGCGCCGGGCCATGGGGCTGTGCTTCCGTGGCGCGCTGGTGCTGGCGGTGCTTTTCGGGGGGCTGGGGCTGCTGTTCCCCCAGGGCGTGATGAGCATTTTCCTGCCCAAGGGGGAGAGCTTTGGCTATGCCATCCAGTACCTGACCATTGTGGCGGCGGGCTTTCTGATTACCGCGGTGGACACGGTCTATGCCACCTGCATGAAGTCCGCCGGGAAAACGGTGATCCCCATGACGGCGGGCATCTGCTCCATCCTGACCAATACGTTCCTGAACTGGATACTGATTTATGGCAACCTGGGGGCGCCTGCCCTGGGCGTGCGCGGGGCGGCCATTGCCACGGTGATTGCCGCGGGGGTGTCCCTGGCCATCAATGTGGGCTGCTCCTATGGGATGAAGCTGCCCTCCGCCTTCCGCTGGCAGGACTGGAAGCTGCCTGACCGGGCGTATTTGACCCAGTTTGCGAAAACCGTGCTTCCCGTGGTGCTCAACGAGGGCTTCTGGAGCATGGGTACGTCCATGTACAGCGTGTTCTATGGCCGGCTGGGCGACGCGGCGGTAGCCGCGGTGGGCATTGTGAACACCGTGGACCAGCTGATCTTTACCATGATTTACGGCATCATGAACGCCACGGCCATTCTGGTGGGCAATCATCTGGGCGCCGGGGACAAGGAGGGCGCGCGGCTCACCGCCCGGCGGCTGCTCTTCGCCTGTGTGGTGGTGGGCGCGGTGATGGGCTGCATCCAGCTGGGCGTGAAGGGCCAGCTGGTGAGCGTGTTCAACGTTTCCCAGGAGGCCAAGCAGCTGGCGAACATCATCCTGTCCATTGGCGCGTTCACCATCTGGGTGCGGGCCATCAACAGCATCAACGTGGTGGGCATCCTCCGGGCCGGGGGCGACACGGTATTCAGCATGCTGCTGGATACGGTGGCCCTCTGGGTGGTGGGCGTGCCCCTGGTGGGTATCGCTGCCCTGGTGCTGCACTGGCCGGTATACCTGTGTTATTTATGCACGGTGATGGAGGAGGTCATCAAAATGCTGGTCGGCCTGCCCCGCTTCCGCAGCGGTAAATGGATGAACGACCTAAATCAGCATGCGGAGGCGGAAGCGTAATGGATTATCAATTTGAGTTGGTGGGCAAAATCGGCTCCATGGCCCTGATCCGCAAAGAAGATCAGGATATCGACTACAATATTTTCGCCCGCCTGGGCCGGGAACTGAAGCCCGGCATGATCTGGGTAACCAGCGGCGCCACGGAGATTGGCCGCCTGGACTACATCAACCGCACCGGCAAGGAGCTCACCGGCGACCCCGAGCAGGACAAGACGGATTATGCCGCCCAGGGTCAGGCTATCCTCATGCAGAACTACCGGCAGTTCATTGCCCCGGAATACGGCGTGCGTCAGCTGCTGGTGGAGCACACGCATTTCAACGACCCGGAAAAGCGGGAGCACATCCGCAAGCTGCTGATCCGCGCCGCCAAGCAGGGTACCATCCCCATTGTGAACTACAACGACCCCGTCAGCGACGAGGAAAACCGCAAGATGGAGCTGGCGGCCCGCCGCCGCAGCGGCGACGTGGTGCATGAGTGCGTGGATAACGATGAGACCGCCGCGGTCATTGCCGGACTGGTGCATGCCCGGATGCTGGTGCTCATGACCTCCACCGAGGGGATCTATCAGGACCCCGCCGATCCCGCCACCCTGGTGCGGGATGTCACCGGCAAAACCGTCGAGGAAGTGGCGGAGAAGGTCCACCTGCTCCAGCAGAGCTGTGTTGGCGCCAGCCGCGCCGGGGCCAACGGCGCCAGGGCCAAGCTGGCCTATGCCCTGGAATCCGTGCGCAACGGCTCCACGGTGATTATCGGCCATGCGCGCCATCACCTCAGCGATCTGGTGCAGGGCCGTGTGCCCTGCACGCGCATCGGCGTGGAGTAACGTGCCCCCAATGCAAAATAAAGCGCGGCCCCTTTCCCAGCGCCGGAAACGGCGGGAAGGGGCCGCGGTTTTTTGCTTGCGCGGGATCAATCCCGTGCGGGGGTGCGGCGGAGCTTGTCCAGGTAGACCATGAGCACGGCCACATCCGCGGGGGAAACGCCGGGAATGCGGCTGGCGGCGGCCAGGGAGCGGGGCCGTTGGGCGGCCAGCTTCTGCCGGGCCTCCAGGCGCAAGCCGGTAATCTCCTGGTAGGGGGTATCCTCGGGGAGCAGGGCCTGTTCCATTTGACGGGCCTTGCGGATCTGGGCCTCCTCCTTGGCCAGGTAACCTTCGTACACCAGGGCGATTTCCGTTTGCTGGCGTACTTCCGGGGGCTGCTGGGACAGTTCCGGCAGCAGTTCCGTGAGGGTGTCCATGGTAATACCAGGGCGGCGCAGCAGCTCGCCAGGGGTCACCGAGGCGGGAGGCACGGGCTGCCCGTGCCGGGTTAGCCAGGCGTCCCGGGCCGGGGTGGGGGGAAGCCCCAGGGAGGTCAGGCGGCTTTTGAGGTGATTGGTTTCGTATTCCTTGCGCAGGGTGCGCTCCAGGCGCTCGGCGGTGGCCAGCCCCGCGGCATAGCCCAGGCGGGTGAGGCGCAGGTCGGCGTTGTCCTGCCGCAGGTAGAGCCGGTGCTCCGCCCGGGAGGTCATCATCCGGTAGGGCTCATCCACGCCCTTGGTGGTCAGGTCATCGGCCAGCACGCCGATGTAGGCCATGTCCCGGGTGAGAATCACCGGGGGTTTGCCCTGCAGGGCCAGGGCCGCGTTCATGCCCGCCATCAGGCCCTGGCAGGCGGCCTCCTCATAGCCGCTGGTGCCGTTGATCTGCCCGGCGAAGTACAGCCCCTGCACCCGCAGGCTCTCAAAGGAGGGGCGCAGCTCCCGGCTGTCGATGCAGTCATATTCAATGGCATAGGCCAGGCGGGTCAGCTCCGCTCGCTCCAGGCCGGGGATGGAGCGGTACATCTCCCACTGCACATCCTCGGGCAGGGAGGTGGACATGCCCTGCACATACCATTCCCGGCTGGCCATGCCCTCCGGCTCCAGGAAAACCTGGTGCCGGTCCTTGTCGGCAAACTTGACAATTTTGTCCTCAATGCTGGGGCAATAGCGGGGGCCCGTGCCGTGGATTTTTCCACTGTACAGGGGCGCCCGGTGGAGATTCGCCCGGATGATTTCGTGGGTGCGGGGCGTGGTCCAGGTGAGGTAGCACATCTTCCGGTTCACAAGGCGCTTTTCCGTCAGGAAGGAAAAGGGCGTCACCGGCTCGTCCCCGGGCTGGGGCGTCATGGCGTCAAAATCAATGGAGCGCACGTCTACCCGGGCGGGGGTGCCCGTCTTGAACCTGCGCAGGTCAAAGCCCAGCCGCCGCAATCCGCCGGAGAGCCCCGTGGCACAGGCCAGTCCCTGGGGCCCCCCCTGCCAGGAACCTTCCCCGATGATGATGCGGCTGTCCAGGTATACCCCGCTGGCGATCACCGCCGCCCGGCAGGGAATGCGCTGCCCCGTCGTGGTGGTAACTGCCACCACCCGGCCGTTTTCCGTTTCGATGCTGTCCACTTCCCCCTGACGCAGGGTCAGGTGGGGCTGGGACATCAGGGCTTGCCGCATGCGGTTCTGGTAGGCCTGCTTGTCCGCCTGGGCGCGTAGGGAATGCACTGCGGGGCCTTTGGCGGTGTTGAGCATGCGGGATTGCAGGAACGTATCGTCAATGGCGCGGCCCATTTCCCCGCCCAGGGCGTCCAGCTCCCGCACCAGGTGCCCCTTGGCGGTGCCGCCGATGACGGGATTGCAGGCCATCAGGGCCACGCCGTCCATGTTCAATGTGAGCAGCAGGGTTGATATGCCCATGCGTGCGGCGGCCAGGGCGGCTTCACATCCCGCGTGCCCCGCGCCCACCACAACCAGATCCGGCAAAGAAACGCGCCTCCTTCATGCAATGGCTTCAGGTATTATAGCATGAATCCAGGCGCAGGAAAAGAGCGCCTCCGCAGGCCAGGGCCTTATTTTGTGGTGTAGGCCTGGTCCAGGCTGGCGGCCAGCTCCTGGGCGGTGATGTTCCCCCGGGCAAATTGACGCATTTGATTTTCATACAGGGTCAGGGCCTGGGGGCTGCTGAAGAAACTGCATTGGAAATAGAGGTACTCCGGATGGTAGCTTTCCATCCATTGAGGAACCAGCACATAACCGTCCTCACCTTCCGGAGGTGTAAACTGCTGCTGCGCAACGTTTTGATACAGGCAAGCATTGCGGCGCGCTGTGGGGTCTGCTACATACAGGAGATCGCCAAGGAACTCCATACACACCTGCGCGTAGGGACTCCTCTTGCGTACCACAAACAGCCAGCAGTTGCCCTGTACCCGCATGGGTGCATCCTCGGTAAGGCGCGTGGGAAAGGCATAGGTGTCCAGGGCTTCCAGGCCGTATCCCACCCCGTGGTGAAAGCCACCATCGTAGAGGGAAAGCGACGCGGGCCCCGGACGCTCCTCGGCGGCAGCCAGTGCTTCACCCGTTTCCCGGGCACGGTCTGCCAGCGCAATAAACTCCGGCGAGCTAAATACAATGGGCTTGCCTGATAGCTGCTGCTCCATGGCCCAGCATTGCATCAGCATGTACGTGAGCCATAGGGTATAGCGTTCGTCATCCAAGAGATATCCGCAGCTTTCCAGGGTGTGCAAACGCACGTCGCCCACCTTGTCCTCCTTTACCAGGGAGATCCACCGCTGTGCGAAGTCCAGCAATGCTTCAAAGCTTCCGGGCGCTTCTTCCAGGCGTAAACCGGCCGCCTCCCAGGAGGATGGGATGGCATGCATGGCCTGGCTGAAAACAGCGTAGGGCACGCCGTAGATTTCACCGTTTTTGCCGCTTACCAGCTCCCGGAAAGGTTGGTATATTTGCGCCATACCCAGCTGGATTTTTCCATTGCTGCTCAAGTCCTCCAGCAGGCCGCTTTGCAGTAGGGCATAGATGTCAACCCGGTTGCTTTGTACCATCATGATGTCCGGGGCATTGACGTCCTGGAGCAAGGCAAGGGCTTCCGCTGTGCTGGAAGGGCCGAACGCCAATTCACAGGTTATTTCAGGATACGTATCCTTCAGCCAGTTTGTCAGTAACTCTTGCGCGGTGGCGGCATACCGGAGCGGAGCTTCCGCCCTGGCCGGCACGGCGGATACCAGCATGGAACAGCATAACAACAGGTAGGCAATGAATCGTTTCATAGTAGCTTCTCCTTTTGTTTTCTATATGTGGCGTTAGGGAAGACAGGCATGTTGAGAAAGACAGCTTAGCGGACAGCAGCTTCCACTTCATCCATGGATACGGTCAGCTGGTCCGGAAATGCCTCTAGCGACGTGGATATTTCCATGGTTACCTTAGGCAGCGCTTGAGTGTTGATGCATACGGAGAGATTCATGCCCTGGGGTAAGGGACAGCCGGCTTCGTCCAGTATGCTGATATGATTCAGAACCTCCTGCGCGTCCATAT
>MHCFR04200__coassemble_418_pt1 | contig 25729 bp, 23 predicted proteins | sample MHCFR04200__metabat2_low_PE_027 | metagenome-assembled genome bin MHCFR04200 | reverse complement strand
TGCTGTTACCTGGCTCAATATCGTTGGCATCGCGTTTATGCCGGTATCCATGCTGAGCGGGTATCTTTCCGTACTTATTTTTAGAGCCGGATGGATTGCGCCCTATCCGGTAGGCATTTTCGGAACCTTGGTGTTCGGCGTCTTATTCTTTGCTTTTTCGGTGATCAGCTATATGATTATGAAAAAAAGGCACTGAACCGGCCAAAGATCCAACGCCAACCCTTTGTGCCCCGATGGCCTTGCCCGCCAATGGCTCGCGCTGTGCCATTGGCGGGTGGCATGCGGCACAAACCAGGCTGCTGCGTGTGACGCAGCTTACAAACTTTTGTGCCATCCTTTCGGAGCATCAAACTTTTCAGCACAAGAAAAAACCGCTATCCCTTATGAGATAACGGATTTTTCTGGAGCTGATGACCGGATTTGAACCGGTGACCTCATCCTTACCAAGGATGCGCTCTACCTACTGAGCTACATCAGCACATGGCGTGACAACGATGGTATATTACCACACCGCAAAGAAAAATGCAAGCATAAATTTTGGAATTTCGAGAATTTTTTGAGAAATTCCGTTTTCACCCTGGCAGAAATCCTGTGGCTTCCTTCGTCGCACCATTTCCCTGTATCTTCTTTGTACGAAGGATTGACTTTTTTCCCTGAAAGCCTTTATAATTTACTTTATACCCACTACACGAGGAGGCGGCGAAATGGCGAAGCTGACCATTGTCAAGGATCTGTGCAAGGGCTGCGGCCTGTGCGCGGACGTGTGCCCCAAGGGTCTGCTTGCGCTGAGCAAGCATATTAACGCCCGGGGATATCATCCCATTGCCATTGAGGAGCAGGAAAAGTGCATCGGCTGCGCGTTTTGCGCACGGATGTGCCCGGATGCGGTAATTACGGTGGAAAAGTAAGGAGGACTGCCCCATGGGTCAAAAAATGCTTATGAAGGGGAACGAGGCGATCGCTGAGGCGGCCATCCAGGCCGGGTGCCGCTTTTTCTTCGGCTATCCCATCACCCCCCAGAATCAGATACCCGAATATATGTCCAAGCGCCTGCCCAAGATGGAGGGCGGCTGCTTCCTGCAGGCGGAGAGCGAGGTCGCGGCCATCAATATGATTTATGGCGCGGCAGGCGCCGGCGGACGGTGCATGACCAGCTCTTCCTCCCCGGGAATTTCCCTGAAGCAGGAGGGCATCAGCTATATCGTGGGCGCGGAGCTGCCCTGCGTCATTGTGAACATGGTGCGCGGCGGCCCTGGCCTGGGTTCCATCCAGCCCGCCCAAAGCGACTATTATCAGTCCACCCGGGGCGGTGGACACGGCGACTACCGCATGCTGGTGCTGGCGCCTTCCTCCGTGCAGGAGGCCGTGGAATTGACCCAGAAGGCCTTTGACCTGGCGGACAAGTACCGCAACCCCGTGCTCATCATGGGCGACGGACTCATCGGCCAGATGATGGAGCCCGTGGAAATGCCCGATTACCAGCCCGATCCCACCCTGCCGGAAAAGACCTGGGCGGCCACCGGTTGGAAGCCCGGCTGCGGCCGTGAGCGGGCCATCATCAACAGCCTGTATATTGATCCCAGCGCCCTGGAAAAGCACGTGAACAAGCTCTATGCCAAGTACGCGGTGATGGAGCAGAACGAGTGCCGCTGGCAGGAAGAACTCACCGAAGACGCGGATTATGTCCTGGTTGCCTATGGCACCACCGCCCGCATCGCCCGTTCCGCCATGCGCAAGCTGCGGGACAAGGGCATCAAGGCAGGGCTGATCCGGCCCATTACCCTGTGGCCCTTCCCCAATGCGCCCATTCAGGCCGCCGCTACCCACGCCAAGTGCTTCCTGACCGTGGAAATGTCCATGGGCCAGATGGTGGACGACGTGCGCCTGGCGGTGAACGGCGCCAAGCCCGTGCACTTCTTCGGCCGCACCGGCGGCATTGTGCCCACCGTCCGCGAGATTGTGGAACAGGTGGAGCAGCTGGCAAAGGAGGGGAAATAATATGGCCATTGTATATGAAAAAACCAAAATGCTCACCGATAAGCCCCTTCACTACTGCCCCGGCTGCACCCATGGCATTATCCACCGCCTGGTGGCCGAGGCCATTGATGAACTGGGCCTGCAGGACAAGGCCATCGGCATCGCTCCCGTGGGCTGCGCGGTGTTTGCCTATGACTATTTCAACTGCGACATGATGGAAGCCGCCCACGGCCGCGCCCCGGCGGTGGCCACGGGCTGCAAGCGCGTGCGCCCCGACAACCTGGTCTTCACCTACCAGGGCGACGGCGACCTGGCCTCCATCGGCGCGGCGGAGATCACCCACGCCGCCACCCGGGGCGAGAAGATCACCGCCATCTTCGTCAACAACGCCATTTACGGCATGACCGGCGGACAGATGGCCCCCACCACCCTGCCCGGTCAGGTGACCACCACCAGCCCCTACGGCCGGGACCCCGCCCTGTGCGGCTATCCCATCCGCATGAGCGAGATGCTGGCCACCCTGGACGGCCCGGCCTACATTGCCCGGGTGTCCGTCCACGACGTGAAGCACATCATGGAGGCCAAGAAGGCCATCAAGAAGGCCTTTGAAATGCAGATGGCGGGCAAGGGCTTCACCCTGGTGGAAGTGCTCTCCACCTGCCCCACCAACTGGGGCATGACGCCCCAGGAGGCCCTGAAGTGGCTCCAGGAAAAGATGATTCCCCAGTATCCCCTGGGCGTGAAAAAGGAGGTGGAGTGACATGGAAGCGCAGTTCCTTGTGGCAGGTTTCGGTGGCCAGGGCGTGCTGCTCATTGGGCAGCTGCTGGCAAAGGCCGCCATGCATGACGGCATGAACGTGAGCTGGATGCCCTCCTACGGCCCGGAGATGCGCGGCGGCGAAGCCAACTGTGCCGTGGTGATCAGCGACGAGCCCATCGGCAGCCCGCTGGTTACTGAGCCGCCCATTGCCGTGCTCATGAACAAGCCCAGCCTGAAAAAGTTTGAGCCCGCCATGGAAAAGGGCGGACTGCTCCTGTACAACTCCTCCCTGATTGACGAGGCGCCCACCCGGGACGACGTCACCGTGGTGGCCGTGCCTTGCAACGACATTGCCGAGCAGCTGGGCAACAGCCGCACCGCCAACATGGTCATGCTGGGCGCCATGATTGAGCGCACGGGTGTTATCTCCATCGACAGCGCCATGGAGGCCTTGAAGGCCACCTTTGGCCCCAAGAAGGAGCACCTGCTGCCCATCAACCGCCAGGCCATGGAGGCCGGCGCGGCGGCAGCTCGGGCCTGAGGAAAAATAAGCAGTCAATGCACAAGGAGCCTCCCGTGCCAGTAAGGCGCGGGGGGCCCGTTTTATTGTGCTGCGATACTGAGAATAAAGCTGCCACGCACAGGATTCCAATGAAATGCGATGGTTGCCAATGCAGCAGCTTATGGCCCACGGAAATCCCTGCCGGTTGCTTGACAAAGCCACTTCAAAATTCTATAATGTATATAAGACAAATGTGTCTGAAACGATTATATATACGATATGTATCATATAATACGTTTTGAAATGTATGCATACAACTGATGACCATCGCAGGGAGGAAAGAGCATATGGAAATTCGCGTATACGACAACGCGGCCCAGGCAGGACAAGCGGCGGCGGCGCTCTTTGCCGCGCAGCTGACCCGCAAGCCGGACAGCGTGCTGGGCTTGGCAACGGGGTCGACCCCCATTCCCACGTACAAGCAGCTGATCTACCTGTATCAGCAGGGGGCGGTGGACTTTTCCCGGGCGGTGAGCTATAACCTGGATGAATACGTGGGGCTGGCGCCGGAACATCCGTGCAGCTACCATGCCTTTATGATGGAGCAGCTGTTTGACCATGTGAACATGCGCCGGGAGGCCATCCACGTGCCCAGCGGAAACGTGGCGGATCTGGCCTCCGCCGCCCGGGATTACGACGCGGCCATTGAGGCCGCCGGGGGCATTGATATCCAGCTGCTGGGAATCGGCCGAAACGGACACATTGGCTTTAACGAACCCGGGGAGTGCTTCATTGACAACTGCCATCTGGTAACCCTGAGCCAGAGCACCATTGAGGCCAATACGCGCTTTTTCCACAGCGTGGATGAAGTCCCGCGCCAGGCCGTGAGCCTGGGCATCGGAGCCATCATGCGTGCCCGGCAGGTGGTGCTCATTGCCACCGGGCCGGATAAGGCGCAGGCCATTCATGATTCCGTGCTGGAGAACGTTACCCCGCAGGTGCCGTGCTCCATTCTTCGGTATCATCCCAATGTGATTTTCCTGCTGGACCGCGAAGCGGCGTCGCTGCTGTAAGCGGACATGAAGCCCATGGAATACATTGCGCCCCGGCCCATTTGGGCCGGGGCGCATGATAGAATAACAAAGTTTTCGGGAAAGTATGGGGGAAAACGGGACTACCCCGCTTTTTTTTATTTGCCCGAAACGGCCAGCGTACCCACATCCACCGAGGGCGCGCCCACGCCGCTGGCGGGGAAGGTCAGATCGTTGCCCAGGGCACGGATGTTCTTCAGCAGCTGATAGAAGTTCCCGGCCACGGTGATCTGCTCCACGGGGCGAACGCGCTTGCCGCCCTCCAGCAGATAGCCCTTGCTCAGCAGGGAGAAATCGCCGCTGGTGGTGTTGGCGCCGGCGTGCAGGCCGCTGAGATCGGTGATGACCAGGCCGTCGCCCATCTGCGCTTCCATTTCCGCCAGGGACTGGGTGCCGGGCTGGAAGAACAGATTGCTGGGGGCCACCGTCACCGGGGCGGATAGCCCCATGCGGGCGGCGTTTCCCGTGGAGGCAATGCCCTGCTTCTTGGCGGTCTTGCGGTTGTGCAGCAGGGTTTTGAGCACACCGGCTTCCACCACGGCCTTGGTACGGCAGGCTACGCCCTCATCGTCAAAGGGATAGGAGGAGAAGCCGCCGGGAAGCAGCGGATCGTCCATAAGCGTTACGCAGGGCGCGGCGATGGCTTCGCCTTCCCGACCATTGAGCAGGGACATGCCCTGCTGCGCGTTTTCAGCGGAGAAGATGCCGCAGAAGGTTTCCAGCAGGGCCTGCATGGCGTCCCAGCGCAGGATGATGCGGTAGCTCCCCGCGGGGACGGGGCTGCCGTGCAGGGCCTCGGCGGCTTCCCGGGCAGCTTTGGCGCCCAGGGCCTGGGGGTCTACCTCGGAGAAGTCCCGCCCGCTCTGGAAGGCCACGGCGGTGGCGGTGCTGTCGCCCTCCTGGGCGATGGCGTCGGTATAGGTCAGGTACAGGTTGCAGCGGTGATGCAGGTTCAGCCCGTAGCTGTTGCATATCCGGGTTTCGCGGGAGATGGTGCTCAAGCGCGTGCCGCTGCAGCGGGTCACGGTGGGCTGGCTGGAAACGGCGGCTTTTTCGATGTTCAGGCAGGCGTCCAGCTTCTCGGTGGCGGAAACCTGCTCCAGGGCGTCGGACCAGCTGTTTACGGTGGGATAGCTCGCATCGCCGGCATAGATTTCCTCCACGTCCTCATCCTCGCGCAGGGACGCGCCTTCCTTTACGCCCTCAATGAGCTGCTGGATGGCCTCGTCGTCAAAGGCCTGGGTGGAGGCGTAACCCATTTTTCCCTGATAGATGCCCCGCAGGCCAAGGCCCAGCTTGTCGCTGACGCTGTAGGTGTCGATGGAGCCCTGCATTACATCGGCGGAGAAGTTTGTGCCCGCGTTCACGTACGCCTCGGCGGGATCGATACCCTGCTCCTTGGCCGCAGCCAGGAGCTTCTCAATGAATTGCTGCATTTCCATGGCTCAGCCCTCCTTGCTTCCGCCCACGGTCAGGGCGCTGATGCGGATCATGGGCTGGCCCACGTTGGTGGGAATGCTGCCCGAAATGCTGCCGCACATGCCCTGGCCCATGGTCATGTTCTTGCCCACACGGTCGATCTTCATGAGCACCTCGCTGCCCCGGCCAATCAGGGATGCGCCCCGCACCGGATGCGCAATCTTGCCATCCTTGACCAGGTAGCCCTCCTGCACCGCGAAGTTGAATTCACCGGTGGTGGGGTTTACCGAGCCGCCGCCCATGCGCCGGGCGTACAGGCCGTCGCCCATGGTGGCGATCATCTCTGCCTCGTCGTCCTGCCCGGGGGCAATGTAGGTGTTGCGCATACGGCTGGTGGGCGCCCAGGCGTAGCTCTCCCGGCGTCCGCTGCCCGTGGGCGCCATGTTCATGCGCCGTCCGCCCAGCTTGTCGATCATGTAGTTTTTCAAAATGCCGTTTTCAATGAGCACCAGGCGGGTGGTGGGGGTGCCTTCGTCGTCCACGTGCAGGGAGCCCCACTCGTTTTCCATGGTGCCGTCGTCCAGGGCGGTGACGCAGGGCGCGGCAATCTGCTGGCCCAGCTTGCCGGAAAACTCGCTGATGCCATAGGCCACCTGCGTGGCTTCCAGGCTGTGGCCGCAGGCCTCGTGGAACAATACGCCGCCAAAGCCGTTATCAATGACCACGGGCATGTACCCGGCGGGGCACAGGGGGGCGTGGAGCATGGTATGGGCCAGCTGCGCCGCTTCCCGGGCCGAACGGGCAGGGTCCACCCGTTCATCGAACAGCTCAAAGCCCATGGAAGCGCCGGGGCCTTCAAAGCCGGTCTGGTTCTCCGTACCGTTGGAGGCGATGGCCTGCACGCCCAGGCGGCTGTACACCCGGGTGTCCGTCACGGCTACGCCCTCAGTGTTGTAGATCCATACGTTCTGCACGCTGTCGTTGTAGGCGGCCATGACCTGCACAATCTCCGGGGAGACCTGCCGGGCGGCGGCGTCCGCCTCCCGCAGCTTCTCCGCCTTGCGGGCGGCCTTTACGTCCCCGGGCCACAGGCGGATGGTGTCCGGCCGGGCCACGCTGCGCAGGGCAAGGTCGGCGATCACCGCCGGGGCGCGATCGCTGCGAATGGCCGCGGCGGCGGTTTCCGCCGTGCGGAGCAGGCCTTCCCGGCTGGTATCGTTGGTGTGGACATAGATGGCCCGGGTGCCGTCAAAGACGCGCACCCCCGCGCCGTGGAGGCGGCCGGTGGATACGGCGTCAATCTTGCCGCTGCGCAGGCGCAGGCTGTGGTTCACCCGATCCTCCAGGAAAATTTCCGCAAAGTCGCCACCGGTGGACGTGGCCTTGGCCAGGACCTCCCGGGCTACCGATTCCTGAATCATTAGGTTCACTTCCTTCCGCTTTCCCCGGGCGGGGGAAAGCACGTTTACAGTGGAATGACAACATATCTATTATGGCACATATTGCCGGGAAATACAATCCCAGCCCTCGTGGGGGGAAAGCCGCCTGCGCATTTTACGCATACTTTACAAAGCCGTGGATTTTTCCTTACACATTGCCGCTATACTTCTACCCGTACCGAGAAAAAAGGAGGAAAAAGTAAAATGCGTAAAGGAATGAAATGGATGGGCCTGCTCATGGCCCTGGTAATGGGCGTATCCGTGGCCAGCGCGGAGATGACCGGCGCGATCACCGTGGTCTCCCGTGAGGACGGCAGCGGCACCCGCAGCGCTTTCGTGGAGCTCACCGGCGTTGAGGAAAAGAACGAGGCCGGCGAGAAAGTGGACAACACCACCGTGGAAGCCATCGTGACCAACTCCACCAACGTCATGATGACCACCGTGGCCGGGGACCCCAGTGCCATCGGCTACATCTCCCTGGGCAGCCTGAACGAGACCGTGAAGGCCCTGCAGATTGAAGGCGTGGAAGCCACCGTTGAGAACATCAAGGCTGGCACCTACACCCTCTCCCGTCCCTTCAACATCGCCACCAAGGAAGGCCTGAGCGAGGTTGCCGCTGACTTTGTGAGCTACATCCTCTCCGCCGAGGGCCAGGCCGTGATTGCCGAGAATGGTTACATCCCGCTGGATGATGCTCCTGCCTATGAAGGCAAGCAGGTTGCCGGCAAGGTGGTTGTGGCTGGTTCCTCCTCTGTGACCCCCGTCATGGAGAAGCTGAAGGAAGCCTACGCCGCTGTGAACCCCAACGCTGAAATCGAAGTGCAGCAGAGCGACTCCACCACCGGCATGCAGTCCGCCATCGACGGCATCTGCGACATCGGCATGGCCTCCCGCGCCGTGAAGGACAGCGAGATCGAGGCGGGCCTGACCCCCACCACCATCGCCCTGGATGGCCTGGCCGTGATCGTCAACGTGGAGAACCCTGTGGAGAACATGACCCTGGAGCAGGTGAAGAACGTCTTCACCGGCGCCACCACCGACTGGAGCGAAATCAAGTAAACAAACCCCTTGCGGAGGGAAGCTTCCAGGCGGAAACAGCCTGGGGCTTTCCTCCGCTTCCGTATTTGCGGGGCAAAGGTGGTTTCCGCTGGGAAGCCGCCTTTTCCCCATGACCAATGAAACGAAGGGAGGTCCGTCCATGGATCAATCGCTTCAACCTTCCTTGAATACCTCCGCCCCGCATCACGCTTCCCTGCGCCCGGGGGCGCTGAAGGAAAGCGTCATGCGGGTGGTTTTCTGCCTGGCCGCCTGCGCGTGCATCCTGGCCGTGGCGCTGATCTGCGTGTTCCTTTTCGCCAACGGCTTGCCATTTTTCGCCAAGGAGAACGCGCTGGATTTCCTGCTGGGGCAAACGTGGAAGCCCGGAAACGATATTTACGGCATCCTGCCCATGATCCTCGGCAGCATCTATATTACGGCGGGCGCCATTGTGCTGGGCGCGCCCATTGCGATTTTCACGTCGCTGTACATGGCCTTTTTTGCGCCCAGGGCGGTGCTGCGGCTGCTGCAGCCCGCGGTGTCCCTGTTGGCGGGCATCCCGTCGGTGATCTACGGCCTGTTCGGGCTGACGGTGCTGGTGCCCTTTGTCCGGGCTGTCTTCGGCGGCAGGGGGTTCTCCATTCTCACCGCCAGCATCCTGCTGGCCATGATGATTCTGCCCACCATCATTCAGGTGGCGGTGTCCTCCCTGCGGCAGGTGCCGCAGAGCTACTATGAGGGCAGCCTGGCCCTGGGGGCCACGGCGGAGCGCAGCGTGTTCCGGGTGATGCTCCCGGCGGCGGGCTCCGGGGTCACCTCCGGGGTGGTGCTGGGGGTGGGCCGCGCCATCGGCGAAACCACGGCGGTGATGATGGTGGCGGGCAGCCAGCCCCGCATGCCCTCGGGCATCCTCAACGGCATCCGTACCATGACGGTGAACATCGTCATGGAAATGGGTTACGCCGCCGATTTGCACCGGGAGGCGTTGATCGCCACGGGCGTGGTGCTGTTTGTGTTCATCCTGCTGATCAATCTGCTCTTTAACATGATGAAAAGGAGGCAGAGCGCGTAATGCAAAAATATCTGCGGCATCCGGGTTCCCTGGTTCTGCGGCTGCTGTGCCTGCTCTCCGGGATGATTACCGGCGGCGCGCTGCTGCTGGTGGCGGGGTACGTGCTGGTCAAGGGCGTTCCCTACTTGAAGCCCTCCCTCTTTGCGCTGGAATACAACAGCGAGAATGTCTCCATGCTTCCCGCGCTCATCAATACCGTGTGGATGACGGTGCTGGCCCTGGCCGTGGCCGCGCCCCTGGGCATCGGCGGGGCCATTTACCTGGTGGAATACGCTCCCCGCAATAGCCGCCTGGTGCGCCTGGTGCGGGTGACGGCGGAGACGCTCTCGGGCATTCCCTCCATACTGTATGGCCTGTTCGGCATGATTCTGTTTGTGACGGCTTTGCGCTGGCGCTATTCGGTGCTCTCCGGCGCGCTGACCCTGGCCATCATGGTGCTGCCGCTGATCCTGCGCACCACGGAGGAGGCGCTCCTCTCCGTGCCGGACAGCTACCGGGAAGGCAGCCTGGCCCTGGGCGCGGGCAAGCTGCGCACGGTGATGAAGGTGGTGCTGCCTCCGGCCTCCGGCGGCATTTTCGCGGGCATCATCCTGGCCACGGGGCGCATTGTGGGCGAGACCGCCGCGCTGATCTACACGGCGGGCACCGTGGCGAAGATTGCCCTGAACCCCATGTCCTCCGGTTCCACGCTGGCGGTGCATGTGTATGTGCTCTCCGGGGAGGGGCTGCACGTGGGCGAAGCCTATGCCACCGCGGTGGTGCTGATGGTGATTGTTTTCCTGATGAACGCGCTTTCCAGCTGGATTGCCAAGCGCTGCAACCGCAATAGCTGACGCGAACCCTACTTTTTCCTTTGCTGAAGGAGGCATACCATGCCCGATAAGTTTACCCTGAGCCAGGTGAACCTGCATTACGACGCTTTCCATGCCCTCAAGGATGTGAACCTGAACCTGCCCGAAAAGGCCATTACCGCTTTCATCGGTCCCAGCGGCTGCGGCAAGAGCACCCTGCTCAAGTCCCTTAACCGCATGAACGACCTGATCCCCGGCTGCAAAATTACCGGCACCATCGCCCTGGACGGGCAGGACATCTACGCCCCGCAGATGGACGTGAACCTGCTGCGCAAACGGGTGGGCATGGTGTTCCAAAAGCCCAACCCCTTCCCCATGACCGTGTATGACAACATCGCCTATGGCCCCCGCACCCACGGCATCCGCGGCAAGGCGAAGCTGGACGTAATCGTGGAGGAATCCCTGCGGGGCGCGGCCATCTGGGATGAATTGAAGGACCGCCTGGACAAGAGCGCCCTGGGCCTCTCCGGCGGACAGCAGCAGCGCCTGTGCATCGCCCGGGCCCTGGCGGTGAAGCCCGAGGTGCTCCTCATGGACGAGCCTACCTCCGCCCTGGACCCCATCTCCACCGGGAAAATTGAGGAACTTGTGATGCAGCTGAAAAAAGACTATACTATCATCATGGTGACGCACAACATGCAGCAGGCCCTGCGCGTCTCCGACCGCACGGCCTTCTTCCTCCTGGGCGAGGTGGTGGAGGACGACGCCACGGACAAGCTCTTCTCCACGCCCAAGGATAAGCGCACCGAGGATTACATTACGGGGAGGTTTGGCTGATGCGCTCGCGTTTTGACGGTCAGCTGGAAAAGCTGAATCAGGAAATGATACTCATGGGCACCATGGTGGAAACGGCCATCGAGGGCGCCTGCGAGGCCCTCCATGACCGGGACGTGCGCAAGGCCCGGGACATCATGGCCGCGGACCCCGCGGTGGACCGCCAGGAGCGGGACATCGAGTCCCTGTGCCTGCGCATGCTGCTCATGCAGCAGCCCGTGGCCCGAGACCTGCGCCTGGTATCCTCGGCGCTGAAGATGATTACCGACATGGAGCGCATTGGCGACCAGGCGGCGGACATTGCCGAGATCGTCATCATGCTGGGAGAGGGCAGCGCCGTGCAGCCCCCGGAGCACATCGCCGCCATGGCCGAGGAAGCCCGGGCCATGGTGCACAGCGCCATTGACGCCTATGTGCAGCGGGACGTGAAGCTGGCGGAAAAGGTCATTGACCAGGACGACGTGGTGGACCAGCTTTTCCTCAGCGTGAAGGACGAGCTGGTGGAGCAGCTGCGCAAGGACCCCGCTTCCGCCCTGGCAGCATTGGACATGCTGATGATCGCCAAGTATTTCGAGCGCATCGGGGACCACGCCACCAACATTGCCGAGTGGGTGCAATATGCGGTCACTGGGCTGTACAAAGGAGAATCGCTGGCATGATTTACTCCGTGGAGGACGACGCGGCCATCCGCGAGCTGATTGTATACGCCCTGCGCCAGGCAGGCTATGAGGCCGAGGGCTTTGAGGAGGGCGGCGCCTTCCGCCAGGCCCTGGAACGGAAAACCCCGGAACTGGTGCTGCTGGACCTGATGCTCCCGGGGGAGGATGGGCTTTCCCTGCTGCGCTTTTTGCGCCAGAACCCCGCCACCCGGGAAACCCCGGTGATCCTGCTCACTGCCCGGGGAACGGAGATGGACAAGGTGGTGGGCCTGGATACCGGCGCGGACGACTACGTGGTCAAGCCCTTCGGGGTCATGGAGCTGCTCAGCCGGGTGAAGGCCGTGCTGCGCCGCTCACCCAAGCAGGAAGCCGCCCACGTGCTCACCGCCGCCAATGTCACCCTGGACCCCAGCCGCCGCCAGGTCACCGTGGACGGGGAGAGCATCACGCTCACCCGCAAGGAGTTTGACCTGCTGGAGACGCTCATGCGCAACCGCGGCCTGGTCATGACCCGGGAAAAGCTGCTGGATACGGTGTGGGGCATCGACTTCCCCGGGGATACCCGCACGGTGGACGTGCATATGGGTACCCTGCGCCAGAAGCTGGGTGCGGGCGCGGCGCTGCTGCAAACCGTGCGCGGCGTGGGCTATCGTATGGAGGATTAAATGCGCAAGAAAATCTTTTTGAGCTTTCTCGCCCTGAGCTGCGCGCTGCTGGTGCTGCTCACGGGCGTATTGGTATTCGGGGCGTACCGCCTGGAGCAGCGGCAGCTGGCGGAGTCCCTGTCCATGGAGGCGGATACCCTGGCCTCCGCCCTGGAAACCACCCAGGACAACGCCGCCCTGCTCTCCGCCCTGTCCCTGAACCGCCGGGTCACCCTGGTGGACACGGAGGGCAACGTTGTTTTCGATAACTACGCCGGCACGGCCTCCATGGAGAACCACGGGGACCGGGAGGAAATCCAGCTGGCCCGGGCCAATGGTTCGGCCACCGTGACCCGCACCTCCAACACCCTTTCCGAGGAAATGGTGTACCATACCCGCCTGCTTTCCGACGGGGAAGTGCTTCGCCTGGCGGCTTCCCAGCGGACGCTGTGGGGCTTGCTCACGGACTTCCTGCCCTGGGCGGTGCTGGTGCTGGTAGCCTGCGTGGTGCTGGCGGTGCTGCTCTCCGCCCGGGCCACCCGGACGCTGGTGGCGCCCATCGCGGCCATCGACCCGGAGCATCCCCTGGACAATGAATGCTACGAGGAACTGACCCCTCTGCTGCGCAAGCTCCACGCCCAGCAGGAGGAGAACGCCCGGCAGCTGGCCACCCTGAAAACGCAAAAGGATGAGCAGGACGCCCTGCTGGCCCACATGCGGGAGGGCCTGGTGGTGCTGGATGGCAGGCAGCGGATTGTCACCATGAACGGCGCCGCCCAGGCCATCCTGGACGCGCCCGCCAAGCTCCCCGAGGGCGTAACATTACTGGAGATCAACCGCAACACGGTGTTGCAGGAGGTGCTGCACGCCCTGGAGCAGCGGGACGCGGCCCATGCCGCCATGGATGCCTGCGGACGGCACTATCACGTGAGCGCCAGCCGCATCGGCAAGGGCGAGGGCGCGCTGCTGCTGCTATTGGACGATACCGCGGACTACGAGGCTGAAGCGGCCCGGCGGCAGTTCACCGCCAATGTATCCCACGAGCTGCGCACGCCCCTGACCACCATCAGCGGCTATGCGGAGTTGCTGGAAAATCATCTGGTGGCCAGCCCCGAGGACACGGAGAAATTCCTCTCCCGCATCCGCAAGGAGGCCGGACGCATGCTCACCCTGGTGGAGGACATCCTGCGCCTGTCCCAGCTGGATGAGGGCAGCCTGGAGCTCAAGCCCCAGGAGGTGGACCTGAAGCAGCTGGCCCAGGAGACCATCACCTCCCTGCAGCCCAAGGCGGATCAGCGGGAGGTAACCCTGTCCGTAACGGGGGACGCCCCCACGGTGACCACCGACCCCGCCCTGCTGGGCGAGATCCTGTATAACCTCCTGGACAACGCCATCAAGTACAACCGCGCGGGAGGAAAGGCGGAGATCCTGCTGGACGAAGTTGGGGGGCATGCCCGCATCCGCGTGCGGGACACGGGCATCGGCATTCCAAAGGAGCACCAGCAGAAGGTGTTCGAGCGCTTCTACCGGGTGGACAAGAGCCGCTCCAAGGCCACAGGCGGCACGGGGCTGGGCCTGTCCATCGTCAAGCACGCGGTGCAGCTGCTGGGCGGGGAACTCCGCCTGGAAAGCAACCCCGGCCAGGGCACGACCATGACGGTGCTGCTGTAACAACGCATAAAAATAACGGGACCGGCGTCTTAGGGTAGCCGGTCCCGCTGTTTTTTGTTTTGGCGCAGGTTCACCTGCGGGCGAAGCCGAAGGCTCACGCCTGGCTGGTGTTTTGAACAAAAGCCATGAAGGCATCGCGGTTTTCCTGGGGCGTGGTGGTGGGGCGGCCCAGATCGGCCCGGGCGCCCAGGGCACAGAACATCTCGATGAGGCTTAGGGTGGGCTGGGTTTGGGCGGCGGCCAGGGCTTCCTGCAGGCCGGGCAGGGTATCGGCGGTGAACACCGCCGGGTAGCCGGCGTCCCGGGCCAGGGGAGCAAAGCGCATGACGCCCTCCGCTACGGGCATGCCGCCTACGGTTTCATGGGCGCCGTTGTTCATGACCACATGGATGAGATTCCTGGGCGCTTTTTTTGCAATGACGCCCAGGTGGCCCATGTGCATCAGTGCCGCGCCGTCCCCATCCAGGCACCAGACCCGGCGTTCGGGCTTGGCCAGGGCAATCCCCAGGGCGATCATGGAAGCGTGTCCCATGGAACCCACGGTGAGGAAGTCCCGGGCATGTCCCTGTCCCAGACCCTGACGAATCTCAAACAGCTCCCGGCTCAGCTTGCCCGTGGTGGAAACGAAAATATCACGTTCCCCCGCCATGCGGGCAATCAACCCCACGGCCTGCTCCCGGGTAACGGTATAAGCGTTGGTGTATGTGGGGCGGCAGGTGGTGGTCAGCGCACCCTTGCGGATGACCAGTGCCGCGCATTTCCCTTGACCCAGCCGGGCAGTGATGTGGGCAAATATGGCATGGAACTGCTCGTCCGTGGTGGAGGATTCCAGCACATACGGCTCAATATCCATCAGCCGCAGCTGCTCCAGGGTAACCTCCCCCTGGAAAACGTGCTGGGGCTCGTCGTGAACGCCGGGCTCCCCACGCCAGCCCACCACGAACAGGCAGGGAATGCCGTACACCTTGTCATGGAGCAGGGAGCACACGGGGTTGACAATGTTGCCCAGACCGCTGTTTTGCAGGTACACCAGGGCGGGGTGCCCCGTGGCCAAGTAGTGTCCGGCGGCCAGGCCCACGGCGCCGCCCTCGTTGGCGGCTACCACGTGCCGCTGGCCATGCACGCCGTACAGGTCATAGAGGGTGTCGCACAGGCCCTTGAGCTGGGAATCCGGCACGCCGGTGTAGAAGGTAATTCCCGCCTCCTTGCAGGCGGTCAACAGGGTAATGGCATCCATGAAGGCTCCTCCTTTTGTCAGGGGTGGGTGTGGGAGTCGTCAAAGACCTCCACGTCGGCTTCCTGCTCCTTTTTACCGTGATCCTGCAGGTTCAGTTTCTCTTGCAGCCGTTTCTTGGCCCGCCGCCAGTATACGGCGAAGAAAGCGCCCGCAGCCACGGCCACGCCCACCACTGCCTGCAGGACGTAGGAGGTGACGGAGGGATCAATATAGGCGCTGGCCAGCGTGGGCGTAAGCAGCGCCACCAGGGCAAAATAGGCCAGGCCCAGGGATTTCCATTGACGGTTGTTCATGAGGGTGATTGCTCCTTTCAAACAAAGGGGTCGTGCCCGGAGAAAAACTTTCCGCCGGGGGAGACGCCGCACGCAGGGCCGCCCCGGCACAGGGGGAACGGAGAAAGCCGCGACCGTGCGGATATGCCCCGCACCTCAAAAGGGTATGACCGGGCGGCAAGGAAAACTTCCCCCGCCGCAAAAAAATCAAAAGGGGCCCGGCGGGAAAAGCTTCTGTCTATTATAGCTTTTCCCGCGGAACCCGTCAACTGCTTTCCCGCCAGGACGTCAGGCAGGAAAGACAACAAAAAAGCGCCCCCCTTTCCAAGCGAAAGAGGGGACGCCGGAGATGCCGAACAATATGCTTTTCCGCCCTGCCATTGCGGGAAGGAAACCCTTCCGCTCCCGGTGTGCAAGGGCATTGTGCATACGATGCAGACAAACCTTGCCGGTTATCAGCGCGTCAGCTATGGGCCTGGAGATCGCCATTGCGGATCTTGACCCGCTGGATTTTGCCGGAAACGGTCTTGGGCAGCTCGTCCACAAACTCCACAATGCGGGGATATTTGTAGGGAGCGGTGGCATGCTTCACGTGGTTTTGCAATTCCTTGACCAGGGCATCGGAGGGGGTGTAGCCCTTGGTGAGCACGATGGTGGCCTTGACCACCTGACCGCGCTCGGGATGGGGTACGGCGGTAATGGCGCATTCCAGCACCGCGGGATGCTCCATCAACGCGCTCTCCACCTCAAAGGGGCCGATGCGGTAGCCGCTGGACTTGATGACGTCGTCGCTGCGGCCGATGAAATAATAGTAGCCGTCCACGTCCCGCCAGGCCATGTCCCCGGTGTGGTACATGCCCCCGCGGAATACCTCGGCGGTTTTCACGGGGTCGCGGTAGTATTCCCGCAACAGCCCGGCCGGGTGGCCCTGATCCAGGCGCACGACGATTTCGCCCTCCACGCCGTCCTCCACGGAGCGGCCCTCCTGGTCCACCAGGTCGATATGGTAGTGGGGGGAGGGGCGGCCGGTGGAGCCCATGCGCGGGGTCATCCACTTGCTGGTCATGAGCAGGGGCGTGGTTTCGCTTTGGCCAAAGGCCTCATGAAGCTCCACGCCGGTGAAGCGCTTGAACTGGTTGAATACCTCGGGGTTCAGCGGTTCTCCGGCGGTGTTGGCCCACTTCAGGTGGCTCAGGTCATAGCGGCTCATGTCCTCTTTAATCATAAAGCGGTATACCGTGGGCGGCGCGCAGAAGCTGGTGACCTGGTATTTCTCCAGCATGCGCAGCATGTCCGTGGCCACAAAGCGGTCAAAATCGTACACGAACAGACAGGCGCCGCAGATCCACTGGCCATAAATTTTGCCCCAGCCCGCCTTGGCCCAGCCGGTATCCGCCACGGCAATGTGCAGGGAGGTATCGTCCAGGTTGTGCCAATAGGCGGCGGTGGCGATCTGCGCCAGGGGATAGGTGTAGGTATGGACGGCCATTTTGGGCATGCCCGTGGTGCCGGAGGTGAAGTACATCAGCATCAGGTCGTCGTTGGTGGGCAGATCCGCTTCGGCGGGCTTGAGGAACTCCTCGGGCTGCCGGTCCATCTCCGCCTCCAGGTTCAGCCAGCCGGGGCGCTCGCCCAGGGTGATGCAGTGTTCCAGGGTGGAGCATTCCGGCCGGGCCGCTTCCACGTGCTGGCAGACCTCGTCCAGATAAACAGTGATAACGGCCTTGATGGACGCGGCCTCGCAGCGGTAGACAATATCTTTCTTCGCCAGCTGCGCCGTGGCGGGAATCAGGATGCAGCCCAGCTTCATCAGGGCCAGGGCGCAGAACCAGTATTCATACCGGCGCTTGAGCACCAGCAGCACGGGGTCGCCCTTTTTCAGCCCCAGGGAGCGGAAGAAGTTGGCGGCCTGGTTGCTCTTGCGGCTCATGTCTCCAAAGGAGAAGCGGCGCTCCTCGCCCGCCACGTTGGTCCAGATCATGGCGGGCTTTTCGGGGCAGAGGCGGGCATACTCGTCCACAATATCATAGGCGAAGTTGAAGCGGTCCGGGATACGGAGGGTATAATTTTGCTCGAAATCTTCCTGGGAAGTAAAATCCATTCTCACATAACGGTCAGCCAGCATGGCGCATTGATTCCTTTCTTTATACGCGGGATGCGGCACATCAGTCAGGAATCACCATGGCCAGGAATTCCACCGGCTCGTTCCCCGCGCAGGTCATGGCGTGGGGAGCGCGGGAGTCGTAATAAATGCTGTCGCCCGGGTGCAGGAGCAGCTCATGCCCCGCCACCACGATTTTCATCACCCCGGAGAGAATATAGTCGAACTCCTGCCCGTCGTGGCTGTTGGGATGGAGTCCCTTGTTGTCCCCCAGGGGGATGGTTACAAACAGCGGCTCGATCTTCCGGTGCACAAAATTGTAGGCCAGGTTTTTGTAAATGTACTGATCCCTGCGGTTAATCAGTTGTCCCTTGCCCGCGCGGGTCACGGAGTACAGATTCAGCCTCGGTGCTTCGCCGGTGAGCAGCTCGGTCATATCCACGCCGAAGTGCTCGTTGAGCTTGAGCAGGAAGCTGATGGGGATATCCGTCTCTCCGCTTTCGTAGCGGGCGTATTCCTCGGGGGATACCTCACACAAGGCCGCCATTTGCTCGACGGTGTAGTCCGAGATTTCACGCAAGTCAGTAATCCGCATGGCGATCTGCCTTACCTGTTCGGACATAAATGGATACCTCCTTCATACGCGAATTTGAATCATTATACATGAACAGCTGATCCCCCGCAAGGGGAGCGGCGGGTTTTTTTGTGTACAAAAAAAGCAGGAAGCCACCGCGGCGGCTTCCTGCTTTTCAGAGAACACAGGTGGGCAAAAAACTTACATGGTTCGGGCCTTCGCGCCGTCCACAACCCGGTACAGGCGCCACAGCATCCACAGCATGGCGATGCCCAGCAGCGCATGCCCAATGCCGGCGATGCCCGAGAGGGAGGCGTCCAGCCCGCGGCTGAGCGCCATGCCCTGCACCTGCGCCAGTCCCCGCAGGAACAGCCCCAGGCAGGTGACGTTCAGCCCCACGTGATACAGCGCCAGGATTTTTCCACCTTTTCCTGCGGGCATGAAGGAAAAAAGCTGTTCCGCAATCAGCATCACCAGGCAAAAAACCATGCCCAGCAGAAAATAATGGGGGTGCATCACCGAGAGGGTGGTTTGGCCGGTAAAGCCGTTGAACTTGGTAAACTCCCGGTAGAACACCCCGAACACCATGGCCAGGGCGGCATAGGCAAAGGCGGCGCGGGCAAAGTGCTTTTTCATAAGCGGTGAGCTCCTTTCGTAGCCAGCCACATACGGGGTGCGGCAGGAAAAACCATGGGGCGCGTCAGTGGCTTACAGCCCGCGCAGGTATTCGGCAATGGCCGGGTCCTTGCAGGCGGGATAGAAATATTCGGCAAAATGCTCGCCGCTGATGGTCTCCTTGAGGAAGGTCTGGTCGATCTCCTTGAGGATGGTGAGCATGTCCTTGTGGGTTACTTCCTTTACCTGGTCCAGGATCTTCTTGTTCCGTTGCTCGGGAACCACCCGCTCCTTGGGGTAGCCGTTGCCGTGGCCAAAGCCGAAGAGCTGCTGGAAGATCATTTCCAGCTTCAGCTCCGCGCCCCAGCCGAAGTCCTTGGCAAAGGGCAGGGCCGCGCAGTTGCCGTCGTTGATCTGGGCAAACATGTATCCATCGGAGGGATCGACGATGTGCCCGCACAGCACCCGGGGGAAGGCGTTGCAGGCCAGCATGGCGCCCTCGCCGGTGCCGCAGCCGGTAACCACGTAGTCGGCCGCGCCGCTGTTGAGCAGGATGCCTGCCAGCAGTCCGCACTTCACATAGGTCAGCTGGCAGGCATCGTCGGCGGTATACATGCCGTAGTTGACCACCTCGTGGCCCATGGGCTCCACAACCTTGCGCAGGCAGGCCTCGATCATGCTGTTCTTGGCCGCCTGACTGTTTTCGTTCAAAAGCGCGATTTTCATGGGAATCATCCTTTCTTGCGTTGCCATGGCGCTAAAATCTATATATAGCATAGCATGTTCCGGGGGGAAAAACAAGGCCGGTTTCCCTTTCCGCCCCTTGACCGGCTATGGCATAATGGAAGGGTGGAGGGGAGGCGGAAGCATGGGGGTCAAAATCCTTACGGGCCGGGCCGGACGTCTGACACCGCTGATGCTGCGGGAGATCGCCCAGGCGCGGCAGGCAGGGAAACGGGTGCTGGTGCTGGTGCCCGAGCAGTTTACCCTGCTCATGGAGCGGGAAATCATGGACGGGCTGCACCTGCCGGGACTGATGGATGTGGAGGTGCTGTCTCCCTCGCGGCTGCGGCGGAACGTGTTTGAGCGGGGCGGCTGCCCGCCCCAGGGGGTACTGGATGGGCGCGGACGGGCCATGGCCCTGAGCCGGGCACTGCTGGCGCAGCGGGATCAGCTCCAATATTATCAGGGGGCGGCGGATACTTCCGGCCTGCCGGAACGGCTGGCCGCGCTCCTGGGGGACATGAAAAAGGCGGGCCTTACGGCGGAACGCCTGGCGGAGCATGCCCAGAGCCTGCCTCCCGGCGCGGCCCGGGCCAAGGAAAGCGACCTAAGCCGCCTGTGGGCGGCCTATGACGCGCTGCTGGAGGGCCGCTTTGTGGACGGGGAAACCGCGGAAGAGGAAGTAATCCGCCGCCTGCCGGGCAGCGGCATAGCTGCCGGCGCGGCAGTGTGGGTCTATGGCTTCGACGTGCTCACGCGCCCCATGTGCCACCTGCTGGCCGTGCTGGGCCGGGAAGCGGACAGCCTTACCGTGACATTGACCATGGATACCGTGGACGCGGAGGACGGCCGCATTTTCAAGGCCCAGTGGAACAGCGCGGGCCTGCTGATGAACATCCTGCGCGGGGAAAATGTTCCCGGGGAGACGGTGCGGGCGGCCCGGCAGGCGCTTCCGGCCGCGCCCGCGCTGCAATACCTGGAGAGCCGGCTCTTCGCCACCCGGCGGGAACCTTTTTCCCAAGGCACTGAGGCCCTGGAGCTGCGGGCCTCGGCCAATCCCTTTGCAGAGGCGCTGGCGGTGTGCGCCTGGCTGTGGCGGGAGCACGACCGGGGCGTCGCCTGGACCGGGATGGCCGTGGCCCTGGGGGACGCGGTGACCTATGCGCCTGTGGTGGCCATGGCGCTGCGGGCCAGTGGCATCCCCTTTTATATGGGCACAAAGCTGCCTGCCCGCCGCCACGGGCTGGTGCGCATGCTGCTGGCGGCGCTGCGCTGCTGCGGAGAAGGCTGGCGGCAGGAGGACATGCTGGCGCTGGTGAAGAGCGGCTTTGCCCCCCTGACAGAGGAGGAAGCCTTCCGCCTGGAAAACTACGCCCTGGAAAACGGCATCCGCGGCACAAAGTGGGACCGGCCCTTTACCCGGGGCGATGAGGCGGAGGAGATGGAGCCCCTGCGCCAGCGGGTCATGGACCCCCTGCGGGAGCTGCGCCGGGGCCTGCGGGAGGCGCGGGACGCCCAGGCCTCCATGACCGCGGTGTTCGGGTATTTGCAGCAGGTGGACGCCTACGGACGCCTCAAGGCGCGGGAGGCCAGGCTCCTGGCGGAAAACCTCCAGGCCGAGGCCGCCCAGAACCGGCAGGTATGGCGCATGATCCTGGAAACGCTGGAGCAGCAGCGGGCGCTGCTGGACGGCAACCGGGCGCCCATGGAGCAGGTGTCCGCGTGGCTGGCGGCGGGCTTTGAGTCCGCGGAGATCAGCTCCCTGCCGCCCACGCCGGACACGGTTACCGTGGGCGAGGTGGGGCACATGGCCCTGGAAAGCGTGCGCTCCCTGGCGGTAATGGGCATGCAGGACAGCGGAAACGCCGGCCAGCGCAGCCTGCTCACCGAAGGGGAACGGGAGAAGCTCTCCGCGTGGCACGGCTACGACGTGGGATTGTCCGCCGGCGTGCAGCAGGCTCTGCGGCAGTCGGACTTTTACCGTACCTTTGCCCTGGCCCGGGAACGGCTGCTGCTCACCCATGCCCAGAGCACCCAGGACGGGGACGCCCTGCGTCCGGGCAGCGTGTACCTGGACGTGAAGGCGATGTTTCCCCAGGTGCGGGAGCAGGGCGGCGTGCAGGAGCAGGAGGAGCCCGTGGCCCCGCGCACGGCGCTCAACGGTCTGGCTCCGCGCCTGCGGGCCATGGCGGAGGGCGCGGCGCCGGAGGAAGCCCTGCCACCCGCCTGGCGGCAGGCCATGGCCTGGCTGTGGGATCATGCACCCTACCGGGAGGTGGTGGCGCTGTCCCTGGCGCACCTGGACGCCAGGACGCCCGCCCCGCCCCTGGACCCCCACAAGGCCTGGCGGCTGTTTGGCCGGGACGCGGTGTCCATCAGCCGGCTGGAGGAGTTTGCCGCCTGCCCTTACCGGCATTTTATCCACTATGGGCTAAGCCCCGTGGAGCGGCGGAACTTCACCTTTGAGGCGGACGACCGGGGAGACTTTTTCCACGCGGCCTTGAGTGCCTTTACCACCGTCGCTTCCCAGACGGATGCCTGGCCCGACCGCATGGAGGAGGCGGACGTGGACGCGGTGATGGATACGGTGGTGGAGCCCCTCATGGCCCAATGGGCCGACGGCCCCCTGGGGGAGGACGCTCGCACCCGTGCCTTGGGCCGGCGCTATGCGGAGACGGTGAAGCGCGCGGCGTGGCTGTTTACCCGCCACATGCGCAACAGCCGCTTCACCACCCAGGGCACCGAGGTAGCCTTCGGGGAGCCCGGAGGATTGCCGCCGGTGATGCTGGAGCTCAGCGATGGCAGCCGGGTGGCCCTGCGGGGCAAGATTGACCGGATTGACCGCTACGAAGGGGACCAGGGCGTTTACCTGCGGGTGGTGGACTACAAGAGCAGCGCCCAACGCCTGGAGCCTTCCCGCATGTGGTATGGGCTGCAATTACAGCTGCTGCTGTACCTGAAGGCCGCCACTGCCGCCGGGGCGGGGGAACCGGCAGGCGCATTCTATTTTACGGTGAGCGACCCCATGTGCGACAGCGTTCAGGACCTGAAAGCCGCTGCCGAGGCCGCCATTGCCAAGGAGCTGCGCCTCAAGGGCGTGGTGCTGGCGGATGCGGAGGTGATTTCCGCCATGGATGCCGAGGAGCCGGGGTTCTCCGTGGAGAAGGTGTTCAACGCCGACGGCACCGTGTCCCGCAACGCCACCGCCGTGGACCGGGAGGAGATGGGCGCACTGCTCCGCCATGCCCAGAAGCTGGCTGCGGAGCTGGCCGGCCAGATCCGCGGCGGGCGCATTGCCGCCCAGCCCGCGGCCCTGGGGGAATGGAACGCATGCCTGTATTGCGAATACAAGGGCGTGTGCGGCCTGGACCCCAAGGTGGAGGATACCGCGCGAAAATTACCCCAGATGGACAAGGAGGAATTCCGCGCCCTGCTGGCGAATGAAGGAAAAACCACCTGAACGGGGACGGAAAGGAACCGGGAAGGGGCAAATGGTGGGAATTTGTATAGAAACTGTAGGTTTTGTGAAGAAAATCTGCCGCTTTGGCGGAATTTTCTGAAATGGATTGCATCATAGCTGGAAATGGTTTATAATGCAACCAGGTGATAACAACGCAAAAGGAGGCGTTTCCCATGATTCAGATCATTGCTGGCAAGAAGGGTTCCGGCAAGACCAAGCGGATCATTGACATGACCAATGAAAAGGCCAAGACCAGTCAGCACGACGTCGTATTTATTGACGACGACAACCGCTACATTTTTGATATCGATCACAGCGTGCGCTTCATCAACGCATCTGAATATGCGATCCTTACACCGGAGATGTTCCTGGGCTTCCTGTGCGGCATGCTCAGCCAGAACTTTGATGTGGGCGTGATTTTTATCGATGCGTTCAAGAAGCTGCTCAAGACCGACCTCAATCAGGCCGACTGGTTCTTCAAGCGGCTGGAAACCCTGTGCCAGAAGCACAACGTGGACTTTGTCCTGTCCGTCAGCGAGGATCCTGCCAATCTGCCCGAATTCATGAAGGGCTATCTGATCTAAAATCGCATGTCCTCCAACAAAAGACGCAGCCGAAACGGGGCGGCGGTGAAAGGCCGCTGCCCCTGTTTTCGTTTTAGCGCCATTGAATGATTTCGGAGCGTGATGAAATATGTCGTTTTTCTCCACCCGCGGCGGAACCTGCGTAACGGCTTCCCAGGCCATTCTCAATGGCTTGGCGCCCGACGGCGGACTGTATGTGCCCGCCATGTTTCCGCCTGTCTCCAAAGAAAAACTGACCGACCTGGCAGCCATGGACTATTGCCAGCGGGCGTCGGTCATCCTCCGAAAGTATCTGGAGGACTTCTCCATTGCGGAGATAGATGCCGCGGTGGCGGCCGCCTATGGGGGCGGAAAATTTGACGCGCCGGAAGTTGCGCCCCTGAAACAGCTGGACGATCAGACCTATGTGATGGAGCTGTTCCATGGCCCTACCCTGGCCTTTAAGGACATGGCGCTGCAGCTGCTGCCGCATTTGATTACCCTCTCCGCCAAGAAAAACGGTGAGGAGCGGGAAATCAGCATTCTGGTGGCCACCAGCGGGGACACGGGCAAGGCGGCCCTGGAGGGTTTCAAGGACGTTGCCGGCACCAGCTGCACGGTGTTCTATCCCCTGGAAGGCGTGAGCCGGGTCCAGGAGCTGCAAATGGTCACCACCGGCGGCAGCAATACCCATGTCATTGGTGTGCGGGGCAACTTCGATGATGCCCAGACGGGGGTGAAGCGCCTTTTCGCCTCCCAGAGCTTTGCGGAGCGGATGCACGCCATGGGCAAGACGCTTTCCTCCGCCAACAGCATCAACTTCGGGCGGCTTGTGCCGCAGGTGGTATATTACTTCAGCGCCTATGCGGAGCTGTTGCGCGCCCGCAAGCTGGCCGTGGGGGAGCCGGTGAACTTCGTGGTGCCCACGGGGAACTTTGGCAACATACTGGCGGCGTATTACGCCCGGAGCATGGGCCTGCCGGTGGGCAAGCTGATCTGCGCCAGCAACCGCAACAACGTGCTCACGGACTTCTTTGAAACGGGCATTTATTCCACCCACCGCACCTTCTTCAAGACCACCTCGCCCTCCATGGATATTTTGATTTCCTCCAACCTGGAACGGTTGCTTTATGAGGCGGCGGACCGGGACGGGGAGCTGATCCGCGTATGGATGCGGCAGCTGCAGGAGTGCGGCAGCTACAGCGTGGGCGAACAGCGCCGGGAATGGCTCACCAGCGTGTTCTATGCGGGCTGTGCCAACGACATGGAGACGGGTTGGGAGATCCGGGATCGCTTCCAGCAGGATCAATATTTAATGGACACCCACACGGCTGTGGGCAGCCGGGTGCTGCGGGAATACCGGGAAAAGACGCAGGACGACACCCCCACGGTGCTTGTGTCCACCGCCAGCCCCTACAAGTTTGCCGGGGATGTACTGGCGGCATTGGATGGCAAGGAAGCGGTAAGCGGGCTGGATGCCTTTGCGTGTGCGGAGCGTTTGGAACGTCTCAGCGGTGTGCCGGTGCCGCCGCAGGTGCGGCAGTTGCGGGACTTGCCGGTACTGCATCATGCCACCACCGAGGTGGAAGGCATGGCGGAAGCTGCGCTACGGGCGCTGGGTGGCTGAGGAGGAACAGGAGAATAAAAGTGTGCCAGGCAGGCGGAAACGCCTGACTGGCACGCTTTTTACTGTAGATTGATAACGTGGCACAATCCATTTTTGTGCAAATTTCCATCCGCAGCATAGGGGCCGAAGGTTTCCAAAGGGCGATCGGAAAGCCCTTTGGTCGCCTCCGCAGAGGCGAAACCCTGCGAAACAGGAAGCGCAAGGAAGCATCTCATTCCTTGTGGAAATTCCCATCCGCGGCAAGGGGGCCGAAGGTTTCCAAAGGGCGACCGGAAAGCCCTTTGGTCGCCTCCGCAGAGGCGAAACCCTGCGAAACGGAAAAAGCAAGGAAGCATCTTATTTCTTGTGGAAATTTCCATCCGCAGCAAGGGGGCCGAAGGTTTCCAAAGGGCGATCGGAAAGCCCTTTGGTCGCCTCCGCAGAGGCGAAACCCTGTGAGACGGAAAAAGCAAGGAAGCATCTTTTCCTTGCCATCCATAAGCAATCTATTGCTTGTGGGAGGTTTCGTCCGCCTGCGGGCGGACGAGGTACTTTCCCCGCGCGGGAAAGTACCCAAAGGGCGCCGGGGGCGGCCAAAGGGTGCATGCGGCATGGCCGCCCCCGGTCCCCCCGTTGCTAAGTTACAGTGCACCGCTAGCCTCGCAGGGGCGCGCCCAGCTG
>MHCFR04200__coassemble_382_pt1 | contig 27387 bp, 27 predicted proteins | sample MHCFR04200__metabat2_low_PE_027 | metagenome-assembled genome bin MHCFR04200 | reverse complement strand
CGAGAAGAATGTACAACTGAACGAGGAAGTTGTCAAGGGCCAAATCAAGGAATTGGTCCGCGGCAAAACATGCAAAAAACAAAAAGGTGCTGCTTGCCCTGGAAGAGGCAATGCCCCTGCCCTTCTGTCCGGCGGAGCCAGCCCACAGAGAAGAAAGCCTATTTTCCCCCATAAAAGCAGCCACACTGCTGCGCTGCAATGTGGCTGCTTCTTCCACCCGGGCATTATTCATTCTTTTGCTCAGGGGCATCCTTGGCTTTGCTTTCGGCAATCAGGTGCGTCAGTTCCTCCATGAAGCTCCCCAGATCCGTGAACTTGCGGTATACCGCCGCAAAGCGGACATACGCCACTTCGTTGAGCTCCTTGAGCTCGGCCATCACCATGTCCCCAATGCGCTGGGAGCTGATCTCCCCGTCCATGCTGTTGTAGGCGGCCTGCTCAATGCGGCCCACGATAGCGTCGATTTGCTGCATGGAAACCGGGAGCTTTTCGCAGGCGTGAATGATGCCGCCCTTGATCTTGGAGGCATCAAAGGGCTCCCGGCGGTTGTCCCGCTTGACTACCAGCAGGGGAGCCAGCTCAATCTTTTCGTAGGTGGTGAAGCGGCGGCCGCAGTTCATGCACTCCCGCCGGCGGCGGATGCTGTTGCCCTCTTCCGTGGGACGGGAATCAATTACTTTGCTTTCCAGGCAGTTGCAGTACTGGCATCTCATGGCATGGCGCCCCTTCCCTAGCAATTCCTTCCAACGCGCCTCTATTATAGCTTTTTTTGGGCTGCTCGTAAAGGTGAAATCTCAGGGAATGGGGAGCTGCCGGCGCTATTGGTTTTCCATCTCCAGCATAGCGGCCATCTGGTCCAGCCGCCGCAGAAACTGATCCACAGGCAGCAATCCGCTGGCAAACTGCTCCCGCAGGCTGCGCATGTTCACGTCGCTCTCATTGGTGGAGAGGAACGCATGGGGCGGCTGGACATAGAGCAAATCCCCGCAGGCCCGGTAGCCTTCCAGCGTCTCCGGGGAAATCAGATACCGGCCGTCTCCCGCCCGCAGGCCGGACAGGATCTCCTGGTAGCGCTCCAAGTTCATTTCCCCCTCCGCCTGCTCCGTGGGCGCAAGATCCCCCTGGGCCAGCCGGGCGCTCAGGGCGGCCACCTGCTCCTCCCAGTAGGCGACGGCGTCCGGGTAACCCGGGTCTTCCAGGGGCTGGGCGTTTTGCATCAGATAAGCCTCCGCCTTGCCGGTTTCGTTGGCTTCCAGCATGGTCAGGGCAAACTCCGCCCCCAGGGCGGCTTCCTGGGTATTCACAAATGCCATGGCCACGCTGATCTGGGTGTCAATCAGCGTGGGCTGCTCCTCCGTTAGCCGCAGGGAAACCAGATAGCGCAGGTTTTCCATGCCCCCCGAGCGGGTGAACAGCGCCTGCCCCAGGTTGGGCACGGGCTCCAGGGCGTACAGCCGCTGCCCGATGTCCGCGCAGCGCTCCAGGCAGGCGCGGAACTCCGGGGTATCAAAGCGCAGCGGCTCCCCCGCGTGGCTGCACTGGAGAATCTGACTGTCAATGAGCAGCCCGGTGAGCAGGTAAGTGTAGCTGGAAGGCCCATACAGCTCCTCCGCAAAGCTGTTAAACACCACCACCGGAGGCGTATCCCCGGCCTGTGCCTGACCAATCCACCGCTCCAGCAGGGAAAGAAATTCCGGGAAGCTGTCCGGCACATCCTCCGCGCCCCAACCCAGCTCCGCCCAGGCATCCGGGCAATAGCTCAGGTAGGAGAGGCTGCACCCGTACGGAATGCCATAAATGCCCCCGTCCCGGCACACCAGGCCCGCAAAGGCCGGATACATGCCTTCCACCGCTTCCCGCACCCCGGGAAAGGCGGAAAGATCGGCGCAATACCCCTTGTCCATGAGCAGGCCCACGTCAAAGCTGGCGCTGGAAACGGTAAACACGTCATAGGCAAAGCCGCCGGAAATCAGGGCATTGAGCAGCTCATTGGTGCGCACAAAGGGATTGAGGGTTGCCTGAACCTCCACGCCGGAATGGGCGGAGACAAACGCCCCATAGGCCTTGCTGGAGGAAGTGATTCCCGCCACGCGCAGGGTGGATGCCTGGGCCCCGGCAGGCAGATAGCAGGCAAAAAGAGCACAGAGCAACAGCAGGGACAGGCGTTTTCTCACGGTTGGCCGCCTCCTTCACAAAAGCGTATGCTATCTATCAGACGTTTTACAGGGGCGCGGCGGCACGCACCTGCAAAAAAAGCGGCCCAAGGCCGGTAAAACGCATTTGCGCCCCCTCCCAGCAGGAAGGGGGCGCAAGTCCTCAGGCCAGGCCGTGCTTCACGCGGTCGTGCTCCTCGGCACGCTTGGCGTTGTTGAAGCGGTCCAGGGTGCCCACCAGGTAGCCGGTGATCCGGCGGATGCGCTGGAAGGGCTGGTTGCCAAAGTCATAGGACAGGTCCACATAATCCCCGTCCACATGAATATCGATGCCGAAGGGCTCCTTGCCAAACTTCTGCTTGGCCCGCTGGATGTAAGCGTCGATCTCCTGCTGCTCCAGCTGGCCGCCGGTGACCTGCACATGACATGCCATGGGGTATCATCTCCTTTGTGATACCAGTATACCACCGAAAGGAGGAAGTGAAACACGTTTTCTGTATATAGGGAAAACTTTGTCGAAAACCACCATATTTTGTGATTTCAATGCCGCACGGGCCGCTTGTGCAGGGTGACCTTCTTCTTCTCCAGGACGAACAGCCGGGAGGGGCGCTTGTTGCCGGGCATGGGCTTCGCCTCCTTTCCCGGATAGGATGCCCTCAGGGCAGGGCGTGTATCCGGGAAATATCCTCCCGGGGATCGGTGGAGCGGTACAGGGCCGTGCCCAGCACCGCCACATCCAGCCCAGCCTCCCGCAGCAGGGGCAGGTTCTCCAGGCTCACGCCGCCGTCCGCCTGGATGTGGCTCGTATAGCCCATTTCCCGCAGGCGGCGAATCTTCTGGATTTGTTCAGCCATAAAGCGCTGGCCGCCGAAGCCCGGCTCCACGGTCATCACCAGCACCATGTCGCACAGGGGCAGCGCCTCCGCGATGGTTTCCGCGGGGGTGGCGGGCTTCAGGGACACGCTGGGATGCGCGCCCAGGCGGCGGATCTCCCGCAGCAGGGCGGGGAGATCCGCCGCGGCCTCGGCGTGAATGGTGAGCCAGTCCGCCCCGGCGGCGATAAAGGTTTCCACATACCGCTCGGGGTGGGCGATCATCAGGTGTACGTCCAGGGGAATGGAAAAGCGGCCCCGCAGGGCCTTGACCAGGCTGGGGCCATAGCTCAGATTGGGCACAAAACAGCCGTCCATAATGTCCACATGGAGCCAGTCGCAGCCCGCGTCCACCATGCGCTGGGCTTCCTCCCCCAGGCGCAGGGGATCGGCGGCGAGAATCGACGGGGATACCTTAATCATAACGTTCCCTCCATGCCTTTCGTACATCGGCGAGCAATTCCCGGTAGCGCTCCACCCGCTGGGGGTCCAGCTCCCCGGCGGCCACGGCGGCGGTAACCGCGCAGCCCGGCTCCGAGGCGTGATAGCAGGGGGCGAAGCGGCACTGCCCCTCGTAGGGGGCAAACTCCGGGTAAGCGTCCTTCAGGGTCACGGGGTCCATGCCGCCCTCCATCTCCAGCAGGCTGAAGCCGGCGGTGTCCAGCACCCGCAGGCCCTTGGCCTCCAATAGCTCCGCGTGGCGGGTGGTGTTCTTGCCCCGCTGAATCTTCTGGCTGATGTCCCCGGTCTCCACGCCCAGGCCGGTGAGGGCGTTGAGCAGCGTGCTCTTGCCCACCCCGGACAGGCCCGCGAAGCAGCACAGCCGGCCGGCCATGACCTGGCGCAGATCGTCCAGCCCCTGGCCCGTGCGGGCGCTGACGGGGAGCACGGGCACCTCCGCCCGGGCGTATTGCCGGGATAATTCCCCGGCCAGGGCGGCGTCCAGGTCGCACTTGTTTACCACCAGGGCGGCGTCCATGCCCTGCTGCCGGGCGCGGACCAGCAGCCGGTCCACCAGCAGCAGGTCCGGGGCGGGGACGGGCGCGGCCACAATCAGCAGCAGTTCCACATTGGCCACCGGGGGACGGACGCACACGGTTTTGCGGGGGAGGATCTCCTCCACCCAGCCGTGCTCCTCCTCTTCCCCGGGGGTGAAGAGGATCTCGTCGCCCACCAGGGGGGAAAGCCCCAGGCGGCGGAATTTCTTTTTGCAGCGGAGGACGTATGCCTCCCCCGCGGGGGTTCGGGCGGTGTACAGCCCGCCCATGCCGCGGACGATCACGCCCCGCAGCATGCCTTGCGTGTTTTCCGTAGGGATGCCTCCTTGCTCTGTGGCTTACTCTAGGGTGACGGTGCGCTGGTAGGCGAAGCTGCCGTCCAGGTAGACGCGGCAGACGTGGCTGCCGGTGAGGGTGCTCTCAATGGTCACGGTGGTGTTTCGCGGGCTGTCCGCGGCCAGGGTGTCGGCGTAGACCTCGGTCTCGATGCCCTCGTCGTCCACCAGGGTGATGCGCACATCCATGCTGGCGTCGCTTTCCGGCAGGGTGATGTCCACCTGGGCGGCGTGCACCAGGCTGGCCACCCGGTAGACCGACAGGGTCACCGCGGTGCCTTCGATTACCTGGGTTCCCGCCACGGGGGATTGCAGCGCCACCTTGCCGTGCTGGTTGGCCTCGGCGGAGTCCACGGACTGGATCTGTGTGTTCAGGGTCAGCTTGGCGCTGGAGAGCAGCTCCCGGGCTTCCTGGAGGGTTTTGCCCACCAGGTTGGGAATATACGCGCTGCCCCCGGAGACGGTCACCTGCACAATGTCCCCGGAAGCGCAGGTGCTGCCCGCGTCGGGGGTCTGGGTGAGAATGGTATCCACGGGCTGGTCGGAGACCACCTTTTCCACCACGGCCAGGGTGAGGCCGGCGGCCTGAAGCCTGGGAATGGCGTCAGCGGTGGTGGAGCCGGTAATGGCGGGCACCTGCTGGGCCGAAGGTCCCTTCGACACGGTGATGACCACCGTGTCCCCTTTTTTCAGCGTGGTATCCATTTCCGGCGCCTGAAGGATCACCGTGCCCGCGGGCACCGTGGGGTGGTTCACCTCGATAACCTCCAGCTGAAGGTTGGCCCGGGAAGCCAGGCGCTGGGCGGTGACCACGTCCGCGCCCAGGAGATCGGGCACGGTGGTGCTGGTGACCACCCGCTCATAGATGGCGCCGCCGCCCAGGTATAGCCCGTAGAACACCAGCCCCGCCATAATCAGGCTCAGCAGCGTCCACATGCCCGTGCGGTGGGGATGCACCTGATAGCGCCGACGGGGCGGCACCTTCCGCGCCTGGGAAGCGGTATCCATGCCCACGGGCCGCTGGGGCGGCCTGGGCGGCGCGGGGATGGGCATGGCCTCCACCAGGCGGGGCTGCATGCGTTCCGTGCGGCCCTCCAGGGCCAGGCGCAGCTCCGCGGCCATTTCCATGGCGCTCTGATAACGGTATTTGGGATTCTTCTCCATGGCCATCATGCACACATGGCTAATGGCCTGGGGCACGTCGGGGGCAATGGACTCGATGGGCGCGGGCTTGGCGTGCAGGTGCTGCATGGCCACGGCCACGGGGCTGTCCCCGTCAAAGGGCACGCGGCCGGTGAGCATTTCATAGAGTACCACGCCGCAGCTGTAAATATCGCTGCGGGCGTCCGCGGCTTGGCCGGAGGCCTGCTCCGGGCTGAAATAATGCACCGAGCCCATGACGCTGTCCCCCCGGGTCAGGGTGGAGCTGTCCGCCATCCGGGCAATGCCGAAGTCCGCCACCTTCACGTGGCCGTCGGCGTTGACCAGGATGTTCTGCGGCTTGATGTCCCGGTGAATAATGCCGTTTTGGTGGGCGTGCTGCAGGGCCGAGAGAATGCGGATGGTCACCTGGGCGGCCACCTGGGGATTCAGCCGGCCCTTTTCCTGGATCAGCTCCTTGAGGGTTTTGCCCTGGACGTATTCCATGACCAGGTAACGGTTCTCCCCATCCATGCCCACGTCCAGGAGGTTGACGATGTTGTGGTGGGTCATTTTGCTGGCGGCCTCGGCCTCCCGCTGGAAGCGGCCCACAAACTCCGCGTCCTGGTTGAATTCCGGGCGGAGGACCTTCACGGCCACGTTGTGCCCCGTGCGCATGTCAATGGCCCGGTACACAATGGCCATGCCGCCCATGCCGATCTGCTCCACCAGGCGGTAGCGGTCGGCAAGGATTTTTTCGCTCATTGCGCGCCCTCCTGATCCTTGAGGATGACGAAGGAAATATTATCCCGGCCGCCGTGGTCCAGGGCGGCCTGCAGCAGGCGGTCGGCGGCGGCCTCCGGGGCGCATTCCCGCAGGATGCCCGCCATTTCCTCGTCGGAGACCATGCCGGAGAGCCCGTCGGAGCACAAAAGCCACATGTCCCCCTTGCAGCGCTCCCGGGTAATCATGTCCACTTCGACGGTTTCGTCGGTGCCCACGGCCCGGGTAATCACGTTGCGCATGGGGTGATGGGCGGCTTGCTCCTGGGTAAGCACGCCCTGGTCCACCAGTTCCTGCACCAGGGAATGGTCCCGGGTCACCTGGGTGAAGGCGCCCTCCCGGAGCAGATAGGCCCGGCTGTCCCCCACATGGGCCAGGTAGATCTCCCGCTCCCCTGCCCATAGCACCGTCAGGGTGGTGCCCATGCCGGATAGCTCCGCCTCCTCCCGCTGGCGCAGGTACAGGCGGCGGTTCACGGCCTCCACGGCGGTTTTCAGCAGCCGGGGGTCGGGGGTTTTGCCCTTGAGAAATTTCTCCAGGCCGTCCCGGGCGCCCGCGGAGGCCACTTCGCCCCCCTTGTGGCCGCCCATGCCGTCGGCGACCCCGTAGAGCTGTTCCAGGACGATCAGCGCGTCCTGGTTATTCACCCGGAGCTTTCCAACATCGGTTCGGGTAACAGAGATCATGGGCAAAGCACTCCTTTACTGGACAGGATGGGCGGCGGACTCCGCCAGGGTTTTGCGGCGCAGCTGGCCGCAGGCGCCGTCGATGTCGTCCCCCATTTCCCGGCGGCGGGTTGCGGAAATATGGCACTCCTCGAGGGTTTTCAAAAAGCGGCGGACGGTGCCCTCGTCCACGGTGCGCAGGCTGCGCTCCTTGACCTCGTTCAGGGGGATGAGGTTCACGTGGCATTGCAGCCCCCGCAGGCGGGAGGCCAGCTCCCGGGCGTGGCGCTCCTCGCAGTTGACCCCGCCCACCAGCGCGTATTCAAAGATGACCCGCCGGCCGGTCTTTTCCACATAGTTGCGGCAGGCGGCCAGCAGCTCCTCCATGGGGTACACCTTGGCGATGGGCATGGTCTGGCGGCGGATCTCGTCGTTGGGCGCGTGGAGGGAGACGCTCAGGGTCACGGGCAGGTCCTCGTTTGCCAGGTTGTACATCTTGGGCACCAGCCCGCAGGTGGACAGGGACACGCTGCGCAGGGAAATGCACAGCCCCTGGGGCTCCCGCAGCAGGCGCAGGAATTTCATCACGTTGTCGTAGTTGTCCAGGGGTTCCCCGCTGCCCATGAGCACCACGTTGTGTACCCGCTCCCCATCGGTGAGGAAGCGGTTGGCGGCGGTGATCTCCCCCAGCATCTCCCCGGGGGTCAGGGAGCGGACGCACCCATCGAGGGTGCTGGCGCAGAAGGTGCAGCCCATGCGGCAGCCCACCTGGGTGGAGATGCACAGGGTGCGCCCGTAGTGGTACTTCATCAGCACCCCTTCCACGCAGTTGCCGTCCCGCAGGCCGAAGAGGAACTTTACCGTGTCGTCCAGCTTGGAGCGGCGGTGGGTCAAAATCTCCACGGGCTGGTCCACGGCGGTGGCCTGCAGCTGCTCCCGCAGGGGCTTGGGCAGGTTGGTCATCTCCGCAAAGCGGGCGCCTTTGTGCAGCCAGGCGAAGAGCTGTCCGGCCCGGAAACCGGGCATGCCCTGCTCCAGGCACCATTCCTTCAGTTCGCCGGGGGTGAGGCTCAGCAGCTCGGTCATGGCTTCCTCCCCATGCGGGCGATAAAGAACCCGTCCAGATGATCCCGGTGGGGCAGCAGCTGCAGGCCCTCCGCCCCGTAGCGCTCCCGCAGGGCGGCGGGGAAGCTGTCGGGCAGGGGCAGCAGGGTGAACTCCGGGTGATTTTCCAGGAAGCGCCGCAGCTGCAAGGCATTCTCCTCCGGGAGGATGGAGCAGGTGCTGTACACCAGCTGCCCGCCGGGCTTGACATAGCGGCAGCAGGCTTCCAGCAGGGCCTGCTGGGTGGCGGCAAGGGCGTCCACGTCCTCGGCGGTGACGCGGTACTTCACGTCGGGCTTGCCCGCCATGACCCCCGTGCCGGAGCAGGGGGCGTCCAGGAGCACCGCGTCCATGGTGCGCTCCAGCTCTTCCCGGAATACCGTGGCGTCCCGGGCCATGGGCCGGACGTTGTCCAGGCGCAGGCGGCGGGCCTGGGCCTCAATGAGCTTCACCCGATGGGGATGCAGGTCCCAGGATTGGACCCGGCCCGTGCCGTTCAGCCGCTCGGCCAGGTAGCAGGTTTTGCCCCCGGGGGCGGCGCACACGTCCAGCAGCTGCATGCCCGGCCGGGTTTCGATGGCCAGGGCGGCAAACATGCTGCTCTGGCTCTGGATGCTGAAGCGGCCCGCCTGGAAGTCCGCGTCCCGGGAGATGTCCGCCGCGCCGTGAATCACATAGGCGTCCGGGGCCAGGCCCTTTTCCCACTGCCATACCTTGCGGTCCAGCAGCTTTTCAAAGGCGGAGCCGTTCAGCGCGGTCAGGTTGGGACGCAGGGTGATGCCCGCGTCCCGCTGGCGGTAGGCGGCGATGGCCGCGGCGGTATCGTGTCCGTAGGCCGCCATGAGGCGCTCCACCAGCCACAGGGGCAGGGAGTACATCACGGAGAGATACTGCGCGGGCTCCTGTTCGGGGTCGGGATAGACGATGCTCGCCCGGTCCCGGTCCAGCCCGCGGAGGATGGCGTTGCACACCCCGGCCAGACCCGGCATGCCCGCGTCCTTGCACAGGGACACGGCGGTGTTCACCGCGGCGCTGGCAGGGATTTTATCGTAGAGCAGCAGCTGGCAGGCCCCCAGGCGCAGGATGATGCGCAGCTTCATGTCCGTGTCGTCCTTGCGCATGAAATCCTTCAGGGCCCAGTCCAGGCGGAGCTGGTTTTCCAGGGTGTCGTACACCAGGCTGGAGGCCAGGCGGCGATCCGCCGGGTTCAGGCCGCTGCGGGTCAGCTCCCGGTCCAGGGCCAGGGCGGCGTATGCGCCGTTTTCCGCCACCTCGCACAGCACATGGAAGGCGGCGCGGCGAGCGGCCAGGCCATCCCCATGGGGCGCCTGCCGCCGGGGCGCGGCGGGGCGTGCAAAGGCGCGCTCCCCGGGCTTGCGCTCCCCGGCAGGCTTGGCGAAGTTCCGCTCTCCGGATGTATGGGAAACAGGCCGCGGCGCAGGACGGCGGCCGAAATTGCGGGGGTCTTTCTGCTGATCGCTCATAGTAACTCCTCTGTACGGTTATGGACGGGGGGCGGCGGGCCATACTTCGCCCACTTGGGCAGGGTGGCCGCGCAGGTAATCGGCGGCGGCCATCTGCTTGCCGCCGGGGGCCTGAAGCTGCAAAACGCGCACCGCGCCTTCTCCCGCGGCAATGACCAGGCCCTCCTTGGGGGAGGCCACCAGCACCTGCCCGGGCTGGCCGTGCAGGTCAGGCTCCGCCTGGGCGCGCCAGAGCTTCAATACCCCCTCCGAGGAACCGGTGACCGCGCCGGGCCAGGGATTCAGGCCGTGGATGCGCTGCACCAGCTCCTGGGCGGGCCGGGACCAGTCCAGGATGCCCATTTCCTTGGTGAGCATGGGGTCGTAGGTCATGTCCGCCTCGTTCTGGGGGGTGCGGGTCAGGGTGCCCGCCTCCAGGGCGGCCAGGGTGTCCAGCAGCACTTGCGCTCCCAGGTGGCTGAGGCGCTCCGTCAGCTCCCCGCAGGTTTCCCCGGGGAGAATGTCCACGGCAGAGGAAAGCAGCATGTCCCCGGTGTCAATGCCCTTGTCCGTGAACATGGTGGTAATGCCCGCCTGGCTGTCCCCCTGCAAAATGCCCCAGGCGATGGGTGCGCTGCCCCGGTGCCGGGGCAGCAGGGAGGCGTGCACGTTGATGGTGCCCAGGCGGGGAATATCCAGAATCTCCTGGGACAGAATCTGCCCAAAGGCGGCGGTGACGCACAGGTCCGGGGCCAGGGCCCGCAGATCCTCCACCCCATCCTTGCGGATTCTCCGGGGTTGATACACGGGAATGCCGTGGGCCTGGGCGGCCACCTTCACCGGGGGTGGGGTGAGCTTTTTGCCCCGGCCCTTGGGCTTGTCGGGCTGGGTGAACACGCCCGCCACCGTATCCCCGCGGGCGACCAGCGCCTCCAGGGAGGGCACGGCAAAATCCGGCGTGCCCATGAAGACGATGCGCATCAGTCGTCATCCTCCTTGATGTGGCCCTCGATCTCCTCGGGGGTCAGCTCCCGGTCCATCTTGTCGATGTAGAGCACGCCGTCCAGGTGGTCCAGCTCATGGCAAATGGCCCGGGCGAAGAACCCTTCGCCGGTAATCTGGATGGGCTTGCCGTGGCGGTCCTGGGCCTTGACGGTAACCTTCATGGGCCGGGTAACCACGCCCTGGCGGCCGGGCAGGCTCAGGCAGCCCTCACGGCCGCACTGGGAACCTTCCTGGGCGATGATCTCCGGGTTGATGAGCTCCACCAGCCCATCCCCCACGTCAATAACCACCACCCGGCGCAGAATGCCCACCTGGGGCCCGGCCAGGCCCACGCCCTCGGCCTTGTACATGGTGTCGGCCATGTCCTTGAGCAGGGTCCACAGGCGCAGGTCAAACTTTTCCTGGGGTTTGCAAACTTTGCGGAGGGTATCGTCCCCCAGCTTGACAATATTACGAATGGCCATGATACATCATCCTCACTTTATCTGATTCTTTTATGGGAAAGCGGGCGCGGGGCCTTTGCGGGGGCAGCGGGGCGCGTCACATCATGTTGGCGGGGTTGACCTCAAACCAGGTATCGGTGCCCTCGCTTTTTTCCTGGGCCAGGCGGGAAACCTCCCCCAGGAAGGCATCGGTATCGGGATGGACAAAGAGCTTGAACAGCACCTGGTAGCGGCTTTTGCCCCGCAGGAACTTCACCGGCGCGGCGTCCAGGCGCAAAAGCAGCGCGCGCTTGCGCCAGGGGGGATGCTGCGCCAAGAGGGCGCGGCAGGCGTTGTACAGCCCCCGGGCCCGCTCCTGGGCCCGCTGGTCCTCCCGGCCCTCCACCAGCAGGCGGGCCAGCAGCGTAAAGGGCGGATACAGCCCCGTGCGGCGGCGGCTGAACTCCTCCTCGAAAAAGGAGCGGTAGTCCTGCCGTGCGGCGGCCTGGATGACGGGGTCCTCGGGCTTGTAGGTCTGAATGAACACCTGACCGGGGAGGTTGCCCCGGCCCGCCCGCCCGGCCACCTGGGTAAGCAGCTGAAAGGTGCGCTCCCGGGCCCGGTAATCGGGGAGGTTCAGGGTCATGTCCGCGGCCACCACCCCCACCAGGGTCACCCGGGGGAAATCCAGGCCCTTGGCGATCATCTGCGTGCCCACCAGGATGCGGGTGCGCCCGGAACGGAAATCGTCCAGCAGGCGCTGGTGGCCATCCTTGCCGGAGGTGGTATCAATGTCCATGCGCCCCACGGGCACGCCAGGAAGGAGCTTGTGCAGGGCCTCCTCCACCTGCTGGGTGCCGGCGCCGAAGTAGCGGATATAGGCGCTGCCGCAGGCGGGGCACTTTTCCGGGGGCGGGAGCTGACAGCCGCAGTAGTGGCAGTGGAGCTGCCCGTCTCCCCCGGAGACGTGGTAGGTCATGGCCACGTCGCAGTTGGGGCACTTCATCACATGGCCGCAGGCGCGGCAGCTGACGAAGGCATGGTAGCCCCGGCGGTTCATCAGCAGCATGGCCTGCTCCCCACGCTCCATGCAGGCGCGCAGGGCGCTGAGCAGCGGGGCGCTGAAAACGGAGCGGTTCCCCTGGGCCAGCTCGGCGCGCATGTCCACCACCTCCACCGTGGGCAGGGGGCGGTTCATCACCCGGTGGGGCATTTCCAGCAGGGTATAGTCCCCCCGGCGGGCCTTGGCAAAGGAAAGGATGCTGGGGGTGGCGCTGCTGAGCAGCAGGGTAGCGCCCTCCTCCCGGCAGCGGAAGGCGGCCACCTCCCGGGCATCGTAGCGGGGATGCCGGTCGCTGAGGTAGGTCTGCTCGTGCTCCTCATCCACCACCACCAGCCCCAGCTTTTCCACCGGGGCAAAGATGGCCGAGCGGGCGCCGATGACCACCCGGGCGTCCCCCCGGCGGATGCGCCGCCACTCGTCGAAGCGCTCCCCGGCGGAGAGCCGGGAGTGCAGCACCGCCGCCACCGGGCCGAAGCGGCCGCGAAACCAGCGGACCATCTGCGGGGTGAGGGCAATCTCCGGCACCAGGATAATGGCGGAGCGGCCGCGGCGCAGCGTATGGCGCACCAGGCGGATAAAGACCTCCGTCTTGCCGCTGCCGGTGACCCCGTGGAGCAGAAAGCGTCCGTCTCCCCGCTCCAGATGGGGCAGGATCACGTCCAGGGCTTCCTGCTGGGCGGGCATCAGGGGCGGGTCGGGGGCGGGGGTCTCTTCCTCATCACCGCCGGGGCGGCGGAGCACCTCCTCCTGGGACAGGGCCACCAGGCCCTGGGCTTCCAGGTTATGCAGGGCTTCCAGGGGGTCCCGCACCAGCATGCGCAGCTCCGCCACCGGGTGGGGCTGGCCATCCTTGAGCAGGGTGAGGAGCATGCGGCGCTTGTCCGAGCGGCCTTGCTGTTCCAGGGCCTGGGGCAGCGCGCCCGCCCCTGCGGTATAGCGGGCGGTGAGCTGGGTTTTCACCTGCACCCGGCCCCCGCGCATTTCCGCCGGGAGCATCAGGCGAAGGGTCTCCGCCAGGGGGCAGTGGTTGGTTTCCGCCAGCCATTGGGCCAGGGTCAACAGCTGGGGCAGCACCGCGGGGTAAGGCTCCAGGGGACGGCGAATGGGGCGCAGGCGCTCCGGGGGCAGGTCGCTGACCTCCGAAAAGGCCACGACGATGCCTTCCTTGCTCCGGGGACCGAAGGGCACCTCCACCCGCTGGCCCAGGGAAAGTTCCATGCCCGGGGGTACAGTATAGGTGAAGGTATGGGCCACGTTTTCATGCACAATATCCACGATCACCTGGGCCAGCATGTCTTCACCTCCCCCCAGGGGACGAAAATTCGTAAGGAGGGCTTGCCGTACGTGGCGGAAAAGCCCATACATGGAATTATATCTTTTTTTGGGCGGTAACACAAGCGCAGGGGGAAAAAACACCCCCTAGGACAAGGAAGAAAAGGCAAAAGGGAAAAATGGATTTTGTGGAAGGCAAGGGGAAGGGAGCCTTGCTTCTTTTTTTGCCCTTAGGAATGGAAAAATTTGCCCCATATGGGGAGAAATACGAACATATATTTGCTATTCTTGCCGTGAACGGGAGGAGGAGAACAATCGAATGGGCGTAAAGAAACCCACCAAGGCCACGGTGCGCAAGCAGCTGAAGGATACAGCGCTGGCGGCCATCGCGGCCCTGGACAGCGCCTGGGCAGCGGACGCGCCCATGGAGCGGCTGCGGGACGGCGCGGAGGCGCTGAAGGCCCTGGCGGAGGTGCTGGGGCAGATCGAGAGCGCGGAAAAGCTGGCGGAAACGGCGGAAGCCCTGCGCAAGCGCGTTTCGGGGCTGGAAAAGGAGAGCAGAGCCGGGGAAGCGCCGGAGGAAGAAGCACGGGCGGGCGTGATCGAGATCGCCCGGGTGCTGGAGGAGGCGGAGGATGGCTGAGGCAAGGGTGATCTGGCGGCCGCAGCCCAAACAGCGGGCGTTTATGGAAAGGCCGGAGTACGAGGCCCTGTACGGAGGCGCGGCAGGGGGCGGGAAATCGGACGCGCTGCTGTGCGAGGCGCTGCGGCAGGTGCACATTCCCCACTATCGGGGGCTGATTCTGCGCAAGACATACCCGGAGCTCAGCGAGCTGGTGGACCGGAGCCGGGAGCTGTATCCCGGGGCGTTTCCCCAGGCGAAGTACGTTGGCACGGAGCACGTGTGGCTGTTTCCCTCGGGGGCGAAGATTTACTTCGGGGCCATGCAGTACGAGAGCGACCGGACGAAGTACCAGGGCAAGCGGTATGACTTCATCGCCTTTGACGAATTGACCCACTTCACCTGGAACGAGTACGCGTACATGTTTTCCCGGAACCGGCCTTCGGGGCCCGGGACGCGGGTGTACATCCGGGCGGCCACCAACCCGGGGGGCATTGGTCACGGGTGGGTGAAGGAGCGCTTTGTGACCCCGGCGCCACCCATGACCCCCATGGTGGAGGAGGTGGTGGTGCAGGGCAGGGATGGGCCCCGAAGGATGCGGCGGACGCGGATCTTCGTGCCCTCCACGGTGTTTGATAACCAGGAGCTGCTGCGCAACGCCCCGGAGTACCTGGCCAACCTGGCCATGCTGCCGGAAAACGAGCGCATGGCGCTGCTCTACGGCAGCTGGGACAGCTTTGACGGGCAGGTATTCCGGGAATGGCGAAACGATCCGGCACACTACGGGGATCAAAGGTGGACGCACGTGATCGACCCCTTCCCCATACCGGCGCACTGGCGGATCTACCGGGGGTTTGACTTCGGGTATGCGCGGCCCTTTGCGGTGGGGTGGTTCGCGGTGGACGAGGACGGTCGGGTATACCACATCAAGGAATTTTACGGCTGCACGGGTACGCCCAACGAGGGCGTGCGGATGCATCCGGGGGAGATTGCGGCACAGATCCGGCGAATGGAAAGCGAGGACCCCATGCTGCGGGGCAAGCGGATTACGGGCATAGCGGACCCGAGCATCTTTGACGAGAGCCGGGGGGAGTCCGTGGCGCGGATGATGGAGCGCAGCCCGAACTTCATCTACTGGCAGGGGGGCGACAACACGCGCCTGGCGGGGAAGATGCAGCTGCACAACCGCCTGGCCTTTGACGGGGAGGGGCTGCCCATGTTCCAGGTGTTCTCCACGTGCCGAAACTGCATCCGCACCCTGCCGGCGCTGGTATACGACAGGAGCCGGCCGGAGGACATCGACACCCAGGGGGAGGATCACATCTACGACATGATCCGCTATGTGCTCATGGAGCGGCCCATCGCTCCCCCACCCCCGGCGCTGGCGGCGCCGCCCCGGGAGGACCCCCTGGACCTTTGCAAGGGAGCGCGGTTTTTACGAATTTGACCCACAAGGAGGCGTGAACCATGGACAAGCGGGAGGCTCCGCCCATCGGGCGGGACGAAGTATTGCAGGCGGCGCAGACCCTGCGGGAGTACAAAAACGGCAAGAGCGCCCTGGAGCGGCGCATTGTGGCCAACGAGCAGTGGTGGAAGCTGCGCCACTGGCAGCAGATGAACCTCCATGATCCCCGGGAGACGGTGGAACCGGTGAGCGCGTGGCTGTTCAACACCATTCTGAACAAGCACGCGGACGCCATGGACAACCGGCCCGAGCCGGTGGTGCTGCCCCGGGAGGAGGGCGACCGGGGGGCCGCGGAGACGCTGTCCCAGGTATTGCCGGTGATCCTGGAACAGGGCGGGATGGAGCAGCTGTACTCGGACATGTGGTGGTACAAGCTCAAGGCGGGCACGGGGGCAGCGGGGGTATTCTGGGACCCGGACGCGGCGGGCGGCCTGGGGGACGTGGCCCTGGGGCGGATTGACCTGTTGCAGCTGTTCTGGGAGCCGGGCATCCGGCGGCTGCAGGACAGTCGAAATGTGTTTTACACCATGCTGGAGGACCGGGAGGAGCTGCAGGCGCGGTATCCCTTCCTGGAGCTGAGGGGGAGCACCCCGGGGCTGGACGTGACCCGGTACGTCCACGACGACCAGGTGGAGACGGGGAACAAGGCGGTGGTGGTGGACTGGTACTACCGCCGCAGGCAGGGCAACCGCACGGTGCTGCACTACTGCCGGTTTGTGGAGGATCAGGTGATCTTCGCCTCGGAGAATGAGCCGGCGTACGCCAAGACGGGATTTTACGAGCACGGGGAGTATCCCTTTGTGCTGGACCCGCTGTTCCCGGTGGAGGATTCCCCGGCGGGGTTTGGGTACATCGACGTGCTCAAGGACTGCCAGACCTACATTGACCGGCTGAACCAGGCGCTGCTGAAAAACGCGCTATTGGCGGGGAAGAAGCGGTTTTTCATCCGCCAGGACGGGGCGGTGAGCGAAGGGGAATTCGCGGACTGGCGCAACGACTTTGTGCACGTGGCGGGGAACCTGAGCGAGGACGCCATCCGGGAGATTACGGTGCAGCCCCTGAGCGGGCTGTACACCACGCTGCTGGAGGGGAAAATCAACGAGATGAAGGAGACCAGCGGCGTAAGGGACTTCACCCAGGGCGGGGTGACCGGGGGCGTAACCGCGGGAACGGCCATTGCGGCCCTGCAGGAGGCGGGGTCCAAGCTCAGCCGGGACATGATCCAGGGGAGCTATCGGGCCTTCACCCGGATCTGCGAGCTGTGCGTGGAGCTGATCCGGCAGTTTTACGACGTGCCGCGGTATTTCCGCATCATGGGTCAGGGGGGGATGCGCTTCCTGCGCTTTGACAACGGGGGGCTGAAGCCCCGGGCGCTGGGGAACGTGTTCGGCCAGGAGATGGGGCAGGCCCGGCCCGTGTATGACATCAAGCTGCGCAGCCAGAAGGCCAGTCCCTACAACAAAATTGTGCAGAACGAGCTGGCCAAGGAGCTGTTCGGCATGGGGCTGTTCCGGCCGGAGATGGCGGACCAGGCCCGCGGCTGCCTGGAGATGATGGACTTTGAGGGCAAGGACATGCTCCTGGCGCGCCTGGAGGAACAGGGCGGACTGCAGCGGCAGGTGGAGGAGCTCAAGGGACGGCTGCAGCAGCTGGGCCAGGTGGTGGACCGGATGAAGGGCACCACCATTGCCCCGGCGGTGGCCCAGCAGGTGCAAACGGACTCCCCCACCCCGCAGGAGCAGCCGGAGCAGCAGGACACGCAGAGCAAGCAGGCGGCGGAAACGGCGGCGGGGCAGGCGACCCCCAAGTGAAAGGAGCAGAGCCATGGATGAGCAGATGATGCGGGAAACCCTGGGAGAGCAGGAGCCGGAGAGCTTTGAGGAGCTGATCGCGGGGCGGTACCACGGGGACTTCACCCGGAAGGTACAGCAGCTGATGGACCGGCGCTTTGCGGAGCACCGGCAGAAGGAAGAGCAATGGGCGCAGTGGCTGCCGGCGGTGGAGAAGCTCTGCGCGGATCGCGGGCTGGACCCGGCGGACGCTGAGGGGCTGACGGCGCTATTGGAAAGGGAGGCGGGCGCCCGGGAGCGCCGGGAGGCCCTTCGGGAATGGGCGGCCTGCCAGACCATGCGCCAGTGGCTGGAGGAGGCCTCGGGCCTGGGGGAGCGTTATCCCGGCTTTGACCTGCGGGAGGCAATGCAGGAGGAGGACTTCACGGGGCTTTTGCGCCGGGGGCTGACGGTGGAGCAGGCCTGGTCCCTGGCCCACCGGGATGAGCTGATGCTGGCGGCCATGGAGGCCACGGCGGCCCATGTGCGGGAGCTGACGGCCCGGAGCCTAATGCAGCGGCAGGCCCGGCCCCGGGAGGGCGGCATGCTGGAGCGGGGCGCGGCGCCCACGCGGCCCAGCATGCGTGAGACCAGCAGGAGCCAGCGGGAGGAGCTGGAGCGGCGCGCGCTGCGCGGTGAGCGCATTGTGATATAAGCCTGCGGCCAAGCGGCGGGCCGGGCGTGAGCCGGGGGATGTTCTTCCAGGGCCTGCGGGAGCGGGCCAGGAAGGAGCCGGAACCCGGGACGCAGGCGCGTTGCCGCGCCGTGCGCGAAGGAAAAACCACGAGACGGGAAAGGAAGGATGCCCATGTTGAAGCTGCGCTTGCAGCTCTTTGCCACCCAGACCACGGAAACCCCGGGGTTGTCCGCGGAGATGAAAACCTTTTACGAGAAGCGGCTGATCGACCTGGCGGAGCCCAAGCTGGTGCACGGGCGCTTCGGGGACAGCTACCCCATTCCCCAGGGAAGCGGCAAGCAGATCGAGTTCCGCAAGTATTCCATCCTGGGCAAGGCGCTCACGCCCCTGACCGAGGGCGTGACCCCCGCGGGCAACAGCCTGACGGTGACCACCATCACCTGCCCGCTGAAGCAGTATGGCGACTGGATTCAGATGAGCGACATGCTGCAGCTGACGGCGGTGGACAACAACATCGTGCAGGCCACCAAGCTCCTGGGCAGCCAGGCGGGCCGCACCCTGGACACGGTGATCCGCGAGGAGCTGTGCGGGGGCACCAACGTAATTTACGCACCCAAGCAGGCAAACGGCCAGGCCACGGAAGTCACCAGCCGCGCCCAGCTGGACAAGACCGCGGTGCTGACCCCGGAGCTGTTCTTCAAGGCGGCGGCGCAGCTCTCGGCCATGAACGCCGACTACATCGACGACAGCTATGTGGCCATTATCCACCCCTACGCGGCCTATGACCTGATGCGCAACAGCGAGTGGATCGACGTGCACAAGTACGCCGACCCCAAGGCCATCTACGACGGCGAGATCGGCAAGCTGGGCAGTGTGCGCTTCGTATCCTCCACGGAGGCGAAGATCTGGAAGGACGACACCTGCCCCTCCGGGCTGGCGGTGTTCGCCACGCTGGTGCTGGGCGCCCACGCCTATGGCGACACCATGATCGAGGGCGGCGGGCTGGAGCACATCGTCAAGCAGCTGGGCTACGGGGAGGATCCGCTGAACCAGCGCAGCGCCTGCGGCTGGAAGGCCACCAAGGCGGCCAAGCGCCTGGTGGAGGAGTACATGGTGCGCATCGAGAGCTGCTCCAGCTACTCCAGCGAAGTGGCGGCGAACTAAGGCAGTGCGGGGAAAGGCGCTCCGGGCGGGGCGCCTCTCCCCCCTCGGGGAAAAGCGTGAAGGAGGGACATCCATGGAGAAGATGGTGAAGCTGAAGCTGTTCAAGGACAACGGGCAGTACAAGGACGATGTATTCGTGGCGGTGAACGGGCGGACGTTTCAGATCGTGCGGGGCGTGGAAGTGGAGGTGCCGGCGTGCGTGGCGGAGGTGCTGGAGCATTCCGAGGCCCAGGACCGGCGCACCGCGGAGCTGATGGAGCGCCTGGAAAGCGCCTACGCCGCCCGCAGCTAAGGAGGAAAGGCCATGACGGTGAAGGAGGCCCTGGATACGGTAAGCGCCCTGAAGCCTCATCCCTACGACCCGAAGCATCTTTTGCGGGAGCTGAGCCGGCTGGACGGGCGCATCCTGCGGGAGGTATGGCAGGGGCGGGAGGGAGCGGCGGAGGCGGTCCCCGACTACACCCAGGAGACGGCGGAGACCACGGCCCTGCTGGCGGAGGAGCCCTACGACCTGATGTACATACACTACCTGATGGCCCGGGTGGCGCTATGGAACGGGGAGACGGAGCGCTACAACCAGTTTGCCGCGCTCTTTGAGGAGACCTATGCCGCGTACCGGGCCGACACAAGCCGGAACGCGGCCTGGAAGGACGGCAGGAAAATTCAGATGTGACGCGGGGAGGCCCGCGGGAAAGGAGGCGCGATGCTGCCATTTTTGACGGGAAGCAAGGCAAAGCGGGAGATGCAGCGCGAGTTCCGCGGGCTGAACCGGCGGCCGGGGGCGGCGGAAAACGAGTTCGCGGCCATGGAGAACATGACGGGGGCGGGGTATCCGCTGCTGGCCTCCCGCTCCCCCCGGGGACGGGTGCGGAAGCTGACGAAGATCAACGGCATGCTGGGCGGGGCGCAGCTATGCTTTGTGGACGGGACGGATTTCTTTTATGAGGGGGCATGCTACGGCCAGGTAACCGACGGGGAGAAGCTGCTGGTGCGCATGGGCGGGAAGATTCTGATTTTCCCGGACAAGCTGGCCTTTGACACGGAGACGTACAGCTTTTCGTCCCTGGAGAATCATGTGGCACTCACGGGGGTGACCCTGGCCCCCACCTTTTCGGACGGGACAGCCCTGGGCAGCGTAACGGAGAGCGGCACGCAGCCCGGGCAGCCCCAGGACGGCATGCTCTGGCTGGATACCCGCAGCCACACCCTGAAGCAGTACAGCGCGGCCCAGGAACAATGGGCGGAGGTCACCGGCACGCGGGTAGCCCTGCGTGGCACGGGCATTGGCGCGGGCTTCCGGGCCGGGGACGGGGTACGCGTCAGCGGCACAGGGATGGAGGAGCTGGAGGGCATCCTGCTGCTGGAGGAGGCCACGGAGAATGAAGTGGTGGTAACCGGGCTGATGGCCTGGGGGAAGGTCATTTCAGGACAGGTCACCCTGGACCGGGATGTGCCGGACCTGGTGCTGGCCACGGAACTGAACAACCGCCTCTGGGGCGTGGAGGAAGGCAGCCAGGAGCTGCTGGCCTGCAAGCTGGGGGATCCCACCAACTGGCACGTATTCGCGGGGGTGTCCACGGACAGCTACGCGGTGAACGTGGGGTCGGACGGGCCCTTCACGGGGATGTGCAGCTTTCTGGGGTACGCGCTGTTTTTCAAGGAAGGGTGGATACACAAGCTCTACGGCACCAAGCCCGCGGACTTTCAGCTGACCTCCACCCTGGCCCGGGGGGTGGAGCAGGGCGCCTGGCGCACCCTGTGCCAGGTGGACGACACGCTGTATTACAAGGGCGTGGACGGGGTTTACGCCTACGACGGCAGCCTGCCCGTGCGGGTGAGCTGGGACTGGGACGAGGCGGCGCGCAAGGGGCTGTCCGCGGCGGAGGACAAGGGGCGCTATGTGATCTGCGTTCAGGCCGCCGCCGGGGACTGCGAGCTGCTGGTATACGATCCCGCCCGGGGACTATGGCACCGGGAGGACGGCCTGCAGGCGCGGCACATGGCCCGGGCGGACAAGGAGACCTGGATGGCGGACAGCGCCGAGCAGGTGCTATGGAGCCGCAACGGGACGCTGCTCACGGGGCATCCGGGGGGAATGGCTATGGAGGGCGCGGTGAGCTGGCGGGCGGAGACCGCGGACTGGAACCAGAAGGACGCGGGAAAGCGCACCTGCACCCGGCTGATGATCCGCGCCTATCTGGCGGAGGGAAGCGAAATGACCGCGCAGCTGCAATACGACTCGGACAAGCAATGGCACATGGCGGCGCGGGTAACGGGCACGGGCAAGGGAACCATCGAAGTTCCCCTGTTTCCCCGCCGGTGCGACCACTGCCGCCTGGCCCTTTCGGGGGTGGGGGAAGCGGAGATATTCAGCATTGCCCGGGACTATCTGCCGGGATAAGGGGGAAATAAGGCATGGCGGTATTTCAGCTTTCGCTGCCCCCTGCCCTGGCGGAAGGGGGAGCGGGCACGGAGGAAAACCGGAAGATACGCAGTTATCTGTTCCAGCTCACCGAGCAGCTGCGCTACACCCTGAACCACCTGGACGACGAGAACTTCAGCGAAGGGGGCATTTCCCCGGAGCGGATTGCGGGGCTGGGCACGGAGATCAGCAAGGCAGCCCAGGCGGAGATTGGCAAGGCGAAGATCGGCGCGGCGCAGATCCAGCACCTGGAGGCGCAGGTGGCGAAGATTGTCACCGCGACCCTGGGCACAGCGGTGATCGACTGGGCGCAGATCAAGGAGCTAACCGCGGCGGTGGCCACCATTGCCCGGGCGGAGATTGCGGCGGCCACCATCGGCTGGGCGCAGGTGGAGGGCGTAACGGCCAACACGGCGCTGTTCACCCGCACGGAGGCGGACAAGCTCTTTGCGGCGGACCTGGCGGTGGGGGACGCGAACATCGTGGACCTGAACGCGGGGAAGATCAACGCGGGCACCCTGAGCGTGGAGCGGCTGATCCTGGTGGGGACGGACAAATCGGTGATGTACGAGATCAACCGGGCCAACGGCACCACGGAGCTGAGCCAATCCACCCTGGATGGCGGGTCCATTACGGAAAAGACCATCACGGCGGAGCAGATCGTGGCCGGGGGTATTACGGCGGAGTGCCTGAACGTCAGCGAGATTTTCGCCTCCGAAGCGCTGGTGGGGAAAATCACCTCCCGGCACCTGGACGTCAGCGAGCTGTTTGCTTCCCAGGCCACGGCGGGGATTATCCACACCAATCATCTGGCGGCGGACGTGGGCGGGTCGCTGAACATCTCCGCCAATGGAGCCATCACCCTGCTCACCGGGCGGACGGAGGAGCTGGCGGAGGGCATGCAGCGCTACGACGCCTATTTCCGCTTTGACGAAAGCGGGCTGCACCTGGGCAAGCAGGGGGAGGCGCTGGAGCTGAACCTGCGCAACGACCGCATCCGCTTTCTGGACGAGCATGGCGCGGAAGTGGCCTATGTGAGCGCGGGACGGCTGTACATCTCCGACGCGGAGATCACCAACCGGCTGCGGGTGAGCAACTATGCCTGGCAGAAAATGCAGGACGGTTCCCTGGCACTGACCTTCGATTCGTAACAGAGAGCGAGGAGACATAAGCAATGGCAGAGACAAAGAAAACGGCGGAACAGCTTTATGCCCAGGCCCAGGAGGCGCAAAAGCAGCTGGAGCAGCTCCAGGCACAGCAGCCGGGAGCCTACGAGAGCAGCTACGGGGCGCAGATTGACGCGCTGATGGCCCAGCTGGACAGCCGCCCGGGATTCACCTATGACGTGAACGGCGATCCGCTATACAGGCAGTACGCGGAGCAATACCAGCGCCAGGGCAAGGCGGCCATGGAGGACACCCTGGGCGCGGCGGCGGGGCTCACGGGGGGATACGGCAGCAGCTATGCTACCACCGCGGCCAGTCAGGCCTATCAGCAGTACCTGAGCGGCATGCAGGACGTGGCCCCGGCGCTGTACGCGGCGGCGTATGCCCGCTATCAGGACGAAGGCACCGCCCTGGAAAAGCAGCTGGAGCGGCTGCAGGGCCTGGAATCCAACGCCTACGGCGCATGGCAGGCCCAGGTGCAGGCCAACCAGGCGGCCCAGGCCCAGGCCCTGGACTACTGGCGATACCTCAACGACGCGGCCTATCAGGCCCAGCAGGACGAGCAGGCCCAGGCCAACTGGCAGCAGGAATTCAATGCCAAGTATCCGCCGGTGACCGCTGCGGTGAGCGGCGGGGGCGGAAGCCGCAAGTCCAGCACCACCAAAGACACCGTTTCCGACGTGCTGGACAGGATTAACCAGGTGACCGACAAGGTGCAGAGCGCGGCGAAAACCACGGTGACCAAACGGAAAACCCAGCAGACCAGCAAACTGTTCCGCCCTGTGAGCAAGTAACGGGCGTCGTTGCAGCCTGTAAAAAATCCTTGGGAAGCGCCGGAGGGGCCCAGGCCCCTCCGGCGCACAGACTGTCAAAAAACCTTCAGGAGGTGTCGGAGGGGCCGCAGCCCCTCTGACTTTTATTCGTGTAAGCCGGCTTTGCCGGCGGACGGTTGGCTTTTCGAACGAAAAGCCAAGTCGCTTCGCGACCGCTGTTTTTCCTTGAGGAAAAACAGCGCCTTGCTGGGTCGTTGATTTTGCTTGCAAAATCAATTCCTTACAAATTCGGGCGACCTTGTGGCGGCGCGAATTCCAAAACAAAAATGGCGCGAATTCCAAAACAACGGAATATGCAGCAAATATACAAAAAGCGGACCTGGAAGAAGCACTCCCAGGCCCGCTATCTTATGTGCTCAGTTCAATTCCCAGCCGTTGCGCTGCAGCTTTAGCGATCGTCATGTGTGCCTCGATACCCACTGCATCAAAGCCTTCTTCTGCCGCAGCTGCAAGCGTAGTTCCACTTCCGGCAAACGGATCCAGAATTCTACCGCCAGGCACACATATCTGCACGACCTGACGCATGACATCCAGCGGCTTCTGGGTTTGATGAATGCGCTCAGAGCCCTGAACATTTGCAGCACGAAAAACGCCTGGTAAACAGCCAACACCTCGGTCCACCGGCATGCTGCCGTTGGAACCCCATACTACAAATTCCGCTTGCTGCCGAAAGCGTCCCCGCTGTGGCCGCGAGGACAGTTTATCCCATACTGCAACGCCACGCAGGCTCCATCCCGCCCACTGGACTGCATCAGTCAGCAGCGGCAGGTTACGCCAGTCAATAAAAATGGCAAGGGCCGCTCCAGGAACGCATTTATCCCTTGCTTTTTCAAGGACTTGCCGCATCATGTGCATCCAGGAGCGCTGGTCCATGCTGTCTCCAACAAAGTCAGGAAATGGGCATCGATGCTTCGTGTTCGTATACTTTTGAGCTGTTCCTTGCTGCTTCTCAGACAGCGTAGCGCCTGAAGCATAAGGCGGGTCGGTTATTACCGCTTGAAATATCCCTAAATCTCTTTGCATCACATCCAGTGCATTTCCGCTGAATAGTTGATTCATTTCTTTCTCCTTTATATATTAGAACATGTGTTCTCTTTTTCTTGTTCAAAAAAACTCCGGAGTATTCCCCGGAGTTTTTCCTTTTAATTCGCGCTGTTTTGCTGTGTATTCTCTGCTTCTACGGCATGGAGCACTTGATAAGAGGGCATCTGATTCACCGCCGCTTCCACGGTGGCAAGTACTTCTTGACTGTCCACGTCATAGCCGTGCTCGCGGAGGATGCTTGTTACATAGGCAAGTTTTTCCTGGCCCCGATTCGCTCCGTACAGCTGTTCTGCGGCAAAGACCAACGTGCTGGCCAACGCAGAAAGGTTTGCCTGCTGCTGCTCGGTGGTGCGGGCCTTGATCCAGGGCACTAGCCGATAGGTCACCAGTGCTGCCAGCAATGTGATCACCGCCTGCACTACCGGCGTCAGATTGATGGACGTGGCAGCCGTATCTTCCGCCATGGCAAACCCAGGAACCATCATGCAACCCAACAGCACCCAACAAAGTACAAAAAAAGCGGTATGTTTCCGCATATTAGCACCTCCCATATGCTTCTTTTGGTATACTCTAAGCAAATGCATTACCGAATATCCACGATAATCACCCCCCTTGCAGCAGGTTGCCCAGGGCATCGTACACCGCCTGCAGCGCCGCCCGCTGAACGGTCACCAGATCCCCGCCTGCTACGGTCTCCGGCGCTTCCTGTTCATCGATCTCCAGGTACTTCAGCATCATGTAGCCCGTGCGAGCCTGATGACGCACTTTTGCCCATTCGCCGTCAACAGATGCCACCTGTACTGTCGCCCCCACCGGAACTTTCCAATACAGACTGTCCGTTTGACTGGGCGTGCTGCGCATTTTAACATCATCGCCGCTGTCCGCCACCACTGTGGCTGTCTGCACCATGTTTTCCACCACCTCCGCGCCGTCATAGTCCACCTTCTCTAACCGCCCCCGGTACGTCCATTTGCCCAGCTTCGTGTCCCGCACAATGCCCGGGCCGGTGCAGTGCGTGATCTCCAGGGGACTGGTGGCCGTGACTACCCCCACATGGTAATAGTCCCGCTGATCCGGGTCATTTTTGTACCGCTCCGGCAGCGCATACCCGGCCTGCCCCGGAGTCCTGGCCTTGTATACCACATCCCCCAGGCACAGCTCCCCGGCGTCCGTCACCGGCAGCAGCTCCCGCATCTCATACCGCGCCGCGTAATTGCTCCCGTGCGTCCCCATCCAGGCCCCTCCCGCCCGGCGTATGGCTCCAATTACCAGCCCAATGCAGTCGCAGGTGCCGTCCGATCCATCCCCGCCCAGGCGATATACCGGGGACGCCTGCGCAATAGCTTCTACTTGTGCGATGAATGCTTCCAAAATCATCTATTTTTCCTCCGCATACTTGTCCAGCACCGCCAGCACCTCCGGAGTGAGCAGCTTCTTCAGCTGCCCCGGCGGCAAAGTCAGCAGCGCCGCGGCGATCACGTCCATGTCCTCCGCCTTCTCCTTGCGCTGCGCCATGGCCCGGTTATAGGCCAGTATCCTCTCCCGCAGTTCCGCCTTCATCCTCCGTCACCTCCGTTGCGCCGGACAACAGCAGTTCCAGCGCCTCCTCCAGCTCCTTCACCCGCTCCTCCGGCGTAGGCTGGTTCCTGTCCGCTTCCATCTGCGCCAGTTCCTCCTCCGTGTAGGGGATGTACAGCCAGTAGGTTTCCTCCTCGTCCCATGCCTCCCGGGCTTCCACCCCCGGCACATCCACGACCCATTGCACATCCTTGCCGCCCGTCTCCGGGTACTCCGCCACCGTTTCCCAATGCCCTTGCTCCTCCACGGCTTCCACCGCCTCGTGGTGATGGATGCGCTTTTGCATCTCCAGCCGTCCCTTGGCCGGATCGAAATCCGTTACCGGATTGCCCTGCCCGTCGTATATGTCCATGGTTTCTTCCTCCCTTACGCCGTCCTGCGCCAGATGTATACCGCATAGTAGGGCGGCCGGTTCTCGTGGGCCGCGCCTCCGCCCACGGCCGTGGTGGCCACCGTGTTGCCCTTGGCCGTGCCGCTGGCTCCGTACCATTCCCCACCCGCTTCATAGCCCGGATAGGAATAGTTGTGGCTGTGGCTGGGCAGTTCATCAACTGTCAATTTATGAGTAGCTTCTCCACCAGTTGCACCAGCCGCATAGCTGCTGCCCACGCCCACCAGAAAGCGGTTCTGTATCTGCGTCCATGTCCCCCCAAACAGCGACGCCGGGGACGTGGCCGCGTAGGATTGATAAATGGCCCCCACCGGAAAGAACGTGTTCCGTATCCAGTCCCGCACCGTAGTCGTCTTGGCCTGCGCCTGAATATAGGCCGCCAGGGTGCTGTCCCCCAGGTACAGCGTCCGTCCCGCTGCAATCTCCACCGCGTTGGTCTTTTCGCAGGCCTTCCCGAAGGCAATGCTGTTTCCTGCCGCGTTCAGATGCATGGCAAAGGCCGCTGAGGGCAGATCCGCCATCACGGAAACCGTGCCATACTTGTCCGTCAGCGCCAGGCGCAGCACGTATCGCGTGGTCACCGCCAGGGTCATGTTTCCCGCCGCAGTAGCCACCCAGTAGTCCACGCCACTGGCCATGGCCGCGTTCAGGGCCGTTTCACTGCCTCCCGCGGGCTTGACAAACGCCTTCACTGTGCAGGTGTTGGCCCCGCCCAGGCTGGTGTAACTCCATACCGCCCGGCATTTTCCCAGGGTGCCCGCAGGCGCGGCTGCCCCCGCGCTGTCCACCCGCCAGCCGGTGAGGCTGCTCACCTGGGGCGGCGTGTACACCTTCACGGCAATGTTCACCGTCTTTTCCGTATACATGCCCCGGCTGTCCGTCACCCGGAACACAAAGGGCACCGTGCCGGAACCGCCCAGCAGCCCCGTTTGCAGGGTGGCGCTTGTCCCCGAGTACCCGC
>MHCFR04200__coassemble_370_pt1 | contig 27857 bp, 26 predicted proteins | sample MHCFR04200__metabat2_low_PE_027 | metagenome-assembled genome bin MHCFR04200 | reverse complement strand
CTAGCGGCCGACGGAGTAAACGAACGAGCGTCCGAACGATTGATGGTGGCGCTTGTTCGTTTTTTAACAATATGCGCTTCGCTCTGTTTTCTGCGTGACCATAGTAGCAATCCCAGGGGAACCAATCATATTTCAGGAGGTACGGAACATGAGTAAAGTTCACGTTTTTGATCATCCGCTGATTCAGCACAAGCTGAGCCTGATGCGGGACAAAAACACCGGCGCGAAGGAATTCCGCGAACTGCTGGAGGAGATCTCCATGCTGATGGTTTATGAGGTGACGCGGGATCTGCCCACCGTGGAGGTGGAGGTGGAAACGCCCATCTGCAAGTGCAAAACCCGCGTGCTGGCAGGCAAGAAGCTGGGCATCGTGCCCATCCTGCGGGCAGGCCTGGGCATGGTGGACGGCGTGACCAAGCTGGTACCCGCGGCCAAGGTGGGCCACATCGGCCTGTACCGTGATCCGCAGACCCTGGAGCCGGTGGAGTATTACTGCAAGCTGCCCGTGGACTCGGAAAACCGTGAGCTGCTGGTGCTGGACCCCATGCTGGCCACCGGTGGCAGCGCCAGCGCGGCCATCACCTTTATCAAAAAGCGGGGCTGCAATCATATCCGCCTGGTGAACCTGATTGCCGCGCCGGAGGGCATTGCCAGGGTGCAGCGTGAGCATCCCGACGTGGATATTTATGTGGCGGGCCTGGATGAAAAACTCAACGATCATGGCTACATTGTGCCCGGACTGGGCGATGCGGGTGATCGCTTGTTTGGCACAAAATAACACCGGGAGGCGTTGCTTCCCAATAGAAAGGTGGTGATTGGTTTGTCGCTGGAAATTCTTCAGAGCATCGAGCAGGCGGAGGCGAAAGCTGACGGCATGCGCGCAGAGGCGCAGAAGCAGGCCCGAGAAATCCTCAAGTCCGTGGAGGCGGCCTGCCTGGCCCAGGAACGTGCCGCCGCCATTGAGCACCGCGCGCTGTACCAGCAGCTGATGGAGCAGGATCGTGTTCGGGTAGCGGGGGAACTGGCAAAAAAGAGCCAGAGCTATGCCACGGAACGCGCCGCTCTGTGCAAGGCTGCGGAAGCCCGGCTGGAACAGGCGGCAACCCAGATCTTCGAAAGGATCGTGCGTCATGGCCATAGTTGAGATGAAACGGATTGATCTGCTGGCCATGCGGCAGGATCAGAAAAAACTACTGCGTGCCATGCAGCGGATGGGCTGCGTGGAGGTAACGCCCATTTCCGGGGAAAACCTGGAAGCCTACCAAAAGCAGGATGTCACCCGCCTCCCGCAGGTGGAAACCACCATGGAGCGCCTGCGCTGGACCATCGGCCAGCTTTCCCAGTACAACCGGCAGAAGCCGCCCTTCCTGGGCAGCCTGCCGGATGCGGACGCTGGGGACGTGCAGTATATCCAGCAGCATGAGGCAGAACTCATGGCACTGCTGGATCAGGCAGAGGAGCTGGAAAAGACCGGCGGCGACCTGCGCGGACAGCTGGCCCGCATCCAGGTGGCCCAGGAACAGCTGGAGCCCTGGAAGGGGCTGGACATCCCGGTGGAGAACATCGTCAGCACCCGAAGCGTATTCCAGCAGGTAGGTACCATCAGCAAAGGCCTGGCGGAGGAACTGATGGCGAAATACGCTACCCAGCCCGTATACATTCAGGTTCTGGGCGAGGTGCGGGACAGCGCCTACATATGGGTGGTTGCCCATGCGTCCCTGGCCGGAGAGCTTGGGGAGGCGCTGAAAGCCGCCAGCTTTACGCCCGCACAGTTTGGGGATATGCACGGCACTGTGGCTCAGCGCCTGGAAGCCTACCGTCAGGAGCGTGAAGAGATCAACGGCCGCGCGCAAGCGGTAACCCAGGAATGGCAGGAAATGGCCAATGCCAACCTTACACGCCTGAAAACCTGGTACGACCTGTTGCAGATTGAGAAGGATCAGCAGGAGGCCGCCAAGCGCACCATCGGCACGGGGCAGGCTTTCCTGCTTCGGGGATGGGTGCCGTCAGCCCTGGGGGACAAGGTGAGCGCCGAGCTGCAAAAACTCTCGCCCACCTGCTCGGTGGAGATTTACGCTCCTGCCGAGGATGACGAGCCGCCCATCCTGCTGCACAACGGCAAGTTTGCAACGCCCTTTGAGTCCGTGGTGGAAGGTTTTGCGCTTCCCTCACCCAAGGGCATGGATCCCACAGCGGTGATGGCGCCCTTCTATGCGCTGCTCTTCGGCATGATGCTTTCCGATGCGGGCTATGGCCTGGTCATGGCGCTGGCCATCCCGCTGCTGCTGAAGCTGAAAAAGCCGGGCAAGAACAGCGTGAAAATGCTGTGGCTGCTGTTTTACAGCGCCATTGCCACGGTGGTGTGCGGCGCGATTTACAATACCTGGTTTGGCTTTAACCTGCCGGTGAAGAGCATTCTCGACCCCATCAACGACCCCATGCCGGTTATGATTGTCTGCATGGGCGTGGGCGTGGTGCATCTGTATGCCGGCATGATCCTGGCCGCGTACATGAACATCAAGCGCGGCAAACCGCAGGACGCGGTTTTCGACCAGCTTAGCTGGATGATGCTGGTATCGGGCCTGATGATGCTGGTGGCCGGCGGCGTGATCGCGGAGATTGGCAAGTGGATGGCCATCATCGGCGTAGTCATCATCCTGATCTGGGCCGGCCGGGAAAAGAGCCGCAATCCCTTCAAGCGACTGGTCAGCGGCCTGGGCTCCCTGTATGGGGCCACCAGCTGGATCTCGGACATTCTTTCCTACATGCGCTTGTTCGGTATGGGCCTGGCCACCGGCGTCATCGGCATGGTAATCAACCAGCTGGTGGGCATGGCGTTCAGCAGCGGTATCATTGGCGCGGTGATCGGCAGCGTGCTGTTTGTGGGCGCGCATGCCTTTAACCTGGGTATCAATGCCCTGGGCGCCTATGTGCACTCCTGCCGGTTGCAGTACATCGAGTTTTTCGGCAAGTTCTACGAAGAAGGCGGCGTGGCGTTCCGTCCGCTGGCCTACAATACCCATTATGTGAACATACACCAGGCCTAAGGGCCGGGATATGCCAGACATTAAAAGGAGGATACAACTATGGAATGGGGTCAAATTCTTGCTTTGGTAGCCGCCGCGCTGGCGGTCATCCTGCCGGGTATGGGTTCTTCTAAGGGCGTGGGTCTGAGCGGTGAGACCGCCTCTGGCGTGTCCACGGAAAATCCCGAAGTCGCCTCCAAGCTGCTGGTTTTGCAGCTGCTGCCCGCTACTCAGGGTATTTACGGCTTCCTGATCGCCGTGATTATCATGATCAACACCGGCGCGCTGTCCGGCAGCATGGTGAGCGTTTCCGTGATCCACGGACTGGAACTGATCGTTGCGGCGCTGCCCGTGGCCGTCGTGGGTTACTTCTCTGCCATCCGTCAGGGCCGGGTGGCCGCTGCCGCCATGCTGATGACCGGCAAGCGCCCCGAAATGAGCGGTAAGGGCATCACCATGACCGTTATGGTGGAGACCTACGCCGTGCTGTCCCTGCTGGTTTCCTTCCTGGCTGTGAATGCCATCAAGCTGTAAGAAAGGCGCGACTCGCATGAACGCACAAGCGATCCTGGATAAAATTCTGGAGGACGCCAAGGAGAATGCCTCCGCCGTCCTCAAAGACGCCAACGATCGTGCCGGCGCGATGCGCAAGGCTTCCGAGGAGCGGATCGCCACCGCCCGGGCCAATACGGAAGCCCGCGCCCATGAAGACGCCCAGGCCGCGGCCGTGCGCATGGGGCGCATGGCGGAGCTGGACGAGCGCAAGCTCCTGCTCAAGGACAAGCGCGACATGATGGAGCGGGCGTTCTCCCTGGCCCTGGATAAGATGAAGGCCATGCCTGCCAAGGAGGCTCGCGCTTTCCTGCTGTCCACTCTCACGGAGCTGGCAGACGGGGACGAGGAGCTGATTGTGGGCGCGGAGAGCGATGGCTGGATGGATAAGGCTTTCCTGGCGGATGCCAACGCGGCGCTGACTGCCGCCGGCAAACCCGGTAAGCTCACCCTGGCTAAGGAAAAGCGCGCAGGCGTCAGCGGTTTGATTCTTGCCCGGCACGATACGGAAATTCATTGCACCTACCAGGCGCTCCTGGACAGCCGCAGGCTGGAAATGGAGGCGCAGGTGGCGCAGATGCTGTTCCCCAATACCTAAACCAACCGATTTCTATGGAAAGGAGAGCTGGCTATGCCACAGGAAAGCATTTACTACGCCGCGGGACGCTTGAGCATCAAGCAGCGTGAAATCATGGACGCCAGTCGCCTGGAAAGGTTGCTTTCCACCTCGTCCTTTGAGGAAGCAAAGCGTACCCTTTCGGAAATCGGATGGGCAAGCGCGGAGGAAGCGGACTATGAGCAGCTTGCCCTGGACCGGGTGGCCCAGGCCAGCGCGCTGGTCCGCGATCTTTCCACCGATGCGAAGGTCACGGATTGTTTCCTGTTTAAGTATGACATTGCAAATTTGAAAATGCTCCTGAAGGCACGCTGCCTGGGCATCACCGCGGAGCATCTTTCCTCCAGCGGTACCATTCCTGTGGAAAAGCTCCGCCATGCGGTGGCGGATCACCGCTACAAGGAACTTCCCGAGCCCATCTGCAAGGCCATGGAAAGGCTGGAGCAGGAGCTGATTACCGAGGAAAACCCGCTGCTGATTGACGTGCGGCTGGATCGGGCCATGTTCGAGATGATTTTCGAACAGCTCAAGGGCCGTCGCTGTGCCGCGGCGGTGGCCTACTTCCAGGCGCGGGCGGATATGCTCAACGCCATTACATTGCTGCGCGTGCGGCGCATGGGCCGGGATGAGGCCTTCTTTGAAGGCGTACGCCTGCCTGGCGGCGCCATTGCCGAGGACAAGTGGGCCGACGCATTTGCGGACCCCGAGCGCCTGCCGGAATTGCTCTGCCCCTATGGGGAGCGGGTGATGGACGCGGCGCTTGCGGCGGTGCGGAATTTTGCACACCTGCCTGGCCTGGAAAAGGCCATGGATAACGCGCTGCTGGCCATCTTCACCAAGAACCGCTTCGACATGATGCGCTTGGAAACCGTGGTGGGCTATCTGCTGGCGGTGGAACGTGAGGCCGGCGCGGTGCGCCTGGTGATGGCCGGAAAGCAAAATGGCTTCGACATGGAGGCCATTCGGGAAAGGCTGCGTGATCTCTATGGCTGAGAATACGAGTCGCATGGGCGTAGTGGGGGAGCGGGATGCCGTGCTGGCCTTCAAGGCCGTGGGCATGCGCGTAATCCCCGTGCAGACGCCCGCGGAGACCACAGCCGCGCTGCATAAGCTGTCCACCGAGGGCGTACCGGTGATCTTTATCACGGAAACCTGCGCCCAGCAGGTGCCCGAAGCCCTGGAGAAGTACAAGACCATGCCCGGCACCGCCGTGATTCCCATTCCGGGGAGCCGGGGGTCCAATGGCCTGGGCATGAGCCGCGTGCGGGCTAACGTGGAAAAAGCCATCGGCGCGGATATTCTGTTCAACAATGAGAAAGAGGGGGGTTGACCATGGCGCAGGGAACCATTGTAAAGGTTGCCGGCCCCTTGATTGTAGCGGAAAACATGGCCGACGCCCGGATGTACGACGTGGTTCGCGTGAGCCGTGACCGCCTGGTGGGCGAGATTATCGAGCTGCGCGGCGACAAGGCGTCCATCCAGGTGTACGAGGAGACGGCGGGCATGGGCCCCGGCGAGCCCGTGGAATCCACCGGCGCGCCGCTTTCCGTGGAACTGGGGCCGGGCCTGATTGAATCGATTTTTGACGGTATTCAGCGCCCGCTGACGGTCATTCGCGACCAGTTTGGCGAGCGTATCCGCCGGGGCGTGGAAGTGCCCAGCCTGGACCGTGAGAAGGTATGGGCCTTTGAGCCCAAGGTGCTGGTGGGCGATAAAGTTGTTGCAGGCTCCGTGCTGGGACATGTGCAGGAGAGCGCCGTGGTGGATCACAAGATCATGGTGCCCTACGGCATCAGCGGCGAGGTGGTGAAAATCCACAAAGGCGCGGCCAAGCTGGAAGACGTCATTGCTGTGGTGCGTGACGAAAAGGGCGAGGAGCATCAGCTGACCATGCTGCAGCGCTGGCCCGTCCGTCGTGGCCGTCCCTACCTGGAAAAGCTGGCGCCCCAGGCGCCCATGGTGACCGGCCAGCGGGTCATCGACACCTTCTTCCCCATCGCTTCCGGCGGTGTGGCAGCGGTGCCCGGCCCCTTCGGCTCCGGCAAGACCGTGGTGCAGCATCAGCTGGCCAAGTGGGCGGACGCGGACATCATCGTGTACGTGGGCTGCGGCGAGCGCGGCAACGAAATGACCGACGTGCTCATGGAGTTCCCGGAGCTGCATGATCCGCGCACCGGCGAAAGCCTGATGAAGCGTACCGTGCTGATTGCCAATACCTCCGACATGCCCGTGGCGGCCCGTGAAGCCTCCATTTACACGGGTATCACCATTGCCGAGTATTACCGGGATATGGGCTACAAGGTGGCCATCATGGCCGACTCCACCAGCCGCTGGGCAGAGGCATTGCGCGAAATGTCCGGCCGTCTGGAAGAAATGCCCGGTGAGGAAGGCTATCCCGCCTACCTGGCGTCCCGTATCGCGGAATTCTACGAGCGGGCCGGCTATGTGAAGTGCCTGGGCGATGATAACCGCTACGGTTCCATCTCGGCCATTGGCGCCGTATCGCCGCCAGGCGGTGATATTTCCGAGCCCGTGAGCCAGGCTACCCTGCGCATCGTGAAGGTGTTCTGGGGCCTGAGCGCCTCCCTGGCCTACAAGCGGCATTTCCCGGCCATCGACTGGCTGCAAAGTTACTCCCTGTACGTGGATCGCCTGGGCAGCTGGTTCAGCGACAACGTTTCCCCCGAGTGGAACGAGCTGCGTGCCCGGGCCATGCGGGTGCTGCAGGAAGAGGCCGAGCTGAACGAAATCGTGCAGCTGGTGGGTATCGACGCCCTGAGCTGGAAGGACCGGCTGACCATGGAAGTGGCCCGCTCCATCCGCGAGGACTACCTGCATCAAAATGCCTTTGACGAGGTGGACACCTACACCTCCCTGCAAAAGCAGTTTGACATGCTGCAGCTGATTCTGGCATTCCAGGAGAAGGGACAGCAGGCGCTTGACGCCGGAGCGAATCTCTCCGACGTGCTGGGGCTGCCTGTGCGTGACCGGATTGGCCGCGCCAAGTATATCCCCGAGGATCAGATCAAAGTACAGTTTGAGCAAATCGAGTCGGATCTCAGCAGCCAGACGGCCGCGCTGATCGATCAAGGAGGGCAGGCCTGATGCTGAAGGAATACCATACCATCAAAGAGGTGGTGGGCCCCCTGATGCTGGTGGAAGGCGTCTCCGGGGTCACCTATGACGAGCTGGTGGAGATCACCCAGGCCAACGGCGAAAAGCGTTCCGGCAAGGTGCTGGAAGTGAACGGCGACAAGGCCCTGGTGCAGATGTTCGAATCCAGCAACGGCCTGCGCATTGACAACAGCTCTGTGCGCTTCCTGGGCCGGGGTATTGAGCTGAGCGTAAGCATGGACATGCTGGGCCGGGTGTTTGACGGCATGGGCCGTCCCCGGGACGGCGGGCCGGTAATCATCCCCGAAAAGCGCATGGACATCAACGGCGAGCCATTGAATCCCGCCGCTCGGGACTACCCCAGCGAGTTTATCCAGACGGGTATTTCCGCCATTGACGGATTGAATACCCTGGTTCGCGGACAGAAGCTGCCGGTGTTCTCCGGTTCCGGTCTGCCCCATGCGCAGCTGGCCACGCAGATTGCCCGCCAGGCCAAGGTGCTGGGCAAGGGCGACAAATTCGCTGTGGTGTTTGCCGCCATCGGTATCACCTTTGAGGAAGCGGACTACTTTATCAGCGACTTCCGCAAGACCGGCGCCATTGAGCGCGCGGTGCTGTTCATGAACCTGGCCAACGACCCGGCCATCGAGCGTATCGCTACCCCGCGTATGGCGCTGACTGCCGCGGAATACCTGGCCTATGAAAAGGACATGCACGTGCTGGTAATCCTCACGGATATTACCAACTATGCCGAGGCGCTGCGCGAAGTTTCCGCTGCGCGGAAGGAAGTGCCTGGCCGCCGCGGCTATCCCGGCTACCTGTACACCAACCTGGCCACCATGTATGAGCGCGCCGGCCGCGTGGTGGGGAAGAAGGGCTCCATTACCCAGATTCCCATTCTGACCATGCCCGAGGATGACAAGACCCACCCCATTCCTGACCTGACGGGATACATCACCGAGGGACAGATCATCCTTAGCCGCGAGCTGTACCGCAAGGGCATTACGCCACCCATCGACGTGCTGCCGTCCCTGTCCCGTTTGAAGGACAAGGGTATTGGCGAAGGCAAGACCCGCAAGGATCATGCCGCCACCATGAACCAGCTCTTTGCCGCCTATTCCCGCGGTAAGGAAGCCAAGGAACTAGCCGTCATTCTGGGCGAAGCGGCCCTGTCGGACATCGACAAGCAGTATGCTGCCTTTGCGGATGCCTTCGAGAAGGAATACGTTTCCCAGGGCTATGAGACCAACCGTTCCATTGAGGAGACCCTGGACCTTGGCTGGAAGCTGCTGTCCATGCTGCCCCGTACGGAGCTCAAACGTATCCGCGACGACATGCTGGATGAGTTCCTGCCGAAGAAGGAGGAAACCAAGTAATGGCATCAGCACTTCGCGTGAACCCGACGCGGATGGAGCTGACCCGCATCAAGAAGCGCCTTGTAACCGCCAAGCGCGGCCACAAGCTGCTCAAGGATAAGCGGGATGAGATGGTGCGGCAGTTTATTCTGATCATCCGAGAGAACCAGCAGCTGCGCAAGGAAGTGGAAGCAGAGCTGTCCCAGGCACTGGGGAACTTCGCCCTGGCCCGTGCGGTCATGGACCCCCAGGCGCTGGAGGAAGCGGTGCTGTATCCCGCCCGGCAGGCCAAGCTGGAGCTGGGCAGGAAGAACATTCTTTCCGTGCATGTGCCCACCATTACGGTGGATGAAAGCTCCCTGCATGAAACCGTGCAGGCATACGGCTTTGCCGAAACCAGCAGCCAGCTGGACGGCGCCATTGCCACCCTGGCGGAGCTTCTGCCGAAAATGGTGCGCCTGGCCGAGATTGAGAAAACCTGCGACATGCTGGCGGATGAAATCGAAAAGACCCGCCGTCGGGTGAACGCCCTGGAATACGTGATGATCCCGCAGTTTGAAATGACCATCCGCGAAATTTCCATGAAGCTGGAAGAAAACGAGCGCGGCGCCACCACTCGCCTGATGAAGGTGAAGGATATGATGGCCCAGCGCGAGGCGTAACATTCCTTATGCGGGGAGCGTGCCATAAAAGGCCGCTCCCCGCCGGGAAGGAACGCATGAAAAGGGAGCGCAAGCTCCTTTTTTCATGGAGGGGAAAAGCAATGCGAGCCTATCTATATGCGCAGGGGTTCCAGCGGGTGCTTGCCCTGCATCCGCAGGTATGCGGGCTGGAGAGCGCGGATGCCACCCTCTGGATATGCCTGTGGGGGTATCAGGCAGCCGAACCGGCCGACCGCACACAAGGGGAGATTCATCCGTATTATCCTGCTTCGCAGCGGGCATATCTGGCCGCACGCCAGGCGGTGGCGGAGGGGGAGAAGCGCGGGCTGCACCTGCGACAGGATACAGAGCTTCGACTGAAACCGCTCTTTGCCCATCTGCGGGGATTTTCCCAGGGACGCAACACGCTCTCCAGCGTGGAGGGCATGGGCAGCCGATTCCATGTGCAAGTTCTGTGGATGCGGGAGGAGACCGTGGCATATGACGACGCGCTGTGGGAGGATGCTCCCCATAGGCTGTCCTGCGGTGCCTGCAAGGCATGCCTTGCGGCCTGCCCCACAGGGGCCCTGGATGCGGAAGGCTTCCACCGGGAGCGCTGCCTGCGCAACTGGATGCTCAGCGGCCGGCCGATTCCGGAGGAAATGCGGCCCGCCATGGGAAACTTGCTTGTGGGGTGCGATGCCTGCCAGCGATGCTGTCCCCAAAACACAGGCTTGTCATGGGGACTCGGCGCAAGCATTGCGCTGGATTACCTGCTGCGCTCACCCAAGGATGCCGCACAGCATCTGGCGCCGCAGATTGGCTTCAACCTGGCAATCCCAAACCGAATCCTGGGACAGGCATTGCTTGCTGCGGGCAACAGTGGAGACAAAGCATTGCTGCCACTGGTGAAAAGCTGGACAGAGCATGCTTCCCCCGTGGTGCGGGAGCATGCCAGGTGGGCTGCTGCCAGGCTGGAAAACCTACCATAACCAAATTACAGAGAAAAAAAAGACCGTGCATGGCGCTCCACAAGGGAAAGCACCATGCACGGTCCTTTTTCATTTACTTACTCAACAGGGGTAAAGGCATCCTTGGACAACCCACATACGGGGCATACCCAATCCTCGGGGATATCCTCCCACGCAGTGCCGGGAGCAATGCCGCCATCGGGATCGCCCTGAGCAGGATCGTAGATGTATCCGCAGGGGCATTCGTACTTGGTCATGGGAAATCCCTCCTTGTTTTCAAAAATGCTTACTTGCCGAAGTAACGGTTCAGCAGGCCTTCGAAAGCCTTGCCATGGCGAGCCTCATCACGAGCCATCTCATGCACGGTGTCGTGAATGGCATCCAGGTTCAGCTGCTTGGCCTTCACAGCCAGCTCCATCTTGCCGGCGGTAGCGCCGTTCTCGGCTTCCACGCGCATTTCCAGGTTGCGCTTGGTGCTGTCGGTCACGACTTCGCCCAGCAGCTCGGCAAACTTGGCAGCATGCTCAGCTTCTTCAAAAGCGGCCTTCTCCCAGTACAGGCCGATCTCGGGATAGCCCTCACGATGCGCCACACGGGCCATGGCCAGGTACATACCAACCTCGGTGCACTCACCGGTGAAGTTGGCGCGCAGGCCTTCCTTGATTTCCTCGGGGGCATCCTTGGCTACGCCCACCACATGCTCGGCAGCCCAGGTCTTGTCGCCGCCAACCTTCTCAAACTTGGACTTGGGAGCCTTGCAGACGGGGCAGAACTCGGGAGCTTCGGGACCTTCGTACACATAACCGCAAACTTTGCAAACCCACTTCATATTTCATACCTCCATGTACGTTGCTTTACTTTCCTTGGCTTTCGCCTGTGCTTAGTATACACGCTTTTACCTTGAGTGAAACAACTTTTTTCATTTTTTTCTTAAAAATATTTGGTGATGCGTGGCGTGGCCGTCAGCGTTCCTCCCGGAAATAATTTACACCGCAGGCGTGCGGCTGCTGATTTTCCCGGCGCATGCGGATGGAGGAGATCACCAGGATCACGCAGGTGACCAGGAAGGGCAGCATGGAGAAAAACGCCGAGGGAATATTGATCACGCTTGTGGGGATGTAGATCTTGAGCACGCTCAGCGCCCCGAACACCAGGGAGCCCAGCAGCGCCTTATACGGGCTCCAGGTGGCAAAGATCACCAACGCCACCGCAATCCATCCCAATCCACCCACGCAGTTGTACGTCCAGTTTCCGCCGCAGGTCACCAGCGCGATATAAGCGCCACCCAGGCCGCAAATACCGCCGCCCAGCAGGATGTGGACATACTTGTATGCGCTGACGTTTACGCCCGCGGCGTCTGCGGCGGCCGGATTTTCTCCCACAGCCCGCAGGTTCAGCCCCTGCGCAGTGTGGTTCAGGTACCAACCCGCAGCAATGGCCAGCACAATGCCCAGATAGGTAAACAGGCTGTGGTTAAACAGTAGCTTGCCTAGATAGGGAATGGCTGTCAGCGCGCCCATGTCCATGGGGCGGAAAAAGGCCTTCATGGCGTCGGAAACCATGGCAGCGCCTGAACCGGAGCCGTTGATCATATTGGTGCCCAGCAGGTTTGCCAGGCCAGTGCCGAAGATGGTCAAGGTAAGCCCGGCAACGTTCTGGTTTGCCTTTAAGGTAACGGTGAGGAAGGCATAGACCAATGCTCCACCCAGCCCGCCCAGAAAGGCGAACAGCAGCGTGGCAATGGCGCTGTCCAGGTAATAGGCGCCCATGAACCCAAAGACGGCGCCCATGTACATCATGCCTTCTACGCCCAGGTTAATGTTACCGGCTTTCTCCGTAAGAATTTCACCCAGAGTACCAAACAGCAGCGGTACGCCCGCCAGGATGGCGGCGTAAAGGAAATTGCTGATCCAATCCAATGCGGCGGTCATGCTTTACGCCTCCTTTCTCCACACGGCTGCGGAACATCAGCCGGTAGTTAATGAAGAATTCCGCACCCAGGACGAAAAACAGGATGATACCTTGCAGCACGTCCGCCATGGAAGGGGATATTTTGAACGTGGATTCAATGGTGCCGCTGCCTTTTTCCATGATGCCGAAGAGTATGCTGGTCAGCAGGATGCCCGCAGGGGACAGCCGGGCCAACCAGGCCACAATAATGGCCGTAAACCCCACGCCTCCGGCTACCGAGTCAGTCAGCTGCATGTCTGCGCCGCTGACCTGCATTACCCCTGCCAGGCCGCAGATAGCCGCGGAGAGGAACATGGTGCGCAAAACAATTTTTTTCACCGGCATGCCGGCGTAACGTGCCGTATTCTCGTTTTCACCCACTACGGTCAGCTCATAGCCCTGCTTGGTATACCGAAGATACAGAAATACCAGCACCACCAATACCAGGGCAATCACCCAGCCCACGTGGATGCCCAGCAGCTTGGGCAGCCGCGCCGCTTTTTCAAATCGCGGCATGATGGGGAACCCCATGGCAGTGGGGTCACGCCAGGGCCCCTCCCGCAGAAACTGGATGAAATACTGCGCTACGTAGTTCATCATCAGGGTAAACAGGGTTTCATTGGTGCCAAAGCGGGTCTTGAACCAGGCAGGGATGGCGCCCCACAGCCCACCCATGATGGCACCGGACACCAGCATCACCGGTATCAGCACCTGGCTGGGCCAACTGGCCCCAAAGGTGTAGGCGAAGAAGCTGCCCGCGATGGCTCCCACGCAGATTTGCCCCTCCGCGCCAATGTTCCAAAAGCGCATTTTGAAGGCCAGGGTAATGCCCAGCGCGGACACGCACAGGGGAATAGCAATCTTCACCGTTTCCCGTAGGGAGATGGTGCTGCCCACCGCGCCGGTGACCATCGTTTGATAAATCACCAGGGGGTTCTGGTTCAGAAACAGCAGGAAGATGCCGCCGGTGACCAGGGCCAACAGGATGGCAGCCAGGCGAATGGCCACCAGCTTTCCGGGGGCGATGGCGGCCCGCTGCACCACATGCACAAAGGGCGTGGCTGTTTTTTCAGACATAGTCATCCTCCATTTCCTCTGCGCTCAGCGCGCCGGTCATCTTCATACCCAGCAGCTCCTTGGTGGCAAATCGGGCCGGGATGATGGCCGTTGCCTTACCGCCGCAAAGTACCAGGATGCGGTCGCACAGCTCCAGCAGCACGTCCAGATCCTCGCCGATGTAGAGGATACCCACGCCTTTTCGCTTCTGCTCCTGGAGCAGGTCATAAATGGTGTAGCTGCTGCCAATGTCTAACCCGCGCACGGGGTATGCCGTGATGAGCACCTTGGGGTTCAGGTCAATTTCCCGGCCCAAAAGCACCTTTTGCACATTGCCGCCGGAGAGCTTTTTCACGGCGATACTCGCGCTGGGCGTGCTGATCTGCAACCGCTGAATGAGCTTTTCCGCCAGCGCCTTGGCAGGCTTGCGGCGGAGGAAGGGCCCCTGCTGATCCCCATAGGTTTTTAGCAGCATGTTATCCGTAATGCTCATGCCGCCTACCAGGCCCATTCCCAACCGGTCCTCGGGAATGAAGGACATGCTGATGCCCTTGCGGATGATCTCCCGTGGGGTCAGGCCGTCCACGCGCTTGCCCTCCATGAGGATGCTGCCTGCGTCCACCTGCTGTAGCCCCGCAATGGCTTCACACAGCTCCTTTTGCCCGCTGCCTGCCACGCCGCATACGCCCAGGATCTCTCTTTCATGTAGCTGGAAGGAAATGTGATCCAACCGGCGCACGCCATCCTCTCCGGTGACGCACAGGTCGTGCACGTCCAGCAGCGTTTCGCCGGGCTCCAGCTCTTCCCGGTCGATTCTCAGGCTGACGGGCCGGCCAACCATGAGCTCTGTCAGTTGCTGCACGTTGGTTTGCGCGGTGATGACCGTGCCCACGCTCTCGCCCTTGCGCAGGATGGTCACCCGGTCCGAAACGTCCAGCACTTCGGCCAGCTTGTGGGTAATGATGACCACCGCATGCCCCTCTGCGCGCATTTTCCGCAAAATGGCAAATAGCTTTTCGGTTTCCTGGGGCGTAAGCACCGCCGTGGGCTCATCCAGAATCAGTATATCGGCGCCACGGGCCAATACCTTCACGATTTCAACGGTCTGCTTTTCACCAACGGACATGTTGTAGATTTTTTTGTCCAGGTCCACATCCAGGCCGAAGCGGGCGCACAAAGCTTGGAGATCCTCCGAAAGCTTGCCCTTCATGCCCAACATGATGTTTTCCCGTGCGGTGAGCACATCTACCAACTTGAAATGCTGGTGAATCATGCCGATTCCCATGCCGATGGCTTCCTTGGGGCTGCGGATGGATACCGGACGTCCATTTACCGAAATGCGCCCGCTGTCCGGACGGTAAATGCCGGAAAGCATGTTGACCAGGGTCGTTTTACCGCTGCCGTTTTCACCCAGCAGGGCCAGGATCTCACCGCGATACACCGTTAGGCATACATTGTGGTTGGCCTGCACACTGCCAAAGGATTTGCACAGATTTTCCAGGCAAATGGCCTCGACGGGGGTTGGAGGGGTGTTTTGCACAAATGCACCTTCTTCATCATTTGTTGGGATACAGGGCGGCTAGATTCGCCCGGGAAAATGGGGGAGTGATGGTAAGCCGCGCATAAAAAGATACTTCCCGGGGAAAGCAACGGCTGGGGAAACGCTTGCCGGGCTTCATTCGGGTACTAACCATGACGTATCCTATTATATCGGAATAAACGCGTATTTTCAAGGGAAAGGACGAACGATTATAGCGAAAGTGGAGAACTTCTTCGGGTAATTGCGCGCTTTCCCTGAAAAAGTGGCGGTAAGAAGGATTTTTTGTGGCTTTGTCGAACATTTCTATCCATTACCCGTGCTAATGGATAATTTTCGGATGAGGTGGTTCACATGCGGGATATGGTGGTGCTGGTAGAGCTGAACGGAGCATGCTGCCGTGCCATGGCGCGGAAGCTACGGGCAGAACATATTTATTGCAAAATTCTTCCTGCAACCGCAACCGCAGAGGAGATTCTGGCCCAGGATCCCCTGGGCGTATTACTGGCGGGAGGAGACACGGGGGAGCCGGCCGTTTTTCCGGAGGGATGCGGCTGGACAAAAACAGGACTGCCACTTCTGGCCATGGGGGATGCCGCCCTGGGCCTGTGTCTGGCCCTGGGTGGATCGCTGACTCCCCGTGAGGATACCCCGCGGGTGGTGCAGATTACATTGAGCGAGCGGCATCCCGCACTCTTTGACCAGGTGGAGACGGAGGAACGGTATTTGGCGCATCCTCGCTGCATGGTGCTGTGCGAAGGCATGGAGGCCATCGTGCAGTCCCCGGAGGGGGTGTTGGGCCTGTATCAGCGGGAGCGCAAGCTCTATGGCATGGCCTTCCAGGTGGAACAGAATGACCCCGACGGGGTTCAGCTGCTGGTCAATTTCTGCCGGGGCCTGTGCGGCTGCACACCCTGGTGGAGCAACCAGGCTTTTGCGGAGCGGGCGGTGGAGGAAATCCGCCGCTGCGTGGGCGAGGGCGAAGCAGTGTGCGCATTATCCGGCGGCGTGGACAGCGGCGTGTGTGCCCTGCTGGGCAACATGGCCATTGGATCCAGGCTGCACTGCATTTTTGTGGATACCGGCCTGCTGCGCAAGGGTGAAGGCGACCGGGTCATGAGCTTTTATAAGGACACCGTGGGGCTGAACCTGACACGGGTGGACGCAGGGGAACGCTTCCTGACCGCCCTGAAAGGTGTGCGCCGCGCCGAGGAAAAGGAACAGATCATTTTCCGCCTGCTCAATGAGGAATTGGAAAAGGTCGTCAGCCAGCTGGGCAACGTACGCATGCTGTTGCAGGGTACGAATTACAGCGATACCCTGGCGGCCGGTACGCTGTTTCCCCTGAATGCCCCAGAGCATGGTATGCAGGTAATTGAGCCCGTGCGGGAACTGTTCAAGGATGAAATCCGCCGGGTGGGTGAAGAACTGGGGCTGCCGCCCATTATTATCCAGCGTCAGCCCTTCCCCGGAAGCGGCCTTGCCCTGCGTATCCTTAGCGATGTTACCGAAGAAAAGCTGGATATCCTTCGGGAGGCGGACGCAATCTTCCGGGGAGAAATTGAAGAAACGGGGCAGAGCAAACGTCTGTGGCAATACTTTGCTACCCTGGCGGATAATCCGGCGGAGGATGGACGCAACATGGTGGTCACGCTTCGGGCTGTACAGGTATGCGAGGGAAGCGCCGCCATGGCAGCACGCTTACCCTATGACCTTTTGGAAAAGGTGGTACAGCTGATCCGCGAGCGGGTACCCCAGGTACGTCGGGTGGTGTATGACCTTACGCCCTCCAGCAACTACAAAGCGGTGGAATGGCGGTAATAAAAAGCGCGCATGGAGAGCAACTTCTCCATGCGCGCTTTCTATAAAAAAAGGAGCTGATTGGCTCCGGGGAACTGTCCAGATATCCTGGAAAGGTGTCGGAGGGGCCGTAGCCCCTCTGACGTATTTTTATAAACCGGCTTTTGATAGGGACCCATGGGGACAGAAGCAACACTTTCACCTTTTCCAGTGCAGAAGCTTTTTCAGCTTGCCCTGGAGGGTGGCGCTTTCCTTCATGGCCAGGGCTGCGTCCAGGGCGCCCTGACGGTATACATTGTTTGCAGGATCTCTGCGCACCGCTTCCCGAAAGCTGGCATGAGCGGATTCGTATTGTTGCATCTCCATGAGAATATGCCCCTGAAGATAGTACCACTCATCGTCCCGTATCTCGGCACGAAGGAGCTGACGCAGGGCGCTTTCCGGATTATTCTGCCGGAGCATTTTGCGTGCCAGATGCTTGGCATCCTCTGGCGGGAGGGTATGGGTGTAGGTGTTTGCACGCTTGGGCGAAGCCAAGCGGAGCGCTTCCTCATAGGCAAGGTTCAACGCCAACAGCTTCTCCTGAGCGGCACGCTGCTCTTCCGCGTCCAGGAACTGATCAGGATGACATTTTTTTACCAATGCACGGTAGGCGGCACGAACCTCCTCCGCATCGGCGGCGCCGTGAAGGCCCAGCACTTCAAAGGGATTGTTCGTAGAACCACCTCCTTTTTATGGCAGGGCGCCCTTTAGATGGTTTCCCGCTTGATATCCGCGCCCAGGGAGCGGAGCTTTTGTTCGATATGCTCATAGCCACGGTCGATATACTCGGGCTCATAGATTTCCGTCACGCCCTTGGCCATTAACCCGGCAACCACCAGCGCGGCGCCGGCACGCAAATCCGTGGTGGTTACCGGCGCGCCGTAGAGCTGCGGAACGCCCTCGATAATGGCCATGCGTTCCACGACGCGGACGCGCGCGCCCATGCGGCGGATCTCATCCAGGTGCTTGAAGCGCTGCTCAAAAATGGTCTCGGTCACAATGCTGGTGCCGTGGGCCGTGGTCAGCAGGGCGCTCATGGGCTGCTGCAGATCCGTGGGAAAGCCGGGGTATACCTGCGTCTTGATGTTAACGGCTCGATGGCCTCCCAGGGTACGAACGCGGATGGCATCGTCACTGTCGGACACTTTGACACCCATCTCCAGCAGCTTGGCCGTGAGCGCTTCCATATGCTGAGGGATGCAGCCGCGGATAATCACGTCCCCGCGTGTTGCGGCCGCGGCAATCATCAGCGTCCCCGTCTCAATCTGATCGGGGATGACCGCATACGTACAACCGTGAAGGTGCTGCTGCCCGCGGATACGGATTACGTCGGTGCCTGCGCCCTTGACTTTGGCGCCCATGCTGTTGAGAAAGTTGGCCAGGTCTACAATATGCGGCTCTTTTGCGGCATTATAAATAATGGTGGTACCTTTGGCCTTGGCAGCGGCCAGCATCACGTTAATGGTGCCGCCAACGGTTACCATATCAAAAAACACATCTCCGCCGGTCAGCGCATCGCAGCGGGCGTTGATCATGCCGCCGCGTTCCTCGGCCTCCGCGCCCAGGCTCATAAATCCCTTTAAGTGCTGATCGATGGGGCGGGAACCGATTTCACAGCCTCCGGGGGAAGCCACCCGTGCCTTGCCGCAGCGCCCCAAAAGCGCGCCGATGAGATAGTAGCTGGCCCGTAAACGCTGGGAATCCCGATAGGATACCTCATACCCTTCCGCGGAGCGCGGGTCCACGGTTAAAAACTCGCCGGGCACATAGGTCACCTTTGCGCCCAGGGAACGGAGAATATCCACCAGGGCATGAACATCTTCAATATCGGGGAGATTCTCAATGGTGCATGGATCATTGCTCAGCAGCATGGCGGGGATGACGGCAACCGCTGTGTTTTTTCCGCCGCTGACGCGAACCTCGCCCTCCAAGGCGTTCCCGCCGGTAATCAGCATTCGTTCTTTCATGGGCATGATCTCCGGCAAAGGCCGGAATCACCTCCTGCGTGTTAATGGCGCAGGCAACCGCAGATGCGATTGCAATAGTTACATTATACACATAGCAAAGCGAAAAAACAAGAGGCGCAGGCACAGCCATGTCGCGCAGAGATGCGTCTTTTAGGAAAGCGGAGCGCAAAGGTGATGGCAGGGCGCTGAAATGTGGTTTTACATTTATAACAAAGGGGAAAAACTTTTCACCTGTGAGGTGACAGCGCAGGGGGAAACATGCTATAATGCTGTGTCGGGCAGGATACCCGAAGGAAAAGCAATCCCGCTGGCGGGATTGGGCAGGGAGGACAAAAAGCATGAATGTGTTTCAGGCGGCGGTGCTGGGCCTGGTGCAGGGCCTGGCAGAATTTTTACCGATATCGTCCAGCGGTCATCTGATTCTGGCGCGCATGCTCATGGGCATCTCGAATGCGGAGGCAGCCACGGGGAGCTATATGATACTGGATGTGCTCCTGCACGCAGGGACGCTGCTGGCAGTGATGGTTGTATTCTGGAAAGATTGGTGGGGCATTCTGAAAAATCCCTTCAAGTCCCGCTTGCTGCTGTTGCTGATTGTGGCATCCATTCCCGCGCTGGTGGTGGTGCTGCTCTTCAATGACCTCGTGGAGCAATTTTTCACCGGTTGGTTCCTGGGCGTGAGCTTCCTGATGACGGCGGTGTTCCTGCTGGTGGCGGAGTGGATCAGCAGCAAAAACGTCCACTGGGCAACCAAGCCCGGCATGAAGCATGCCATCGCCATGGGCATTATGCAGGCTGTGGCGCTTCTGCCTGGGGTGAGCCGCAGCGGCTCCACCATGACCGGCGGACTGTGCACCCGGCTGGATCGGAAGGCAGCCGCCAAGTTTGCCTTTATGATGAGCGCGCCGGCGATTCTGGGCAGCCTGCTGTTTGAAGGCAAGGATGCCATCGAGATGGGCTACCTGGCCGAGCTGTCATTGATTCCCACACTGGTGGGCATGGTTGTGGCGGCAGTGAGCGGTTACCTGGCGATTCGCTTCATGCTTCAGCTGATTCAGAAGATTTCCTTAAACTGGTTTGCGCTGTATGTGGCTATTGTGGGCGTTGTGGTGCTGGTGCTGCAGCTGGCAGGGGTGCCGGGCGTGCCACCCTTTGAGATTCCCACGCTGGGCGCTGTGGCGCAGGCATTGCGGATGGGCTAAGCGCACGAAACAACCAAAGGAGAGGGCAAGTTTTTTTCCACACTCGTGGAAAAAACCTGTCCTCTCTTTTTTCTGCGTGGGGTTTATGGGGTTCCGCTGTATAAACTTTTCCCGGTATCCATAAACTGAACCATGGATACTGCGGAAAGGACGGTAAAAACATGCGGAAACAAACGGTATTGTTGGTTATGGCGCTGTGCATCATGGGCATTGTGACCTGCGTGATGTGGGGCGAGCGGGATGCGGAACGCGCACTGCGCAGTTCGGCGGAAAGCCGCCTGACGCAAACGCGGGAACAGCTGATGCAGGCGCAGGCCTTGCAGGAGGACGCCGAGGATGCCCTGTCCGCCGGGAAAGAAATCTGGCAGGAGGAGCTGGCCACGGTAACCGCAGAGCGGGACGAGCTGTCGGTGAGCAATGCGGCGCTTCAGGCCCAGGCGGAGGAAGCGGCAAACGCATTGGCGCAGGCGCAAACGCAGCAGGAGAGCCTGAAGGCCAGCTTGACGGAGGCCCAGACGGCAGCAACGGCAGCGGAATCCGCGCTGGCAGAAAAAACCGCAGCTCTGGAAGCCATGGGCCAGGAGCTCGCCACAGCACAGGCAAACGCAAGCACTGCGGAGACCCTGGAAACAAAGCTTGACCAGCTCCAGCAGGACAAGGATACTCTCGCGGCGGAACTGACGGATTGCGAAACCCAACTGGACCAGGCACAGGCAGAAAAAACGCACCTGACGGCTGAGCTGGAACAGGCTCAAACGGGTCAGGCGCGCTATGAGGCGTTGCGCAAGGAAACCGAAGCCGCACGCCTCATCTGGGACATGATGGAGCAGGACATGGACAACCTGGCGGTACGGAAATCCGTGGAAGCGGCTATTGCCAACTTCCAGCAAAAGTATCCGGATAGCTTGATGGTGTTCCGCCTGCCGGATCAGTGAAGCAACTGGAAAATGCCGCACTTGAGATACTGAGTTTCCGGCGCCGCGGGGAGGATGGGATGATCCCGGCCCTGGGTGCGGTATTCCACCTGACGCAGCTGCACGTGGGCATCCCGGGCGGCGTCCCGGACGATCTCCAGGAAATGTGCGGGCAGGATGTGCTGTGAGCAGGAGCAGGTGACCAGATAGCCACCCTCCCGCACCATTTTCATGGCGCGCAGGTTGATTTCCTTATAGCCGCGGGCGGCGCTGGCCACAGCGGCTCGGGTCTTGGTAAAGGCGGGCGGGTCCAGGATAATCACGTCGTACTTTTCACCATGGCGGCTCTGCTCGGCCAATAGGTCAAAGGCGTTGGCTTCCTGGAAATGCACCCGGTCCTCCAGGCCATTGAGCCGGGCGTTTTCCGTGGCGAACTGGCAGGCATACTCGGAAATATCCACCCCGGTAACCTTCCGGGCGCCGTAGTGCCCCGCATGGAGGGCAAAGCTGCCGGTATGGGTGAAGCAATCCAATACCCGGGCGTCCCGCACAAAGGGTGCGATGGCGGCCCGGTTTTCTTTTTGATCCAGGAAGAAGCCGGTTTTCTGCCCCTGCTTTACGTCCACCCAGAAGTGCACGCCGTTTTCCACCATTTCCACCCGGTCGGGAACCTGACCATATCGAAGGCCCGTGTATTGCTCCAGACCCTCCAAGGCGCGCACGGGCACATCACTGCGCTCATAGATTCCTGCGGGATGAAGCAGCTCCACCAGCGCGTCGGTGACATCCTGTTTATAGCGCTCCATGCCCAGCGCCAGGCATTGCATGACCAGCACGTCCCCAAAGCTATCCACAATCAGCGCGGGGAGCCGGTCGCTCTCGGCAAAGATCAGCCGGCAGGAGTGCAGGTCCGCGAAGGCACGGCGGTATTCCACCGCCTCCCGCACCCGGCGAAAAATGAAGTCCCGGTCCACGGGCTCGTCATGCTGGGTCATCATCCGCAGGGAAATCTGCGATTTGGGGTTGTAAAACGCCCGCCCAAGAAATCGGCCCCGGCTGGATACCACGTCCAGCACGTCTCCGGGTTCATACGTACCGGAAACCTGAGCGATGTCGCTACGGAACACCCATGGATGCCCACCCAGCACCCGCTTTTCCTTGCCGGGAATCAGCACGGCTTTTGCCATGGAAAATCCTCCTTGACGTAATGCTTTTTTTACAGTTGCTCACAGGCAGCCAGCCAAAGCGCGCTTTCCGCCTCGGAGGGCATGCGCCAGTCGCCGCGGGGGCTGAGAGCAATGGAGCCAATCTTGACCCCGTCAGGCATGCAGTTGCGTTTGAACTGCTGGTTGAAAAAGCGCCGGTAGAAGTTTTTCAGCCACTTGCGCAGGGTATCGTCATCAAAGTCATCGGCAAAGGCCAGCTGCGCCAGCTGGAATATCTTCTTCGGTTGCAGCCCAAAGCGTACCACATAATACAGGAAGAAGTCATGCAGGGCATAGGGGCCTACCAGGTCTTCGGTTTGCTGGGCGATGTTGCCCTTTTCATCCGGGGGAAGCAGCTCGGGGCTGATGGGTGTATCCAGAATGCTCTCCAGCACCTCCCGAGAGGCGGCAAAGGCGGGATTTTCAATGCATGTCTGAACAATCCAGCGGACCAGGGTTTTCGGCACGCCGCTGTTGACGCCATACATGCTCATGTGGTCAGCGTTATAGGTGCACCAGCCCAGGGCGATTTCGCTCAGGTCGCCGGTGCCCAGCACAATGCCGCCTGTCTGATTGGCCACGTCCATGAGCACCTGGGTGCGCTCACGGGCCTGGGCGTTTTCATAGGTGACGGAATGATCGGATTCCTGGTGGCCGATGTCGCGGAAGTGCAGGCGCACTGCCTCGTGAATGGGAATCTCCCGACGGGTTACCCCCAGGGTGTCCATCAGGGTCAGGGCGTTCCGGTAGGTGTGATCGGTGGTGCCAAAGCAGGGCATGGTGACGCCGGTGATGTTGGTCCGGGGAAGATGCATCAGGTCCATGGCCTGGCATGCGGCCAGCAGCGCCAGGGTGGAATCCAGTCCGCCGGAAATACCCACGGTTACCTTTCCGCCGGTGATGCGCAGGCGGCGGGCCAGAGCCGTGGCCTGCAGGTCAAAAATCTGGGCGCAACGGGCCTGCCGGGAAGCCTTGTCCGCGGGAATGAAGGGATGCTTGGGTACATGCAGCCGGGGCTTCACATGGTCGGGCAGCCCCAGGGCGGGACAGGCTACTGCGCGGATGGGCTCCAGGGCGCCATAGTGCGCCTCCGCGTCGGCAAAGGAACCCTCCACCCGCCGGTCCCCGCGAATGCGGTCCAGGTCCAGGTCGGCGGTGAGCAGATAGTCCTCAGCCAGGTAGTCCTGATTTTCCGCCACGGTCGCGCCGCACTGGGCAATCAGGCTGTGGCCGGAGAATACCAGGTCGGAGGTGGATTCGCTGATTCCCGCGGAGACGTAGACATAGCCGCACAGGCAACGGGCGGACTGCTGGTGGATCAGCGCCTGCCGGTACTCCCGCTTGGCAATCAGCTCGTTGCTGGCGGATAGATTCACGATGACTTCCGCACCGTTAATGGCCAGGAACGTGCTGGGAGGCAGGGGCGTCCACAGATCCTCGCACAGTTCCACGCCAAAGCGGACACCGTCCGTACCGGTGAAGACCAGCTCCCGGCCCAGGGGCAGATCCTCACCACAGAGCGTTATCTGCCGGGCACGGAGACCGAAACCGCTGGCAAACCAGCGCTTTTCATAAAATTCATGATAGTTGGGGGGGAACAGCTTGGGCACCACACCCAGCAGCCGCCCGTGGGTGAGGACCATGGCGCAGTTGTACAACGCGCCATCCACGCACAGGGGCGCGCCCACCACGGCGGTTAATCCCTCCGGGCATTGTTCGCGTAGCGTGTCCAACGCGGCTTCCGTGGCCTGGAGAAGCGGCTTTTGAAAGAACAGATCGCCGCAGGTGTAGCCGGTAAGGCACAGCTCCGGGAAAACGGCTAGGCTCGCTTGCTCCGCTGCTGCCTGATGCAGCATTTCCACAATGGCCGCGGCATTTTCCTTCACGTTGCCCAGGCGCAGCTTGGGCACGGCCGCGGCTACGCGCATCAATCCTTCCATGGGACCAGCCTCCTTGTGTCGTTAAAAGCTGAGCAGCTCTCCCTGAGCGTGGCCCGCGGCGTCCATCTGCAGCAAAGCAGCGTATCCCCGCTGGGCGGTGCCGGGATTGAGCAGCAAAATACCGTCCCGTTCCTCCAGGGTGGGACGGTGCGTGTGTCCAAAGAGCACCACCCCGCAACCGGCTTCGCGGGCAGCCGGCGCCAAGGCGCCCAGGGTTAATTTCACCGCCTGAAGATGCCCATGGGTAATGAGTATGCCCATGCCGCCCAGATGCACGACGCGCTGAACCGGCGCGTCCACGCCCAGGTCACAGTTGCCCTTCACACCATACAGGGCGGCCTGGGGAGACAGCCCCAGCAGGAAATTGGCCAGGCGGTCAAAATCCCGGGCACCATCTCCGCAATGGATGTAGGCGTCCATGGGGCCGCGCTGGGCGGCCAGCTCGGCCATCCAGCGCAGGTTGGCTTCATCCCCGTGGCTGTCGGAGAAAATCAGTGCTCGCATGCCTGCAGCTCCTTCATCATTTCCCGCATTTTTGCGCAGGCACGGGCCCGATGGCTTACACGGTTCTTGGTTTCCTGGCTCATCTCTGCAAAGGTCTCGCCATTTTCATACAGAAAGAGCGGATCATAGCCGAAGCCCCCGTTGCCCCTGGGGGCATCCAGCAGCTTTCCCGGGCAGGTTCCCTCGGCAATCAGGGTCTTTTCCCCGGGGCGGGCCAGGGCAATGGCGCTGACAAAGGCGCAGTCCCGCTGAGTCTTGCCCCGCATGCGGCGCAGCAGCAGCTCGTTGTTGGCGTTGTCGTCGCCATGCACACCAGCGTATCGGGCAGAGTAAACGCCGGGCTCCCCGTCTAGGGCCTCCACCGTCAGCCCGCTGTCGTCTGCAATGGTGGGCAGGCCCGTGGCCTTGCACACAGCTTCTGCCTTAATGGCGGCGTTGCCCGCAAAGGTGGTGGCCGTCTCGTCAATGCCGCTGGAAAAGCCTGCCGAGGACATGCCCACGATGGTGTACATGTCTCCGAAAATCTGCCGCAGTTCCCGCAGCTTGTGTTCATTGCCGGTGGCTGCCACCAGCAGGGGCTTGGGAGCAATGTGCGCCGCGCGTTCGCCCAGGGCATCCCGCTGGGCCTGCATCAGGCCTGCAATGCCTTTGCGGCCGTATTCCATCAAGGTTTGCAGCTCCTGGGGGGTGAAGGCGCGGCCTTCGCCGGTGCCCTGCATTTCAATGAAGTTTCCCTGATCGTTCATGACAAAATTCATGTCCACCTGGGCATGGCTGTCCTCTTGATAGCACAGGTCCAGGCAGGGTGTATCGTCCACAATGCCGCAGGAGACGGCGGCCACCTGGTGCCGGATGGGGCTGATGAGCAAACGCTTGTCCTTGACCAGCTTGTCCACCGCGCACACCAGCGCCACAAAAGCACCGGTGATGGATGCCGTGCGGGTTCCGCCATCAGCTTCCAGTACGTCGCAGTCCAGGGTGATAGTCCTTTCGCCCAGCTGGGTCATGTCCACCGCCTGGCGCAGGGCGCGGCCGATTAGCCGCTGAATTTCCACACTGCGGCCATCCTTCTTGATGCCGTCCCGCTTTTTCCGCTGCCCCGTGGAAGCGGGGAGCATGGCATACTCCGCGGTGATCCATCCCTGTCCCTTCCCCTTGAGAAAGGGGGGCACGCCTTCCTCCACCGATGCGGTGCAAATGACCCGCGTGTTGCCCGTGGCGATAAGGCAGCTGCCGTCCGCTGTGCGCATAAAGTCCGTCTGGATGCTGATGTCCCGCGCCTGATCCTCGCGGCGACCGTCCGTGCGATTCATGTGTATTGCCTCCAATATTTCCGCAATTTGAACATTGGTAACAGTTCGCTTTCGGGGACGGCTTTTCCTGCGTGCTGCAACCGGAAGAAGCGCCCTTTTCACCGAAAATCCACCAGAAAAAAACACGGCAGCCTTTTCCAAACCGGTGGGCGGGATCGCGGCGGCCGTACCCCCGCTCACCGTATGCACGCAATCCGGCTTTGCCTGCTTCTTGGGTCGTATTGCCTTAACAAATTCGGGCAGCTGCAGGTTGGTCAAATCGGTCTTTACGAGGAAGTGACTTTCGCTACTTTTTTAACGTGCAACCGCAGGTATATTTTGAAAAAAATTTTGGGAAAACTATTGACATTCCATGGAAGGCGTGTATAATAGTTTTCGAAAGGTCAAAGAAAGTCAAAAAGATCTACCGAGACCTGAACCCTGCCAAAGGAGGCATGTACCATGAACATGAACCAATTTACCCAGAAGACCGTGGAAGCGTTGCAGCGCGCCCAGTCCCTGGCCATAGAATATCAGCATATGCAAGTGGAGCAGGAGCACCTGATGGCCGCGCTCCTGGAGGACCCCAACGGCCTGATTTCCCAGCTGCTCACGCGTATGGGCATGAATGCGGACGGCCTGCGCAAGGCTGTGACCGACAGCCTGGGCCGTATTCCCCGTGTCAGCGGTCCTGGCCGGGAGGCAGACAAGGTCTACATTTCTCCCGAGGTGGAAAAGGCACTGCTGGAGGCGGAAAGCCGCGCCAAGCAGATGAAGGACGAGTACCTCTCCGTGGAGCATGTGTGGCTGGGCATCTGCGCCAAGCCCAATAATCGGGTCAAGGAGCTGCTGCGTACCTTCAACTACCAGGAGGCCAATTTCCTCAAGGCGCTGTCCGCCGTGCGTGGGGCAACCCGCGTTACCAGCGACAACCCCGAGGAAACCTATGATGCGCTGAAAAAGTACGGCTCCGACCTGGTGGAACTGGCCCGCAACCACAAGCTGGACCCTGTCATCGGCCGTGATAACGAGATCCGTAACGTGATCCGTATTCTGAGCCGCAAGACCAAGAACAACCCGGTACTGATCGGTGAACCTGGCGTTGGCAAGACCGCCATTGCCGAGGGGCTGGCCCTGCGGATTGTCCGCGGAGACGTACCAGACAGCCTGAAGAACCACACCATTTTCTCCCTGGATATGGGCAGCCTGATTGCGGGCGCCAAGTTCCGTGGCGAATTTGAGGAGCGTCTGAAGGCGGTGCTGGCGGAGATCAAGAAGAGCGAAGGAAAAATCATCCTCTTCATTGATGAGCTGCACACCATTGTGGGCGCAGGCAAGGCGGATGGCGCCATGGACGCCGGCAACCTGCTGAAGCCTATGTTGGCCCGGGGTGAGCTGCACTGCATCGGCGCTACCACCCTGAACGAATACCGCCAATACATCGAGAAGGACGCGGCCCTGGAGCGCCGTTTCCAGCCGGTGATGGTAGGGGAGCCTACGGTGGAGGATACCATTGCCATTCTTCGTGGCCTGAAAGAGCGCTACGAAGTGTTCCACGGCGTGAAAATTCAGGACAATGCCCTGATTGCCGCCGCTACCCTGTCCAATCGGTATATTACCGACCGGTTCCTGCCGGATAAGGCCATCGACCTGGTGGACGAGGCCTGCGCCATGATCCGTACGGAGATTGACAGCCTGCCCCAGGAGCTGGATGACATCCGCCGGCACATCATGCAGCTGGAAATCGAGGAAGCTGCCCTGAAGAAGGAGGACGATCCCATCTCCAAGGCACACCTGGAAGAGCTGCAAAAGGAGCTGGCGAGCCAGCGTGAAACCTTCAACACCATGAAGGCCAAGTGGGAAAACGAGAAGAACGCCATTGCCAAGGTGCAAAAGCTCCGGGAGGACATTGAGCGTACCAACGCGGAGATCGAAAAGGCGGAGCGCACCTACGACCTGAACCGGGCTGCTGAGCTGAAGTATGGCGAACTCCCCAAGCTGCAAAAGGAGTTGGCTGAGGAAGAAGCCATCGCTGAAAAGAACAAGTCGGGCGATTCCCTGCTGCGGGATAAGGTAACCGAGGAAGAGATTGCACGGATTGTGGCTCGGTGGACGGGCATTCCCGTGAGCAAACTCATGGAGGGTGAACGCGAGAAGCTGCTGCACCTGGAGG
>MHCFR04200__coassemble_358_pt1 | contig 28736 bp, 22 predicted proteins | sample MHCFR04200__metabat2_low_PE_027 | metagenome-assembled genome bin MHCFR04200 | reverse complement strand
GACCAGGGGGCTTTCCGATCGCCCCCTGGACCCCTTCGGGGCCCATCCCTGTATGCGTGGGCGAAACCTGCCACAAGAAACGGCTTTCTTGCGGAAGGCAGGAAAAGGGCCTACCTTTCCTTCCCGTATCGCAAAGGGTTTCGCCTCTGCGGAGGCGACCAGGGGGCTTTCCGATCGCCCCCTGGACCCCTTCGGGGCCCATCCCTGTATGCGTGGGCGAAACCTGCCACAAGAAACCCCTTCCTTGTGGCAGGCATGAAAAAGGCCTGCCTTTCCCACTGCCCCCCTTCGGGGCCTCGTTCCCAAAACCTAACACAGGCGGCGGAACCGCTCCCATGGGAGCGTTCCACCGCCTGTCTTCTTTTATTCCGCTTTGGTCAGTTCCAATCCCGCCGCTTCTTCAGGATGCTTCTTGATGTAATCCTCCACCGCGGCATGAATGGCCTGCTCCGCCAGCATGGAGCAGTGCATCTTCACGGGAGGCAGCCCATCCAGGGCCTCCGCCACAGCCTTGTTGGTGAGCTGCAATGCCTCGGCTACCCGCTTGCCCTTGACCATCTCCGTGGCCATGGAGCTGGTAGCAATGGCCGCACCGCAGCCGAAGGTCTTGAACTTCACATCGGTAATGACGCCGTTCTCCACCTGAATGTCCATCTTCATGATGTCGCCGCACTTGGCGTTGCCCACCGTGCCGGTGCCGCTGGGGTTTTCCAGCTCGCCCACGTTGCGGGGATTGGAGAAATGATCCATGACTTTTTCACTGTACATACGAAATCGGAACCTCCTTCATGGCTTGTCCGGAAATTATTTCATGAACGGGCAGTTGGCGCCCAGGGTGCTTGTCTCGGCGTTGAGTACGCTCATGGCCCGCAGGTCCTTCACAATGCCGGGCAGAACCCGCAGCACTTCGTCCACCTCGGCCTCGGTGCTGTCCGTGCCCAGGGACAGGCGCAGGGAGCCGTGGGCAATCTCGTGGGGCAGGCCAATGGCCAGCAGCACATGGCTGGGATCCAGGCTGCCGCTGGTGCAGGCGGAGCCGCTGGAACCGGCAATGCCCGCCAGGTCCAGGCGCAGCAGCAGCGCCTCGCCCTCAATGTAGCGGATGGAAACGTTCACGTTGTTGGGCAGGCGCTCCGTGCGGTGGCCGTTGAGCCGTACCTCGGGAATCTCCGCCAGAATGCCGTCAATGAGCTTGTCCCGCAGGCGGGTCATCCGCGCCGCGTTGGCCTCCAGGTTCTGGGTGGCCAGCTCAATGGCCTTGCCCATGCCCACAATGCCGGCCAGGTTTTCGGTGCCTGCACGCTGCGCCCGCTCCTGCGCGCCGCCGTGCATGAACACGTCCGGCCGTACGCCCTTGCGGATGTACAGCGCGCCGATGCCCTTGGGGCCGTGGAACTTGTGGCCGCTCATGGACAGCATGTCGATGTTCATGGCATTCACGTCCAGGGGAATAGCCCCCACGGCCTGCACCGCGTCGGTGTGGAACAGGATGCCCTTTTCGTGGGCCAGCTTGCCAATCTCCGCAATGGGCTCAAGGGTGCCGATTTCATTGTTGGCCGCCATGATGGAGATCAGGATGGTCTTGTCCGTAATGGCCTTTTCCACGTCCTCCACCCGCACCCGGCCGTACTCGTCCACGGGTAGGTAGGTCACCTGGAAGCCCTGCTTCTCCAGCCACTGGCAGGTATGCAGCACCGCGTGATGCTCAATGGCGGTGGTGATGATGTGGTTGCCCTTGTCCCGCTTGGCGAAGGCTGTGCCCTTGATGGCCCAGTTGTCGCTCTCGCTGCCCCCGGCGGTGAAGTAAATCTCCGTGGGCTGCGCGCCGATGGCCTGTGCCACCTGCTTGCGGGCTGCGTCCACGGCCCGGCGGGCGTCCCGGCCGGTGGAGTGGATGCTGGAGGGATTACCGTAGATTTCGCTGAAATAGGGAAGCATGGTCTGGAGCACTTCCGGCGATACGGCGGTGGTGGCGGCGTTGTCCATATAGATGCGATCCATGGTGTTTTACTCCTTTGCTGCGCCCTGGTCGGGGAGGTCGAAGCGCTCCTGCTCCAGCATATCCCGCAGGGTAATGGATTGTAAAATTTGATTGATTCTGCCCGAGACGTACTCCCATACCCGGCGGGTTTTGCACTGGCTGCTCTTATGGCAGCAGCTTTCGTCCGCCAGGCATTCGGAGAGGTTCAGCGGGCCTTCCGTGGCGTCGATGATGTCCCCCACGGTGATCTCCTGGGGTTCCTTTCCCAGCAGGTAACCACCCTGGGCTCCACGTACGGTGGTCACCAGCCCCGCCCGGCGAAGGTTGCCCAGCAGCTGTTCCAGATAGTCCTCCGAAACGCCGATGGCGCTTACCGCCTTGAGGGGCTGCGGACCATCACCGGTGTGCTGCGCCAGGTAGTACATGGCGTACAGCCCGTACTTTCCCTTGGTGGATAGTTTCATGATGTCCTCCTTGGAGAAACCCGATACATTCGCTCGGGATTTCCTGCGCAAGCATAGCATATCCGACTCTTTTTGTCAACATTCTATGACAAAATTTTTGCCATAAAAACCCACTTACTTTTGGGGCTGCGGCGAGCCGCGAAGGGATGGATTCCCGAAGCCGAAGGGGTCCAGGGGGCGACCGGAAAGCCCCCTGGTCGCCTCCGCAGAGGCGAAATCCTTTGCGATACGGGGAAAGAAAGGTAGGCCTGTTTCCCGCCTTCTGCAAGAAATCTGTTTCTTGTGGGAGGTTTCGTCCGCCTGCGGGCGGCCAAAGGGCGCATGTCTCATGGCCGCCCCCGGACCCCCCGTTGCTAAGGAACAGTGCACCGCTAGCCTCGCAGGGGCGCGCCCAGCTAGGCTCACTTCCGTCCCTGGGAGGGCCACTGTCGCCTTCGGCGCAGCTGATCCCTCCCCCGGCTCCTGGGCGCCGGTTTATCCCTAGAGTGGTGGCAAGGAGTTGCTGCGGCAGGGAAACTTTGCAGCGGTACGTGCCGCGGCTCAGGTGCCAGGCAAAGTGCGTGCCCGTTGCGGCACCCGATTGGTAGCGGGCCCCAGACCAAACAGAGGGCGTGTCCGATGCGGCTCCTGTCGGTCAAGAAACAAGGGGAAGTACCCTTTGCGCTACAAGGGGGGTCCGGGGGTATCCCTCGGCCGTTTGAAGGGGGTATAGGGGGTCCAGGGGGGCATAGGGGGGAGGTCGGAATCCCCCCTGCCCCCCTGGCCGGCGGAGCCATCCTCCAAAGGAAAAGATTTGCTGCAATATCCGAAAGTAATTTTTCCTTTACCAGTGGAGCCACGCTCCCAAAAACCACCTTTTCCCTATCCCAGCAGCCGAATCAGCACCATATACGCCGCGGTGCCCCCCGCAATGGACAGCGCCATCTTATGCTGCCAGCGGTGCAGCAGCACCACCAACACGCAGGATGCCAGCGCAGGCACAAACCCGGCGGCACTGTCAAAGGAAATATCCTTCAAACAATACACCACCAGCATGGCCATCACCGCCGCAGGCAGCGGCCGGCCCAGATACGCCACAAAGGCCGGGGGTTTCTTCCCCGCGGGAAAAAGCCAGAAGGGCAGCGCCCGAATGGCCACCGTGGTCAGCGCCACCAACCCCACGGTCATCAAAAGCTCTGCGGTGGTCACGCGCCAAGCCCCCTTTCCTGGCGGTATTGCATATAGAAGCATCCCAGCATCAGCCCCATGGACAGCAGCAGGAACCGCTCGCTGCCCACCAGGAGCAGGCTCACCAGCGTCAGCAGAAAGCCCGCCAGCGCGGGCAGATGCGCCCGCAGCCAGGGCAGGCCGCTCTTGTCCGCCGCCTCCCATTGCTCCACCACAATCACCGTGAACAACGCGGTCATGGCAAAGTCGATGCCCGTCAGGTCCCAGGGCAGGATCTGGCCCAGCAGCGCCCCGGCCACGCTCCCCGCCACCCAGTAGAGCTGATCCAGGGCGGAGACGGCCAGGTAGTAGTCCTCCGCCGTCACATCCCGGGGAATGGGCGCGCCGCACACCAGGGAGAAAGTCTCGTCCGTCAGGGAGAAAATCAGGTAGGGCTTGCCGCGCTTCACCTTGCCGTAGGGCTCCAGCATGGTCAGCCCGTAGAATAAATGCCGGGCGTTGACCAGCAGGGTCATCATCACCGTGGTCACCGGGGAAAAGGGCGCGGTCATCAGCCCCAGCATGGCAAACTGCATGGAGCCCGCGTACACCGCCGCGCTGATCAGCAGCGCCCATTCCGGGCCGAAGCCCTTTTCACGCAGCACAATCCCCCAGGCCAGCCCCAGGAACAAATACCCCGCCATCACCGGCAGCGTGCGGGGAAACGCCGCGCCCAGGGCGCGCATGCGCTGGCTGCCCATGGCCTCATCTCCTTTTGTATACAAATCGCGACAGCTTGCATTGTACGGCCAAGGGCCGTCGGTTGTCAACCGGGCGTAAAGGACGTCTTTTTGTTTTTTCGAACCTGAAAACTGGATGGACATTTGCCCCGTGATGGGGTATACTGCTGCTATGCTTTCCAAAAGAAACAAAAGGAGTGGGCATTGCCATGAAGATGACCTTTCGCTGGTACGGCGAAAACAGCGACGCCGTAACCCTGAAGCAGATCAAGCAGATTCCCGGCATGAGCGGCGTTATGGGCTTTCTGGACTACAAGGCCGCGGGCGAAGTATGGACCAAGGAAGAGATTGCCGCCTACATCGCGCAGGTGCACGCCGCCGGGCTGGAGTGCGAAGTGATCGAAAGCGTGAACGTCCACGAGGACATCAAAATGGGCCTGCCCACCCGGGATGGCTATATCGCCAACTATATCGAGACCATCCGCAGCCTGGCGGAGTATGGCGTGAAGGTGATCGTGTACAATTTCATGCCCGTGTTTGACTGGCTGCGCACGGACCTGGCGCGGGTGATCCCCGAGGACGGCAGCAACAGCCTGTACTTTGACGAGGCGGAGCTGCAGGGCATGACGCCCCTGGAGATCGTCCGGCGCACGGCGGAGGATTCCCAGGGCTTCACCCTCCCCGGCTGGGAGCCCGAGCGCCTGGCCCTGCTGGAAACCACCCTGAAGCAGTACGAAACCATTGACGCGGAGCAGCTCCGGGCCAACTGGAAGTATTTCCTGGACGCCATTATCCCCGTGTGCGAGGAGTGCGGCGTGGTCATGGCCTGCCATCCCGACGACCCGGCCTGGCCCATCTTTGGCCTGCCCCGCATTGCCCACAGCCAGGCGGACTTTGACAAGATGGTGGCCCTGCACGATTCCCCCTGCAACACCGTGTGCCTGTGCACCGGCTCCCTGGGCAGCGACCCGGCCAACGACATCCCCGCCATCATCCGCCACTTTGGCGAAATGGGACGCATCGGCTGCCTGCACGTGCGCAACATCAAGCACCTGGGCTACCACCGTTTCCGGGAGGCCAGCCACCTGTCCAGCGACGGCAGCCTGGACATGTACGCCATCATGAAGGCCGTGCATGACACCTGCCCGGATACCTACATCCGCCCGGACCATGGCCGCATGATCTGGGACGAGAAGGGCCGCCCGGGCTATGGCCTGTACGACCGGGCCCTGGGCGCCACGTATCTCAACGGCCTGTGGGAAGCCATCTGCCGCAACGAAGACTGAGGCACAAGGAGGAAAAATACCATGAAAATGTGTTTATCCGCGCTGCAGGCCCCCGAGGCCTGGCAAGCCCTGGACGTTGCCCTGCCCCGCTTTGACGTGGCGGCCATGGTCCAGCGCGCCAAGGCCCATCCCCTGTGGGTACACTTCGGGGCGGGGAACATCTTCCGCGGCTTCATCGCGGCCCTGCAGCAGTCCCTGCTGAACCAGGGCCTGGCGGACCGGGGCATCATTGCCGCGGAAACCTTCGACTATGACATTGTGGACCGCATCTACGCGCCCTTTGACAACCTGACCCTGAACGTGACCCTGCACCCCGACGGACACACCAGCCGGGAGATCATCGCCAGCGTGGCCGAGGCGGTGAAGGCGGACGCCTCCCTGCCCGAGAGCTGGGCGCGGATGAAGGAGATTTTCCGTGACCCGGGGCTGCAAATGGTGAGCTACACCATCACCGAGAAGGGCTATGCCCTGCGCCGCCCCGACGGCAGCTACCTGCCCGTGGTCACCGAGGACATCGAGAAGGGCCCGGAGGCCCCCCGCCACGCCATGGCCATCACCGCCGCGCTGCTCTACGAGCGCTTCCAGGCGGGAGCCGCGCCCCTGGCGGTGTGCTCCATGGACAACTGCAGCCACAACGGCGAAAAGCTCCGCCAGAGCGTGCTAGAGCTCGCCCGGGCGTGGGCGGAGCGCGGCCTGGTACCCCAGGAATTCCTCACCTACCTGGAGGATGAAACCCGCGTCTCCTTCCCCTGGAGCATGATTGACAAGATCACCCCCCGCCCCCATCAGCGGGTGGAGAGCGAATTGACCGCCATGGGCCTGGAGGACATGGCGCCCATCGTCACCTCCCGGGGCACGTACATCGCCGCCTTTGTGAACGCGGAAAAGCCGCAATACCTGGTGGTGGAGGACCGCTTCCCCAATGGCCGCCCGGCCCTGGAAAAGGCGGGGGTTTACCTCACCGACCGGGACACGGTGAACCGCACCGAGCGCATGAAGGTCACCACCTGCCTCAATCCCCTGCACACGGCCATGAGCGTGTACGGCTGCATGCTGGGCTATACGCTGATCTGCGACGAGATGCAGGATGAGGACATCCTGGCGCTGATCCGTCGCCTGGGCTACCAGGAGGGGTTGCCCGTGGTGACCGATCCCGGCATCCTGAACCCCAAGGATTTCCTGGCGGAGGTGCTGGAGCAGCGCCTGCCCAATCCCTTCATGCCCGACGCGCCCCAGCGCATTGCCACGGACACCAGCCAGAAGGTGGGCATCCGCTTTGGGGAAACCATCAAGAGCTGGATTGCCACCGGACGGGATTTGACCCAGCTCAAAGCCATTCCCCTGGCCCTGGCGGGATGGCTGCGCTACCTGCTGGCGGTGGACGACGAAGGCAAGCCCTTTGAGGTCAGCGCCGATCCCCTGAAGGAAGAGCTGCAATCCCGCCTGGCGGGCATTCGCCTGGGCGAGCCGGAGAGCTGCGGGGACAAGCTGCGGCCCATCCTGGCCAACGCGTCCATCTTCGGCCTGGACCTGACCCAAACGCCCCTGGCCGCGCAGATCGAGGACCTGTTCCGCCAGGAGCTGGCCGGCCCCGGGGCCGTGCGGGATACCCTGCACCGCACCCTGGCGCAGGCGTAAGGGCCCGGCCGGGGCGCTTCCCGGCCCATGGGCATCCGCCCTGCCATGACACATAAGGCACAAAAAAACCGGCCCGCAGGCATGCGTCCCCCCATGGGACAGCCTGCGGGCCGATTGCGTGGGTAGGGCCTTTGCCGTCAGGTACGCGCCACGGCGTTTTCCCGGAACAGGAGCGAGATGCACCAGATGCCGGCCGCGCCCACCAGGGTGTAGATCACGCGGCTGAGCACCGCGGCCTGGCCCCCGAAGATCCATGCCACCAGGTCAAACTGGAACACGCCGATCAGCGCCCAGTTGATTGCGCCGATGATTACCAGCAGCAGAGAAACCTTGTCCATCATCGAATATCCCTCCCTTTCATGGGGAAGGATTGCCAGGGACGGAAGAAGTTATGCACGCATCCTGTACCTCGCCGCGATAGAGCGTCACTGGTTTTTTTTGGAGCATGGCATCCAGCACCAGGGCCTGCTCCAGCACCGGGTCCGCCACCAGCACCTGCCCGCCCAGGGGGAGGATGCGCCGGGGCAGCCCGAAGCCCTCCCGCAGGGCGCCCAGCTGCGGCGGATCGCCGGTGAAGCGGTACAGCCGCTCCGTGGCGCCCAGGTACAGCGCGCCTTCCGGCCCGGCGGCCAGGGCTCCCGGCAGGCCCGGAAAGGCCCGCAGGGTTTCCAGCCTGCCCGTGCGCAGGGACAGGCGGCACAGCAGGCAGTGGATCTCCTCCTCCCCCACGGCGCAGGCCGCATACAGCCACCCCCGCTGCACCGCCAGGCACAGCGCCGCCCCCGGCACCGGGAAGCTGCGCAGGGGCGTAAGCTCCGGCAGGCGCACCAGCCGGATCTCCCCGGAAAGCCCCCCCGCCACCGCCAGGCAGCGGCCCCCGGGCAGCAGGCAGAGCTGCCGGGGTTCCACGCCCGTATGAAGTGTCCATTCCGGCATGCCGTCCGGGGCATGCAGGGTCAGGCAGTCCGCCTCCCCGGAGAGCAGCAGCGGGCGCTGCCCCCAGCACAGGGCGTCCTCAATCCCCGGGGCGCAGGTGAAGCAGCGCCCCCGCCAGGCGCAGCGCCGGGCCTGGTTATCCACCAGCAGCGCGCCGCCCGCGGCGATCAGGTCCACACGCTCCAGGGGGCAGGGCAGCGGCGAATCCCGCGACCACAGCTTCCCGGCACCCAGGGCCAGCAGTATCCCCATCTGCCCCCCTCCCTTCTTCTTCATCCTATGACGTGGGACGCGGAGGGTGCGGGGGAAATTTCCCGGGGAGGGCGGCTCACCGGCGAAAGGCGGCAGGAATGCGCGGCGTCGCCGTCGAATAGTATCTTGTTTTATGCAAAAGGATGAAAGGAGAATTCCCCCTATGTTTGTATACAAGACCCACGGCACCTGCTCCACCCAGATTGAGCTGGAGATCCGCGATGGCATCATCACCCACTGCCAGTTCACCCGCGGCTGCACAGGCAACACCCAGGGCCTGGCCCGCATGGTCATTGGCCAGAAGGCCGACGAAGTGGCCGCCAAGCTGGCCGGCATCCCCTGCCGGGGTGACACCTCCTGCCCGGATCAGCTGTCCAAGGCGATCCGCGCCTACCACGACTGACCGGCGCTTCCGCCGGCCCCTTACACGCCACGCAGGAGGAGGAAATCCGTGTCAGAAGAAGTCATTACACGTTTTGATCAGATGGACATCAGCACCGAGGTGCTCAAGGCCATCGAAAAAATGGGCTTTACCGAGCCGTCCACCGTACAGGCCAAGACCATTCCGCTGATGATGAGCGGCGTGGACATCATGGCCATTGCCCCCACGGGCACGGGGAAAACCTGCGCCTTCGGCATTCCCATGCTGGAATACATGGACCTGAAGGACAAGCGCATCCAGGAAGTGGTGCTCTGCCCCACCCGGGAGCTGGCCGTGCAAATCGGCGAGGAGCTGACCAAGCTGGCCGCCTTTATCCCCCAGGTGCGCATCGCTGTGCTCTATGGCGGGCAGCCCATTGTCAAGCAGCTCAACGCCCTCAAGCGCATGCCGCAGATTATCGTGGCCACCCCCGGGCGGCTGCTGGACCACATGAACCGGGGCAACGTGCGCCTGGACGCGGTGCACACCATGGTCCTGGACGAAGCCGACGAGATGCTGAATATGGGCTTTGTGAAGGATGTGAGCCGGATCATCGAATCCGTGCCCGCCCAGCGGCAGCTGGTGATGTTCTCCGCCACCATGAGCCAGGAGGTTATGACCATCGCCTGGCGCTTCCAGCATGATCCCGTGGAGATTGTGGTGGAGGCCACCAAGCAGGACCGCCCGCAGATTACCCAATACGTCATCGCCACCGAACGGGACAAGAAGATCGACCACCTGCTGTACCTGCTGGACGCGGACGTCTACCAGCGGGTGATGATCTTCTGCAACACCAAGTTCATGACCGACAAGCTCACCAGCCGCCTGAAAAAGGAGGGCTACGCCGTGGACTGCCTCCATGGCGACATCCCCCAAAAACAGCGTGATGTGGTGATGCAGAACTTCAAACGCGGCAAATTCCCCATCCTGGTGGCGACAGACGTCGCTGCGCGGGGCATTGACGTGGATGATGTGGAGGCGGTCATCAATTTTGACCTGCCCAACGAGAACGAGTATTACCTCCACCGCATTGGCCGCACCGGCCGCGCCCACAAGCATGGGGTGAGCTTCTCCCTGGTGACCTTCCAGGAGAGCGTGCGCATGGACGAGATCCTGAAATACCTGATTACCAAGCCCGTGCCCCTGCACTTCTCCGACATGGATGTGCTGGTGCAGGCGGACGGCACGCCCTTTTTTGAAAACAGCTGATGAGATGCATAGAAGCGGCCGCGGTTCCATGCTTTTATGGAGCCGCGGCCGTCAGCGTGTCGAAAAAGTGGCGGATGCCACTTTTTCGAGGAAGCAAATTCGGTCAACCAGAGGTCGCCCGAATTTGTAAGGAATTGATTTTGCAAGCAAAATCAACAACCCGCGAAGCCGGCAAAGCCGGCTTACACGAATGAAAGTCGGAGAGGCTGCGGCCCCTCCGACACCTCCTGAAGGTTTTTTGACAGTCTGGCGGCCGCGGTTCCATGCTTTTATGGAGCCGCGGCCGTTTCGTTTGTTGGCAAAGTATTCTGCCTTATCATTTTGCAAATCATGCATTGTACGCTTGCAAACGTAGAGGATTTCGCCTCTGCGGAGGCGACCAAAGGGCTTTCCGCTCGCCCTTTGGAAACCTTCGGGCCCATACTTGTTGAAGTATTTGCAAATCAAGCCACCGCTGGTTTTATCTTCCTGGCTTTTTCAGCCCCTGGGCGGGGCATTGTGGGCAAACACCTGCGGCGCCTTGGCCAGGGGGAAGCACTTCAGGTCCCCGCTCTCCAGGTCCTCCCCGAACAGGTACACCGCGCTGAGCTGGCAGTTTTCATAGGTCTTGTAGTAGTACACGCCCCGGGCCGCGTCCACGCAGCAGGCATAGGTGGTCATGTCACACTTGCCCTCGGGGGTGATGACGCTGCCCCGCACCATGGCCACCGCCTCCAGGATGTGGAAGAACTGCGTCACGTCGCTGACGGGCTCCCCGGTAAAGACGGCGTTGCCCTTCAGGAAAGCCGCGCGTACAAAGCGGGACATGGGCGACGCATCCCCCGGCAGGCCCAGGGCGCCCATGCCCTGGCCGTAGGTTTGCAGCTCCAGGCCGGGAGCAAAGCGGTTTTCCGGGGGCTGAGGGGATAGATGCTGGTAATTGTTCAGGTTCATCCGCTGGAAGGGGAAGGGCGGGTTATTGGTCATAACCCCCACCGGGTCCTCGTAGATTTTCAGCCCGTCGGCCATGGGCTCGGCCACCAGCGCGCTGGTGGCGTCGGCAATGTGCCAGTGCAGGGGCGCCAGGGGGTAGCCGGGGCCAAAGGGAATGGCTGCCAATGCTATCCGTTCCAGTATCTCCCGGGCCTGGGCCAGGGTTTCGCACTGCCCCAGCACCAGGGGAATCAGCTCATAGGGCGCCACCATTTCCTTGCCGGGAACGTCCCGCACAAAATAATGGGCGTTGCTTGGGAAGTTCAGCCCGGCCATGTACAGGCCCTTTTCGTTGACGGCTTCGGCATACAGGGCGGTGTCCTCCGCCACCGTGGCCATGCCGATCAGGGCCAGGTGCCGCTTCATCTCCGGCAAGTGATGGAAGCGGAAGGGGTGGTTCCGTGGAGTAATAACCACCTGCTCCCCAAAGGAATATTCCAAATCCAGGTTACGCCCGAAGAGTGCGGGCTTTGTAAAGGCAATGCTGGTGCACATGGTATATCCTCCTTTGCACATAAATTTTCTTTCACTGTAAGTATATCACATTTTCTCCAGGAAGAAACATGGCACGCCCCCGCTTTATTTTCTCCGGGGCTTCTCCCGGGGGACGCGGCAGGGATTTGCCGGGAAAACGCGAAAGAATTACCATTGGCCTCCGGGCGGGCGAGGCGTTTTTTCCCCTGCCCGGACGGCTGTTTCCCCATGCAACGCTTCAAACAAAGGAAGGAGGCCCCGCCATGAAGCTCCGCTGGTGCATGCTGCTGGTGGGAATACTTTGCCTGGTCATGCTCCCGGCCCTGGCGGCGTCCCCTGACCTGGGCACCCTGCGCTATACCCCGCCCCAGGCCCCTACCGCTGAGCTCTCCGAAACCACCCAGCCCGGCAACCGGGTGATCCCCCTGGACCTGTGGATGGACGCCACCCCCAACATGGGCGGCATCAACCTGGTGGAGGACACCCTCTACCCCACGGGGAGCAGCGCCAAGTATTATCAGGGCGGGTTTCATTACCTGTGGCAGGACAATTACCGGGAGTTCCACGGCTGGTACGTGGATCTGCTCACCGCCCTGCCCGAGCTGCTGGGCCCCCAGCGCAGCCAGGTGCGGGTGCTGCGCTACGACGACGGGCTTTTCTCCCCTGAGCTGCTGGACAGGCACGGCCTGACGGCCTCCACCCTCGAGGCGGCGGCCTCCCTGCAAAGGGATCTGCGCACCTGGGCCACCCGGGCCACCGGGGAAACCTTCACCGAAATGGTGCAGCCCGGCCCGGAGAATTTCTATGCCCCCGGCACCGCCTCCGCCGCCCGGGCGGATCAGGTGCAGCTGGAAAACCCCGCCCAGGCCCAGGCGCTGCTGGCCGCCCAGCAGGAGGGCCTGGCCCTGCAGCAGGCCGGGGACCCTTCCGCCCTGGTGAACCGGGAGGAGGGCGGGTCCCACCTGCTCACCGCCCTGCGCTACCTGGACCCCACCCACCTGAACCTCATCACCCTGGACACCTGGAGCCTAGGCAGCTTGGACGCCGTGGTGGACGGCCAGCTCACCGACCCCTACGCGGCGGTGCTGGCGGAGCGGGGCCTCTTTGACGGGGGCGACACCGCCATAACCGTGTTCGCCCTGCGCATGGACTATGTGGGGGCCATCACTTCCTTTGCCTGGGAGACCCCCGCGGAGGCCCTGCAATGGGGGCGGCTCTCCCGGGGCAACAGCGGGCTGTGGCGGGAGTGCGCCATGCCCCGGTGCATGCTGCTGCTCCTGCTGGGCCCCCAAAGTGAGGTGGCGGAAACCGCCCAGCGCCTGGAAGCTCTCTTTGCCGGGGAAGTCTTTACCCAGGTGCGCGGCTTCCAGGACGGGGACGGCCCGGTGACGGTGGTGAATTATTTCTATGAGGACGAGAAGATCATGCGCTCCACCTGCGCCTTCGCCTATGTGCGGGAGGACTTCCCCCGGGTGGAGCCTCAGCCGGTGCAGACCCCCGAAAACGCCACCGCCATGACCCATAACGGCCAGGCGGCGGATCTGACCCAGACCGTAACCCTGCGCCCTGAAAATGGCCGCTACGCCGACCAGACCTTCACCTGGCGCTTTCCCCTTTCCCAGGACCTGGGGCTGGACGGGGATGCCCTGGCCCAGGGCGCGGCGCTGTCCCTGGCGGACAGCCTCACCCTGCGGGAAACCCTGCCCAATACCGCTCAGGAGCGGCAGGCCCTGGAAAGCGCGGGCATCCAATACACCCTGTACCGGGACACGCTGTATGTCTTTACGCCCCTGAACGCCCTGGAGGGCGCCACCCTGACGGCCACCGTGGAAAGCGGGGAGGCCGTGCTCACCCTGCGCCTGGACGGCGATGCGCTGACCCCGGGCTGGCGGACCTTCCGCCTGAGCCTGAACATCCCCGCCGACGCCTGGGAGGCCCCCGCCGGGCTGAGCTGGCTGGCGGACAATGGCCCCGAAGGAAACGCGGACGCGGGCAAGTGGGACTATGACTACGGGGAGCGGGTGCCGCTGAGCTGGCTGGAGCTGCCCCAGGCCCTCCACGACGCGGGGGCGCAAACCCGCGGCCGCCTGGCGGATAGCCTGCGCCACGCCTGGTGCGACGGCAACGCCGCCCTGACCCTGGACCGCGTGCCCAACATTCCCCCGGTATTCCGCCTGCTGGAGGCCGGGGAGCTGCTCACCCGGCTGCGCCAGGGCGCCCTGCGGGTGGAGACGCCCCTGGCCCGGCTGGACGTGACCATCTTCTGCGATATGGAATCGGAGGTATCGCCATGACCACGGAACGCAAGCCGCTGCCCCGTGCCCGGGCCCGACAGGCCTGGAAGGTGGCGCTGATGGACCTGTGCTGCCTGGGGCTGCTGGCCGCCTGGCTGTTCTTTGCCCTGGGGACGCTTTACCCCCGTTACCTGGCGCGGACGGCCCCGGAGGAGGCCCTGCCCTACCTGGCCACCGCCGGGGAGCAGTCCGCCGCCGCCCTCACCCCGGAGATGACCCCCGAGGCCCGTATTCGCGCCTATGACCTGCGGGACAACCTGTGGCGGCGGGGGCTGCTGGCCCTGCAGGGGGGCGGCGTCGTGCTGATGTACCTGATGGTGCTGCTGTGGCGGCTGCACCTGAAGCGCCACGCCCTGCCCTACGGGCGGCAGGCCCGCCGGGCGGGGTACACCTGCTTTGTCACGGGGGTGGCGGTGCTGCTGGCGCAGCTGGGGCTGGCGTGGGTGTGCTGGCACTACGGGCTGCGCTTTGTGGCGGGGCGCACCCGGTGGGATTACCTGTGCGCCCTGGGGTGCTATCCCCTGACGTGGCTGTGCAGCGTTCCCCTGCGCCGTTTGGGCGCGCCCGCGGCCTACTGCGCCCGCCGGGGCGCGTTCCGCCGCCTGTGAGGAAGGAGGGAGTCACCATGAAGCAATACCTGCTGGCCGTAGGCGGCACGGGCAATAAAATCCTGGAAGGCGTGGTGTGGGCCGCGGCGGCCGGTGTCCTGGACCCCGGCGGGGAGCTGTGCATGCTCAGCGTGGACGTGGACGCCTCCTGCGGGAACACCACCCGGGCCATGCAGTCCTGCGCCCATTACGAGGCGGTACGGGAGCTGCTGGATTCCCTGCCCTATACCCATCGGGGCTTCCATACCCCCCTGCGGCTGCGCCAATGGAACATGGACCTGAGCCGCCGCAGCCAGTCCGTGCGGGCGCAGACGGAGAGCCTGCGCCAGGGCCGGCTGCTGGCCCGGACGCTGTTCACCTCCGCGGAGGCTTCCCTGGCGTACAGCGAGGGCTTCCGCGGGCATCCCGACCTGGGGGTGCTGTTCTTCTCCGACCTGGTGGCGCGCCTGGAGGAGGACGCCGCCCAGGGCAAGGCGGACGAGCTGCTGGCCCTGCTGCGGGAAATCGGCGCGGCCCTGGAAGCCGGGGAAAAGGTTAAGGTGCTGCTGTGCGGCTCCATCTTCGGCGGCACGGGGGCGGCGGGAATTCCCGTGCTGTCCCGGGCGCTGCGGGAACGGTTCGCCGCCCGGCGGGAGCTGCTGGAGATGGGCGCGGTGCTCATGCTGCCCTACTACCATGTGCCCCCCGCGGAGACGGAGGACGGGGAGGAGATCACCGTGTCCTCCGGCCAGTTCCTGGTCAAGGCCCGCACGGCCCTGAGCTACTACGGCATGGAGGGGCTGATCCGCCAGGGGCTTTCCGACGAAAAGGGGCTGTACGACGCGGTGTTCCTGCTGGGCCTGCCCGAGACGCACTTCGTCACCACGGGGAACTATTCCACCGGCTCCCAGAGCCAGGAGAACGACGCCCACCTGCTGGAGTGGTTGGCCGCCCGGTGCGTGGGCCGCTTCCTGGCCACGGACTACCGGGAGCGGAAGGGCGCCAACATCAACTGCTATTATTACCAGATGGCCTCCACCCGCCTGAACTGGGACAGCTTTGACACCGAGGCCGCGGCCTACCGCCGGGCCTATGGCGGGCTGATGAAAACCGCTCTGGCCTGGCGGGCGGAACTGTACCCCGAGCTGCGCCGCCGCCTGGGCAAGCGCCGCCGTTTGGGCGGGCGCACCCCGGGCTGGTACGCGGCCAGCTTCCGCCGCCTGGGCCGCAAGCCCCAGGAGGAGCTGGAGCGCATGGCGCGCCAGGCGGAGGAGGTGGACGCCTGCCTGGCGGGCTTCGTCCGCTGGATGGGCGAAGTGGCCTCCAACCTGCCGCCCCAGCTGCGCCACGGCCGCGCCCTGGAGCAGGCCTTCCGGGACAGCCGGGAGAACCTTCGGGCGCTCATGGAGGAGGCCGCCCGGCACGACCTGGCCGCCCGCCTCACCGAGCAAAAGGTGCGGGAGAGCCGCGTCAGCCGCACCCAGGACGAGGAAGGGGACGAGGCCCTGCGCCGCCCCCTACGGGAGCAGGAGGAAAAGCTCCGCGCCCTGACCGCCCGGCAGGAGGAGCTGGACAAGCGCACGGGGGGCGAATTCCGCCTGCAAACCCTCGAGGCCCTGCGCACGGACGCCCGCCGGGGCCTGGAGCGCGCCCGGGCCTCCGCCGGGGACCTGGAGAAGACCCTGAAGGAAATGGAAACCGCCCCCTCCGGGCAGAAGGACGCCAAGGCCCTCGCCCGGGCCCGGGAACTTTTATGGAAGGAAAACCGCCGGGCGGACATCTACGCCGCCCGGATTGCCTGGCTGGACGGCGGCCTGACCCCCGAGGCCCGGGAGTCCTTGATGGCCCTGGCCCCGGCCTATGACCCCGACGCCGGGCTGCCCCTGAACGAGCTGTTCGATCCCGCGGCCCTGCAGGGCCTGCGGGAGCTCTACGCCGGGGAGGATGCCCCCGCGGCCCGGAAGCTGAAGGCCGTTGAAAAGGGCTTTGCCGCCCTGGTGAGCCTGCCCGCCCCGGACCCCGTGACCCTGCCCCGCCTGATGGCCTGCCTGGGCAGCGGCGCGGGATGGAACAAGCGCCTGTCGCCCCTGGCGCTGCTCCTGGCCCAAACCATGGAATGCGCATTGCAGGAGGGAAAAGCATGAGCGAGAAGGATTCCCTGTCTCCCCGGGAGCAAAAGCGCCTGGCGGACGCGCAGACGCCCTACCTGACCTTTCTACCCCGGCAGGCCGAGGGCTTTGACCCCGGCCTGCACACCCAAACGGGCATCCTCACCGACGGGGGCGCCCAGCCCCGGCGCTGGCTGGAGGACTTCTCCCTGCACCTGGACACCCTGGGGGCGGAGGAAGCCGCCTTCGCCATTCCCGACGCCCTGGCCGTGGAGCAGATGACCCGCCGGCTGCTGCGCCTGCCCCCGGAGGCGGACGTTTCCGCCCTGGGCGCCTGGCGGGGCGTGCTGGCCCTGCTGCTGCTGTGGGACGGCTGGGAGAAGAACGACTCCTGGCCGGAGCTGTCCCTGGAGGACTTTTCGAAGGCGCAGGACGCCTTCACCTGCTCGGTGCGCAACGCCCTGAGCGCCCATCGCCGGGAGGAGGGCCTGCGCCTGTTTGCCCTGCGCGCCCCCGGGGAGGAGGAGAAGCACCCCCTGGGGCTGCTCTCCCGGTATACGCTGATTACCCCCGCCGCCGACCCCGGGGACCTCACCGGGCTGCTGCCCGACCCCGTGCGCTGGTACGACGCGGCGCAGGGCGGCTTCCTGGACCCCTGCGGCCTGCTCCCGGCCACGGAGCGCGCCCGCCTGGCCGCGCAGCTGCGGCTGCTCATCCGCCTGGTGGAGACCGAGGGCAGCGCCCTGTATGACCCCGAGGCCCGGCTGGTGGCCCCCCTGCGGCGCTTCCTGGAGGATTTGCGCCTGGGCCACCGGGAGAGCTGCCAGGCCCTGGCGGCGGAGGACCCGCAGGCCCTGCGCGCCCTGGAGATCCGCGTAAAGGCCGTGTACGCCCTGCGCCACGAGATCGACTTCCCCGGCATCGCCAGCCGGGAGGAGGAGCTGGACGCGGAGGCGCTGGAGAGCAATCCGCTGATCCGCTGCTTCCTTCCCGAAGGCGCGGAGCTGCCCCCGGCGGAGGCCCCCGCCCGGCAAACCCTGTGGTGCTGGCAGGGGATTCCCTTTGCCCGGGAGGACGGGGAGCTGCTGCTCAGCGCCACCGGCGACCCGCGGGAGGAGGAGGCCATGGCCGCCCTGGGGGAAAACCTGCTGATGCTGGACAGCTGCTCCCCCGGCTTCCGCGCCCGCCTGGCGGACCGCCTCACGGAGCTGTGCGCCCAGGTGGCCCCCCGGCAGACCCTGCTGCCCCGGGTGCGCACCCTGCTGGGGGACTGGCAGCGCGCCGCGGCGGAGGAGCTGGACATCTCCGAGCAGGAGCTGCACCTGACCTGGCCGCCCCGCCGCAGCGCCCCGGCCTTTGCGCTGCTGCTGCGGGAATATCTGAGCCTGGACGACGCGCAGGTGGTTCGCCAGCCCTTCTCGCCCCTGCTGACCCTGGTGGACGGCGCGGCGGAGGACGCCCTGGGGGACAAGGACCTCAGCGCATGCTGCCGCCTGCCCGGCACCCTGGCCTTCCCCGCCTGCGGGGTGATCCCGCCCCTTTCCGCGGCCCTGTGCCAGGTCCTGGCCGGCCGGGCCCGGCAGGAGGGCGGCTGCTTCCTGCCGCCGGACAAGCTGCGCTTCCACCGTGCCTTCCAGGAGACGGCGGAGCGGGTGGAAGCCTCTCTGACCCTCACCCGCGTCCAGCGGGAGGACGACGCGGAGCTCACCCGCACGGTGGTGCTGCACCAGACCTACGAGGCCGGGCAGATCTACCACGTGGCCTACGAACAGCTGCCCACGGTGACGGTATGGCCCTGCGTGCCCTTCCGCCAGGCCCAGTGGCGGCGCTACTATGTCTATGCCCACCGGGCGGAGTGCCTGGACGTGTGGGGCCTGGCCGACGGAGTATGGCGGCAGGGCCGCGTGCAGCAGGCCCAGCGGCAGTCCTGGCAGGTGCTGCCCTGCGAGCGCTACCCCGATTACGTACTCCTGCGCAAGGGCGCCCTGGACTGCGGCGCCCTGCCCAATCCCCTGCCCCCCCTGCGGCGCAGCCAGGCGGAGAGCGCCGTGATGGCCCTGGACTTTGGCTCCACGGGCACGACGGTATGCTTCCGCCAGGGGGAGAAGGTTCAGCCCGCGCAAACCGCCTGCCTCCAGCGCACGCTGCTCCACGGGCCCTTTGCCGTGCCCCTGTGCGATGAGTTCCTGCCCAACGCGCCCATGGGGAACATCCGCTTTTCCGCCATGGACATGTTCGGGGACGACCCCGCCGCCTGGCGGGAACCGCTGCTGGACGGCCACGCCTTCACCCCCACCTCCCTGGAGGCCATTTGCCGCAAGGAAACCGGGCGGCTGTACTACGGCCTGAAGTGGGGACGGGAGGACTTCCGCCGCCGGCTGAACGAACTGTTCCTGCATCAGGCCATGACCGAGAGCGTCCTGGCCGCGCACCTGAGCGGCGCGCCGGACGTGAGCTGGCGGGTGGCCATGCCCGCCGCCCTGCCCCTGGACATGCGCCAGAGCTACCTGGCCCAGGTGCAGCTATTGGCCCGGCAGGTGAGCCAGGAAACCGGCGTACCCCTCACCGAAGGCACGCCCCCCGTGAGCTGGGTGGACGAGAGCGCCGCGGTGGGCGCGTATTTCCGCGGCCGCAATGAAGTGAGCGTCCACGGGGCATACCTGACCCTGGACGTGGGCGGCGGCAGCGCGGAGCTGGCCTACTGGCCCCGGGAGGGCGGCGCGTCCCGGTCCTGCTCCCTGCCCCTGGGGGCGCAGAGCATGCTCTTTGAGGCGCTGATAACCCATCCCGACCGGCTGGAGGAGGACTTCGCCCGCCTGCCGGATCACCCCAAGCTGCTCAAGGAGCTGAAGCTCCTGTCCCGGCCCCTGTCCGCTGGACGCGGCAGCCCGGGCATGGCTTCCAAGTGCCGCTTCCTGCTGGACGCCTTCTTTGGGGAGCACCTGTACGCCCTGTCCCGGCACATGAACGAGCGCTACCTGCAGGGGCGGTGCACCTACACCCAGGCGCTGCTGCTGCTGAACTTTGCCTATTTGATGCTGCTGCTGGGCCAGCTGGGCCGGGAAAGCGGGGCGGAAGGCCCTCTGCCCGTGTGCCTGGCGGGCCGGGGCACCCTGTGGCTGCAACGGCTGTCCTCGGGGCTGAAGGAGCGGCTCATGGCCTACCTGCGCCCCGCCGCTGGGACAGCGAGCGCGCCGCCCCCGGTGGTCAGCGCCGCCCCCAAGCAGGAGGTGGCCCAGGGCCTGCTGATGCTGGAAAATCTTTCTCAGGAGCCGCCCCGGGAGGAGCCGCTCCCGGAGGGCGGGCCCCAAACGGTGCCCCTGGCGCTGCTGACGGACTTCTTCCTGCGCTTCCGCCAGGATTTCCCCCAGGCGGCCGTCCGGGTACTCCCCGCCCTGTACGACGCGTCGGGGAACCTGACCCTGGAGGCGCGCATGACCCTGGAAACCATTCACGGCAACTATTTCCCCTGCCCCCCTGGGGAAACCCTCACGGCCCTGGCCCGCTGCCTGGAGGCGGTGAAGCAGGGCTGGCAAACCTGACGCAAAGGATGAAACGCACATGAATCCCTCTTACCTGCTGGTACTTCTGGGCGTGGTGATGGTGTCCTACTCCGGCCCCCTGGTGAAGGGCGGGCTGCTGGCGGGGGCCAACCCGGTGACGGTGGCCACCCTGCGCATGCTGTTTTCCTTTCTGCTGCTGACCCCGGTGATGCTGTGGCGGCGGGGCGGCCAGGCCGCGCCCATCCTCTCGGTGAAAAAGATGACCCGGCGGCAGTGGCTGTGGAGCCTGGCGGCGTCCCTGTGCCTGGCGCTGCATTACCTGACCTGGATGACCTCCCTGGACTCCACGTCCACCTTCGCCTCGGTGGCGCTGGTGTGCACGCAGCCGCTGTTTGTGGCGGCGCTGAGCGGCGTGGTGCTCCACGAGCACATGCCCCGGCGGGCGGTGCCCGGGGCGGTGGTGGCGCTGGTGGGGGCCATCCTCATCGGGATGAGCAGCCTTACGGGGCTTTCCGGGGACGTGGCGGGGGATCTGCTGGCCCTGGCCGGGGCCGCCTGCATGGCGGGGCACTGGCTGTGCTCCCGCTACGCCCGGCGCACGGTGGAGGCCCTGCCCTACACCTACCTGGTCTATGGGCAGACCGCGCTGCTCCTGGCGCTGATGGCGCCGCTCACCGGCGGCTTTCAGCTTACGCCAGCGTCCCTGTGGTACGTTCTGGGCCTGGCGGCGGGTTCCACGCTGCTGGGGCATCTGCTGTTCACCGTGGCCCTGGGGAGGGTATCGGCCACGGTGGTGTCCTTCGCCCTGCTGGGGGAGCCCGTGGGAGCCATGCTGTGGAGCATGCTCATGTTTGGGGAGATTCCCACGCCGCTGCTTCTGCTGGGGGGCGCGGTGGTGCTGGCGGGGCTGGGGCTGTATTCCTGGGGCAGCCTGCAGCGTTCCCCGGAAAAGTAGGTTTTCTCCCGGCCACAGGCTGTTACAAAAACATCGGAAAGTGTGGGAGAGGCCGCAGCCTCTCCCGCTTTCGTTTGTCTCCGAGGTTTTCGCTTGCTGCAAAAAAAGCGGTAGCATCGCTCTCTCCACACGCTGGGATGTGGTTTTTTGCCATTGACAATTCCTTGACCATGCCTTTACATTTTTCTGCGGATTATGTTACACTGTAGATGCTTGCGCAGGGTGGCGCATGGGTAGGAGAAAAATTGCAAAGGGGGACAAGCTTACGGGCCGCGTGTTATCCAGGGGCGCCTCGGATATGACAGAGGGCGTTATATGGAAGCAACTGCTCCAATTTTCCGTTCCCATGGCGGTGGGACTGCTGTTCCAGCAGCTGTACAATACCGTGGACGCGGTGGTGGTAGGTAACTTTGTGGGCAAGGAAGCCCTGGCGGCGGTGGGCTCCACCAGCAGCATTATCAACATGCTGGTAGGCTTGAGCGCCGGACTTTCCACCGGCGCCAGCGTGCTGATTTCCCAGCGCTACGGCGCCCATGACGACCGGGGACTGCGGGACGCGGTACACACGTCCATTGCGGCCACGCTGGTTCTGTGCGTGTTCGCCACGGCGGTGGGCATGCTGATTGTGGACCCCATGCTGCGCATGATGTCCACCCCTGAGGATGTGTTCCAGCAGTCCAAAACGTATTTGATGATTTATTTTGCGGGCATCACGGGGCTATTGATCTACAACATGGGCTCAGCCATTCTCCGGGCGGTGGGGGACAGCCGCCGGCCGCTGTATTTCCTGTGCTTCTCGGCCATCAACAACATCATCTTTGACCTGTTGTTTGTGTTGGCCTTTGGCTGGGGGGTGGCGGGGGTAGCCTATGCCACCATCCTCAGCCAGTTCCTTTCGGCGCTGCTGGTGCTCTATTCCCTGACCCATGACAACGCGGCCTATGGTATCCGCTGGCGGCAGCTGTGCATCCGCCGGGATGTGCTGCGGGGCATTTTCAGCGTGGGGCTGCCCTCGGGCATACAGCAGGGCATCACCGGGTTTTCCAACGTGTTTGTGCAGGCCTATATCAACGGCTTTGGCTCGGCGTGCATGGCGGGCTGGAGCAGCTACAACAAGCTGGACGCCTTCATCCTGATTCCCGTGCAGAGCATCGCCCTGGCCTCCACCACCTTTGTGGGGCAGAACTGGGGCGCGAAGAAGCTGGCCCGGGCCCGGCAGGGCGTGCGGCAGACGCTATTGATGTCCCTGGGCATCACGGCATTGCTTACCGTGGCGCTGATTCTCCTGGCCCGGCCGCTGCTGGAGCTTTTCGGCAACGACGAGGCCATGCTGGATTTTGGGCAGCGGTTCATTCTGCTGATTTCGCCCTTCTACGTAACCATCTGCTTCAACCAGATTTACGGCGGCGCCCTGCGGGGCATTGGCTGCGCCAAGGCGCCCATGATCATTATGCTGTTCTCCTTCGTGGCGTTCCGGCAGCTGTTCCTGCTGGCCAATCAGCTGCTGGGCGGCAGCTTTGTGGGCGTAGCCCTGGCCTACCCCATGGGGTGGGTGATATGCAGCACGCTGCTGGCGCTGTACTACCGGCGCAGCCCCCTGTGCCGGGAGCAGCCTGCCGCCGCCCTGGAAACTGCGGGGGAATAACTTTTCCGGCGATTTCTGCTTCACCAGGGAAATTTCTGTATATAACAAAATGTTTATCTTTCTGCATGCAAAGCCGCCGGAAAGGGCCGAAAGCCGGAGGGCCTGCCGCCCCTTTCGACGCCTTTCCCGGGAGGTTTTCGTAGCGTGCATGGGTTTCACTCAAGGAGGCTGGAAATGCGCCGCTTGTTTGCTTTTGCCCTGATACTGGCGTTGTTGCTCGCTACCGCCGCCATGGGCGAGGAAACCTTCCTGGACGACACGGGCGCGCCGGTGAGCCTGGAGGCCCCCACGCGGGTGGCGGCGCTGTCCGGCTCCCTGGCGCAGATCTGGCTGCTGGCGGGGGGCGAGGTGGCCTGCGTCACCCAGGACGCCCTGGAGGAGCGCGACCTGGGCCTGGGCGAGGACGTGGTCAACGCCGGCAGCCTGAAAACCCCCAGCGCGGAGCTGATCCTGGCCGCGGGGGTGGACTTTGCGCTGCTGACCCCCACCCTGTCGGGACACATTGCCCTGGGGGAAACCCTGCGGGCCGCGGGGGTGCGCACGGCGTTTTTTGATGTGGAAACCTTTGAGGACTATCTGCGCTGCCTGGACTTCTGCACCCGGCTCACGGGGCAGCCCCAGCGCTACGAGCAGTACGGCACGGCGGTGCAGGCGTCCGTGGACGAAGCCATCGCCCTGGGTGTCGGACAGGCGCAAGCCCCGCGGGTGCTGCTCCTGCGGGCCTACTCCACTGGCGTAAAGGCCAAGAACAGCGGCAACAACATGGTAGGCGCCATGCTCCGGGACCTGGGCTGTGAAAACATTGCCGACGGGCAGGACACCCTGCTGGAAAACCTGACCCTGGAGGCCATTGTGGCCGCGGACCCGGACTTCATCTTCATCACCACCATGGGCGCGGATGACGAGGCCCTGGCCTCCCTGGCGGAGCACCTGCAAAGCGGCCCGGCCTGGGCGGGGCTCACCGCGGTGAAGGAAGGCCGCTGCTTTGTCCTGCCCAAGGATCTGTTCCACTACAAGCCCTGCGAGCGCTGGGGGGAAAGCTACCACCAGCTGGCGGAGATGCTCTATGGAGCGGAATAAGCGTCCGGGGCTGATGCTGTGCCTGGGGGTGCTGGCGGCGCTGCTCAGCGCGGTGCTGGCCCTGTGCCTGGGCGCGGCGGGGCTGACCCTGCCCCAGCTGTGGGAAGGGGTGCTCCAGCCCGACAGCATACCGGGACGCATCCTTTTCCATGTGCGCCTGCCCCGGGTGCTGACCACGCTGCTGTGCGGGTGCGCCCTGGGCATGGCGGGGGCGGTGCTGCAAACGGTGCTGCACAACTCCCTGGCCGGGCCCAACATCATCGGCGTGAACGCGGGGGCCGGGCTGGGGGCGGTGGCCTGCATGGCCCTGGCCCCCGGAGCGGCGGCCCTGCAGGTGAGCCTGTGGGCCTTTGTGGGGGCGCTGGCGGCGGTGGGGTGCGTGTATCTGGTGGGCCGGGCGGCGGGTTCCTCCCGGCTGACGCTGGTGCTTTCGGGGGTGGCGCTGGGTTCCCTGCTCACGGCGGGGATTGACGCCATCACCACCTTTATGCCGGACGTGCTGGCCTCCGCCACGCAGTTCAAGCAGGGCAGCGCGGCCATGGCCTCCGCCGCCGCGCTGCCGCCCCTGGCCCTGGCGGTGGGGGTGGGCGGCGCGGGCGTCCTGGCCCTGAGCCGGGAGCTGGACCTGCTGGCTCTTGGAGATGAAACGGCCTTTTCCCTGGGCATGCGCCCGGGACGTTACCGGCTGGCATTCCTGATGCTGGCGTGCCTGATGGCGGGTGGCGCTATTGCGGTGATGGGGCTGGTGGGCTTTGTGGGGCTGCTGGTGCCGCACATGGCCCGGCTGCTCACGGGCAGCGAGGGGCGGCGGCTCCTGCCCCTGTCGGGGGTGCTGGGCGCGGCCTTCCTCACCCTGTGCGACCTGGCGGCCCGGACGCTCTTTGCCCCCTATGAGCTGCCGGTGGGCATTCTGCTCTCCGCCCTGGGCGCGCCATTCTTCCTGGGACTGCTGATACGGAGGCGGGGCGCATGAGCGACGCAAGACTGCAAGCGGAGCACCTCTGGGCGGGCTATGGCCGCCGGGTGGTGGTGGAGGACTTTTCCTGCGCCTTCCGCCCGGGGGAGGTTACGGTGCTGCTGGGACGCAACGGCTGCGGCAAGAGCACGCTGCTGCGGGCCCTGGGCGGTCTGCTGCCGGCCCTGAAAGGCCGGGTGCTCCTGGACGGCCAGGACATGGCCGCGTACCGGCCCGCCCGCCGGGCGCAGCTGCTGGCCACCCTGCCCCAGGGCCGGGACGTGCCGGACATCACCGCCCGGCGGCTGGTGCTCCACGGGCGCTTCCCCTACCTGGCCTATCCCCGGCGCTACGGCCCGGCGGAGCAGGCCCTGGCGGAGGCGGCCCTGGCCCGGGTGGGCATCCCGGAGCTGGCGGACCGGCCCCTGAAGCGGCTCTCCGGCGGCCAGCGGCAAAAGGTTTACCTGGCCATGCTCCTGTGCCAGGACAGCCCCGTGATGCTCCTGGACGAGCCCACCACCTACCTGGACATCGGCCGCCAGCTGGAAACCTGGCAGCTGTGCCGGGATCTGGCGGCCCAGGGCCGCACGGTGGTGGCGGTGTCCCACGACATTGGCCAGAGCCTGCGCTATGGCCATCGGGTGCTGCTGGTGGAGCAGGGACGTCTGCGCATGGACGCAGGGCCGCAGGAGGCCGCGGCGTCCGGAGAACTGGAGCGGGTATTCGGCGTGCGCATCCGGCCCGTGGACGAGGATTATCTCATCATTGCCCCATAAATAAAGGAGGGCGGATATTTCATGAAGGTCATCATTGTGGGTGGCGTTGCCGGTGGCGCGTCCTGCGCGGCGCGGCTGCGCCGGCTCAACGAGCAGGCGGAAATCATCATGGTGGAAAAGAGCGGCTATGTTTCCTACGCCAACTGCGGCCTGCCCTACTACGTGGGCGGCACCATTGCGGAAAAGAAGAACCTGACCCTGCAAACCCCCGAGAGCTTCCGTAACCGCTTCCGGGTGGACGCCCGGGTGCGCCAGGAGGTCATCGCCATCGACCGGGCGGCCAAGACCGTGACCATCCGCAAGCTGGACGACGGGGAAACCTACGTGGAGAGCTATGACAAGCTGGTGCTCACCCCTGGGGCCCGGGCCCTGCGCTTCCCCATGCCGGGCATCGACGACCGCCGGGTGTACACCCTGCGCACGGTGGAGGACGCCCTGCGCCTGCGGAAAGCCGCCCTTGAGGCCAAGACCGCGGTGGTGGTGGGCGGCGGCTTCATCGGCCTGGAGACCGCGGAAAACCTGGCGGAGGCCGGGCTGTCCGTCACCCTGGTGGAAAAGCTGCCCCAGGTGATGCCGCCCCTGGACGGGGACATGGCCGTGCTGCTGAAAACCGAGCTGGAGAAGCGCGGGATCGCCCTGCGCCTGGGCGTGGGCATTGCGGGCTTTGAGGGCGAGGAAAACTTCACCGCCCTGCTGGACGACGGTTCCCGCCTGCCCTGCGACATGGCGGTGCTGGCCCTGGGCGTAGCCCCGGACACCGCCCTGGCCAAGGAAGCCGGCCTGGAGCTGGGCATCAAGGGCGCGCTGGTGGTCAATGAAAAGCTGCAAACCTCCGACCCGGACATCTACGCCGCCGGGGACGCGGTGCAGATTCCCAACCGCGCCACGGGCGGGCTGGGGCTGGTATCCCTGGCAGGTCCGGCCAACCGGCAGGGCCGCCTGGTGGCCGACAGCATCTGCGGCCGGGACGTGGCCTATCCCGGGGCCAACGCCGTATCCATCCTGAAGCTGTTTGACCTGAGCTGCGCCGTGGGGGGCCTGAACGAGCGCACCGCCGCCCAGCTGAACATTCCCTACGAGACGGTGGTGCTGCCCGCGGCGGCCTCCCACGCCACGTACTATCCCGGCGCGGAAAACATGGTGCTCAAGGTGCTCTTTGCCCCGGACACGGGCAAGCTCCTGGGCGCGCAGGCCGTGGGCGGCGCGGGGGTTGACAAGCGCATGGACGTGCTGGCCACGGCCATGGCCGCGGGCATGACCAGCGCGGACCTGGCCCGGCTGGACCTGAGCTACGCTCCGCCCTTCTCCTCCGCCAAGGACCCGGTGAACGTGGCCGGCCTGGTGATGGAGAACATCCGTCAAGGCTTGGTGAAGCAGTGGCACGTGGCGGACCTGCCCAGCGTATCCGCGGACCCCAAGGCGGTGCTGCTGGACGTGCGCACCGGGGCGGAATTTGCCCAGGGCCACTTCGAGGGCGCGGTGAATATCCCCCTGGACGAGCTGCGGGAGAACCTGGGCAAGCTCAGCAAGGACAAGGTCTATTACGTGAACTGCCAGAGCGCCCTGCGCAGCTACCTGGCCTGCCGCATCCTCAGCCAGAACGGCTATGACTGCTACAATTTCTCCGGCGGCTGGCGCTGGTACAGCCTGACCCATCCCGTGGCGGCGGCGCCCCAGGCGCCCAAGGCGCCGGTGATGCCCTGCGGCATCTCCGCGTCCAAACTCGCCGTGACGGGGAGCGTCACCGTCTCCCCCGAGGACATCAAGCGGGTGAAGGGCATGGGCTTCCTGCACTGCAAGGGGACGGACTGCTTCAACGCCCGGGTGATCACCCGCAACGGCAAGGTCACCGGCGAAGAGATGCAGGCCATCACCGACGCGGCCCGCAAGTACGGCAATGGCGAGGTGGCCATGACCACCCGCCTGACCATGGAGATTCAGTCGGTGCCCTATGTGAACGTGGAGCCGCTGGTGGCGGACCTGGCCAAGGTAGGGCTGAAGATCGGCGGCACGGGCAGCAAGGTGCGTCCGGTGGTCAGCTGCAAGGGCACCACCTGCCAGTACGGCCTGATCGACACCTTTGCCCTGTCCGAAAAGCTGCATTACCTGTTCTTTGAGGGATACAACAATGTTTCCCTGCCCCACAAGTTCAAGCTGGCGGTGGGCGGCTGTCCCAACAACTGCGTCAAGCCCGACCTGAACGACCTGGGCATCATCGGCCAGCGCGCGCCGGAGCTGGACGCGGACAAGTGCCGCGGCTGCAAGAAGTGCCAGGTGGAGGAGGCCTGCCCCATCCATTCCGCCCATGTGGAAAACAGCAAGCTGGACTTTGGCGAGCGCTGCAACCACTGCGGCCGCTGCGTGGGCAAGTGCCCCTTCAAAGCGGTGAGCGCCGGGGTGAGCGGCTACAAGATTTACATCGGCGGCCGCTGGGGCAAGCAGGTGGCCCAGGGCCGTGCCCTGGAGAAGATTTTCACCAGCGAGGAAGAAGTGCTGGCGGTGGTGGAAAAGGCCATTCTGCTCTTCCGTGAGCAGGGCATCACCGGCGAGCGCTTCGCGGACACGGTGGCGCGCCTGGGCTTTGAAAACGTGCAGGCGCAGCTGCTGAGCGACGATCTGCTCCAGCGCAAGGCGCAGATCCTTGGCCTGAAGGTTGTAGGCGGCGCCAGCTGCTAACCCTGTTATTTGGTTTCCTGTCCCCGGCAGGGTTCCCGCCGGGGATGATTTGTTTTTTTGGGGGAAAAAGAATGCAAAAATGGGGGTTGCTTTGAAGCGTGGGCTCAGGGGGAATGAAAAAAAGCGTTTTGGGGGGTGCGAGATGATTCTCCTTTGAGGGCGTGGCGCCACTGATAAAGGGGAATCACTTTTTTGGGGAGTGCAAGATGATTTTTTCCTTTGGAGCAAGGCTCCGCTGGCAAAGAAAAATTTACTTTCGGGTATTGCGAAATGACTTTCCTTTTGGAGCGTGGCTCCGCCGGCCAGGGGGGCAGGGGGGATTCCGACCTCCCCCCTATGCCCCCCTGGACCCCCTATACCCCCTTCAAACGGCCGAGGGATACCCCCGGACCCCCCTTGTGGCGTAAGGGGTACTTCCCCTTGTTTCTCGACCGACAGGGTCCGTATCGGGCACGCCCTCTGTTTGGTCTGGGGCCCGCTACCAATCGGGCGCCGCAGCGGGTACGCACCTTGCATGGCGTCTTAGCCGCGGCACGTACCGCCGCAAGATTTTCCTGCCGCAGCAGCTCCTTGCCACCACTTCAGGGATAAACCGGCGCCCAAACGCCGGGGGAGGGATCAGCTGCGCCGAAGGCGAC
>MHCFR04200__coassemble_352_pt1 | contig 29178 bp, 22 predicted proteins | sample MHCFR04200__metabat2_low_PE_027 | metagenome-assembled genome bin MHCFR04200 | reverse complement strand
CGCATCTATGGTTCCTTCGTCGAGCACATGGGCCGCACCGTATATGGCGGCATCTATGAGCCCGGCCACCCCACCGCGGACGCCCAGGGTTTCCGGCAGGATGTGCTGGAGAAGGTGCGCAACCTGGGCGTGACCACCGTGCGTTACCCCGGCGGCAACTTTGTCTCCGGCTTTAACTGGGAGGACTCCGTGGGCCCTAACCGCCCCAAGCGATTGGATCTTGCCTGGACGTCCACAGAGACCAACGAGGTGGGCCTGCATGAATTTTGCGACTGGTGCCGCAAGGCCAATATCTCCCCCATGTATTGCATCAACCTGGGTACCCGTGGCCCAGAGCAGGCACGGGACGTGATCGAGTATGCCAACCATCCCAGCGGCAGCAAGTTTTCGGACATGCGCATTGCCAACGGACAAAAGGACCCGCTGAACATCCACTTGTGGTGCCTGGGCAATGAAATGGACGGTCCATGGCAAATTGGCCGCAAGACCCCCGTGGAATATGCCCGCATCGCCAACGAATCCGCCAAGCTGATGAAGTGGGTAGACCCTTCCATTGAGCTGGTGGCCTGCGGTTCCTCCGGTTTCGGCATGTCCACCTTTGGGGAATGGGAATGGGCCGTGCTGGACGAATGCTATGACAATATTGACTATATTTCCCTGCACCGCTACTACGGTCACCCCACCAACAGCACCGAGGATTTCCTGGCGCAAACCATGGACATGGACGATTTCATCCGCTCCGTCATTGCCCTTTGCGACGCTGTGAAGGGCAAGAAGCATGCCCGCAAGTTCATTCATCTCTCCTTTGATGAGTGGAACCTGTGCTACCACAGCGGCGAGCAGGACAACGGCAAAAAGCCCGAGCGCTGGGGGCGCGCCCCAGCCCTGGTGGAGGACGTTTACAACTTTGAGGATGCGCTGCTCACCGGCTCCATTCTCATCACGTTCCTGCGCCACGCTAATCGCGTGAAGATCGCCTGCCTGGCGCAGTTGGTGAACGTCATCGCGCCCATCCTGACCCGCGACGGCGGCGGATGCTGGGCACAGACCACCTATTATCCCTTCCAGCACATGTCCCGCTATGCCCGCGGTACTTCCCTGCTGGCGGCGGTGGACAGCCCCTGCTACGATTGCAAGGACTATGAAAAGGTGCCTTACCTGGATGCCGCCGCAACCCGGGATGAGGACGGCACGGTAACGGTTTTCTGCGTCAACCGACACCAGCAGGAGGACTTTACCCTGGATATTGACCTGCACGGCATGGGCGACCTGCGCGTGGGCGAGCATATCCTGCTCCACCATGATGACGTGAAAGCCGCCAACACGGAAGACGCTCCCTATACCGTCTATCCCACCCAGGGTCCCGGCGGCGTGGTGGACGGTGAAAAAGCTACCCTGCGCATTCCCGCCCTCAGCTGGAATGTAATCCGTTTCGTACCCGTGGAAAAATAATCACAGTGAAAGGATGGTCCAGCATCATGAAGCTCTACCGCCGCACCCCCGAAGACCCTGCCCCCCTGGCCCAGGCAGATCCTTACCTCATCAAGGCAAGGGATGGCAGGTATTATCTGTATGCCACAGCCGGTCAAGTATACAGCAGCGACCACCTGCTGGAAGGCTGGCGCTATGAGGGTATCCGGCTGCATATGCCCGGGCAGGCGGAATGCTGGGCCCCCTCGGTGCTGGAGCTGGACGGTACCTATTACATGTACTACTCCAGCCTGCCGCAAGGGTCCACCGACCCGCACGATCAGCAGCTTCGTCTGGCCGTGGCCAGCCATCCCGCGGGCCCCTTCACCTACGTGAAGGATCTGCTCCCCCCTTTTTCCATTGATCCCCATGTGGTGCAAACGCCCTCCGGGCTGTACATTTTCTACTGCAATAACGCCTATGAAGGCGAGCGCGCCGGCACCCGTATCTTCTGTGACAGGATGGCCGCGCCCGATCAGCTGGAGGGGCATCCCCAGTGCGTGGTGGAACCCACCCTGGACGAAGAGATTTTTATGCGCGACCGTTTCCGTCCGGGCCAGCACTGGCACACCATTGAGGGCGCGTTCTACTTCTTTCATGAGGGCTACCACTACCTGATGTACTCCGGCGCCTGCTATCAAAACCCCACCTATTTTATCGGCTACTGTACGGCACATGCTCCGCAGGAGGCTGATCTGCGCACGCTTCCGTGGCAGAAGTTCCCCGATGCACACACCTATCTGCCGCTCATGAAGAAAAATGCGTTTATGGAAGGCATGGGACACAACAGCGTGCTCTTTGACGGCGGCAAGTGCTACATCATTTATCACGGCCGTGATCTTTCAGATGCCCAGAACCCTGTCGACACCCGTTGCGCCCGCATAGACGAAATGCATGTGGGCCAGGGGCGGCTTTCCGTAACCCCTACCCCCTGACGCTTCATCAAGAAAGGAGAAAGGCTCCATGCTCAAGCAACCACAACTGCGCTTTTTTTCCAAGGGGGAGATTGAACCCCAAGGCTGGCTGAAACGCCAGCTGCGCATTCAGGCAGACGGCCTGAGCGGCCACCTGGATAAAATCTGGCCCGACGTAAGCGACAGCCGCTGGATTGGCGGCAACCGCGACGGCTGGGAGCGCGTGCCTTACTGGCTGGATGGCTTTGTCCCCCTGGCCTATCTGCTCCGGGACGAAGACCTGATCGCCCGGGCAAAGTATTACATTGACAGCATTCTGGCCCGCCAGTGCGAGGATGGTTGGCTCTGCCCCTGCCCGCCTGAGGAGCGGCATACCTATGACCTATGGTCCGGCATCCTTATTGCCAAAGTGCTGGCCATGTATGCGGACCTGAGCGGAGACGGGCGCGTGGAAGAGGCGCTGTATCGCTTCTTTGATAATCTTTGGGTATTTACCCGCGCCAATACGCTGCATGACTGGGCATCTCTGCGCTGGTTCGAGGCGCTGATTCCCCTGTATTGGCTCTATGAGCGCCGTCCCGAGGACTGGATGCTTCGCCTGGCCCGGCGGCTTCAGCAGCAGGGGTATGATTTTGAGCGTCTCTTCCATCCCTATGAGGATCAGCAACCCCAGCGCGTGTGGACCTATTCCACCCATGTGGTGAATCTGGCCATGGCCATCAAGCAGGGGGCCTTGGTCTCCCGTATGGATGGCAGCGATCCCGAAGCCTTTGCCCGGCACATGTTGCAGGAGCTGTTCCACTACCATGGCATGGCAGTGGGGCATTTCACCGGCGACGAGTGCGTCATGGGCGACAGCCCTGTGCAGGGCGCTGAACTGTGCAGCATTGTGGAAGCCATGTATTCCTACGAGCAGTTGCTGTCCATCTCCGGTGACCCGGTCTGGGGGGACTGTCTGGAGCGGCTGGCCTTTAACGCCTTGCCTGCCACCATCAGTGCCGATATGTGGACGCACCAGTACGACCAGCAGACCAATCAGGTGCAATGCGCGCTGCTGCCCAAGGATCACGTGATTTTCGGCACCAATGGCCCAGACAGCCACCTCTTCGGGCTGGAGCCCAACTTTGGCTGCTGCACGGCCAACTTTAACCAGGGATGGCCCAAGTTTGCCCTTGCCACCTTCCTGCGCTCCGAAAAGGGCATTGTTTCCGCGGCCCTGGCCCCAGCTTCCGTGCACACGGTGATAGACGGCCACGCAGTAACCTGCACCCTGGAGACGGAGTATCCCTTCCGCAATACGCTTCGCTATCAGATTGTGACCGATGGCCCCGTATCCTTTGAGCTCAAGCTCCGCATCCCCGGCTGCGCCAAGTCCGCCACGGTCAATGGCACGGTGGCCCAGCCCGGAACGTTCTTTGTGATGGACCAGGTCTGGTCCGGCACCACGGAGATTGTGGTTGCCCTGGAGTTTGCCTGCGAGACCGTTGCCCGGCCCCGAAAGATGCAGGTGCTCTGGCACGGCCCGCTGCTGTACAGCGTGGCCATTGACGAGCGCTGGGAGAAGCTGGAATACACCCGGGACGGCGTGGAGCGCAAGTTCCCCTACTGTGACTACGAGATTTATCCCCAGTCCCCCTGGAACTACGGTTTTACCTCGGACACGCACTTTGCCGTGAAGGAGAACCCCGTGAGTGAAACACCGTTCTCCACCCAGCAGCCGCCCATGGAGATCACCGCCATGCTGGCCCCTGTGGATTGGCCGCTGGTGGACGGCGTCGCCGCCATGGAGCCCCGTTCCCGCAAGGCACAGGGCGAGCCCCGGCCCGTGAGGATGATTCCCTATGGCTGTGCCCGTCTGCGGATGACGGAAATGCCCACCGTAGAGTAATTGCATTTTTTCCAAGCAAGCCTGCCCTGTCCGGTCGTTGCGGCCGAAGGGCAGGTTTGTTTTTTATTTGCGGCAAATGCAGGCGCGCCATCCGAAGGGAAATTCCGATTGCGTAGCGAAGATGTTTTTCCAACCTTTTGCACGCGCTCCACATCTAATAGGTGTCATGACACAAGCAAGTCCCCTTCGAAGAGGTGTGCACGCAATGATGGACGAACGGTATTTTACGCAGAAACTTCTGGACAGCGAGGCAATGCTCTACCGCATTGCCTGCACGCTGCTGCGCAATGAGGAGGACCGCCGGGACGCGCTCCAGGAAACAGCGCTGAAGGCCTGGCGGGCCAGGGGACAGCTGCGTAATGAGCAATATTTCACCACCTGGCTGGTTCGCATATTGATGAACGAATGCCGCAGCCTGTCCCGTAAAGGGGCCCGTTGCGTCCCATTGGCTCAGCTGCCTGAACCGCAGGCACCGGCGCAGGACAATGATTTGCGGTTGCTGCTGGATGCCTTGCCGGAGAAGCAGCGGGTGCCACTGGTGCTGCATTACCTGGAAGGCTTTTCCCTGGAGGAAATCGCCCGGGTCATGCGCATTCCCGTGGGAACCGCAAAATACCGTTTGCATCAGGCGAGAAAAGCTTTGCGCGTAGAACTGAGCGGAGAGGAGGGAGCGCAATGATGACCGAGCGGGAATTCCAGGAAATGCTTCACCAGCTGACCCAGCCCATTCCCCAGGAAACCCATCGCGCTTTCCTGCGCGCCGCCTGCGGAAAGGATGAACGCATCGTGAAAAGGAAGCTCTCAACAAGCCTGATTCTGGCGCTGGTACTGATTTTCCTTACCACCGCGCTTGCCTTTGCCATGACCAACGGCTTTGGCATCCTGGACTACAACGCAACCCAGAAGGACAACGATGCCTACGTGGGCCATATTCTGGGTATCCATGAATCCTACGAAAACAACTACGTATCCATGCAGGTCAACGAAGCGGTGTTTGACGGCGTCAGTTTTTCCCTGACCATGAACATCAGTCACCGCGAAGGCGCGGACCCGGTCTATATCATTCCGCATCTGCTGGCCGAGTCTGCGGACGGACAAGCCCTGGAGACAGACGTGGAAGGCTCTCGGGGTGGCAACTGGCACAGCGGCTTCTTTGTGCCCAGCCGCGATCCCACCACGGTGGATGATGGCTGCTATGGCGTGGACGTGGCGCTCATCACCGATAGCCCTGACGGGGAATCCGTCATCCTGGATGCCCAGCAAGACGCCGTCACCTGGCAGGTGCGGTTCTCCATTCTCCATCCGGAATACCCCATTGTCGCCTCCTCCCTTCCCGATGACCCCAATCTCAGCAGCCAGGAGCGCATGGCTGCTGAGGCGGCCTGGATGGAAAGCTTTGCAGCAGCCTACCGCCAGCAGATCATCCAGACAGATGACTACGGTGAATTGGTGGAGTACGCTTGCAGTCTCCCCCACGAAGGGATGGACGAGGAGGCCTGGGCCATGCTTTCCATGGAGGAGCAGCTTCTTTCCAGCGGAGCCTTCACCCTGGTGGATACCGTGGAAGTCAGCTTCACCACCGGAGAGAACAGCATCATGTCCGCCGTAAGCCCGCAGGTCTTTGACCTGGGCGATGGCTGGCAGCTGGAGGTGCAGCGTGTATCCGCTACCTTTGCCCGCTGTGATCTTGCCTTCCTGGTACGCCGGCAGGCCGCGGACGGTAAAACCGCGCTGGACTACTACCATGCAGATGCCGGCTGGCGCTTCGCGGTGCTGGCGGGCGGAAGTCCGGAAACATTCCGTGCAGGAAGTCTGTTCCCGGAATACAGGGACCAGCAGCCCACCGGTAACCTGCTATACAGCCTTACCCTGGAAACCGGCGGCTTGCCACAGTCCCTGAGCCTGTTGCCGGAATACAGTGAGCAGCTCGGCGAATCTGAGTTTTGGATGGAAGCCATCCCCCCGCTTACGCCTGAGCAGGATGCCCATCTGCTGCATCTCTCTTTGTCGTGATGTTTGCCCACGGAAAGCAGGCTGTTTTCCTTCGCCACCATGTATTGAAAGCGTGGCAAAAGCCGCTTTTCCAGGAAGCAAACCCGCGAAGCCGGTAGGGCCGTTTTACCTGAATGCAGTCAGCGGGGCTACGGCCCCCGCGACGTTTCCCGAAGACTTTGGAAGCCTATGGCCCCTCATGGAGCCATGGCTTTTTGCTGCCCAATTTTTACATGCAGTGCCATTTTCTGCGGTCATTCAAAAGGAGGTTGCCCTGAAGCTGTCGAATTGCTAGCTAGTTAGCTAGGCAAAATGATCCGGAAACTTCATGGTTCCTTGTTCCTGCGTGTCACCGAAGATACGTTTTTCCAGCGAATATCCGTACGGGCGCCGGAATAGTCCATCTATCCTTGCGTTTATAAGGAGGAGAAAATCCATGAAATTCACCCGCCTGCTCTGCAATGGCATGGAGCAACCCCTGGGCTATGATTTTCACCACCCATGCCTGACCTGGGTTGTTGACTCCCCTCACCGTGACGATGGTCAGGTCGCTTACCGCCTGGAGGTAGCCCTGGAGCCGTCCTTTGCCGCAACGGTCTATGACAGCGGACGCACGACATCGGACCAGACCGCGCAAGTGCCCTTGCCCCTGGACCTGGACCCCTGCACCCGCTACTATTGGCGGGTGACAGTGTGGAGCCGCGGGGAAGCCACCCCTGCCACCAGTCCTGTCACCTGGTTTGAAACCGCGCGCTACGCCTTGCCCTGGACAGGACGCTTTATCACGAGCCGGTTTGATTTACCTCAGCTGCGCCGCCGGTTTACCCTGCATGCGCCTGTGCGCCGCGCCCGGCTGTATGCCTGTGGCGTAGGTCTGTACAAAATGTTTCTGAACGGTGCACCCGTCAGCGCGGAAGAGCTTGCGCCCGGCTTCTGTGCCTACGATTGCTGGCTGCCCTATCAGACCTATGACGTGACAGCTCAGCTGCGCTCAGGGGAAAACATACTGGGCGCCTGGCTGGGCAACGGTTATTACAAGGGCCGGGTCAGCTGGCCCGGTATGGAGGAACGCCGTTGCATCTACGGAGATGAAAATGCCCTGATTGCCGAGCTCGCCGTGGAGCTGGAAAATGGTGAAACCCTGCTGATTCCCACCGACGAACGCTGGGAGGCCTCCCCCAGCCCCTTTGTGCGGGCAGAGATCTATGACGGCGAGGTTTTCGACAGCCGCCTGTGGGACCGTTCCTGGACGCTTTCCGCAGGAGAAAAAGCCTGGGAGGGCGTCCGCCTTGCAAAGCTGGACACGTCGCTGCTCCAGGCACGGAAGAATCTGCCTGTCCAGGTGATGGGGACTTTCCGTCCCACGCTGCTGCATGCCCCCAATGGGGATACTTTGCTGGACTTCGGGCAAAACGCCAGCGGCCGTATCCGCGTCCGTGGCCAGTGGCCCGCGGGCACGGAGATCCGCCTGCAAACGGGCGAGGTACTGGATAAGGATGGCAACCTGTACCGGGAGAACCTGCGTACCGCCCTTTCCGAGCAGGTTTACATCTGCGACGGCCAGCCCTGTGACTACGCCCCCACCTTTACCTTCTTTGGTTTCCGCTATGCCCGGGTGCTTGGTCTGGACACGGTGGACCCCGAATGCTTCACCATGGAGGTCCTCTATTCCGCCATGGAGCAAACCGGCCAGTTCAGTTGCTCCGATCCCATGGTAAACCGGCTTTTCCTCAACGCCCTGTGGGGACAAAAGTCCAACTTTGTGGATAACCCCACGGACTGCCCCCAGCGGGACGAACGCATGGGCTGGACAGGGGACGCGCAGGTATTTGCGCCCACAGCCTGCCTGAACATGAATGCCCAGCAGTTTTTCCACAAGTACCTCTATGACCTGGCCTGCGAACAAAAAAAGACCGGTTTCGTGCCGGTGACCGTACCCAATATCCTGTTCAAAACCAACATGTGGGGCATTCCCACCACGGGCTGGAGCGATGCCGCGGTGCTGATTCCCTGGACGCTGTACCTGCACTATGGGGATTTGGACATCCTGGCTCAGCAGTACGAAAGCATGACCGCCTGGGTGGACTACATGACCGCTCAGGACAAGGATGGCACGCACCTGTACGGTGGTTTCCACCTGGGCGACTGGCTGGCCCAGGACACCAAGGACCCCAACAATCTTTTCGGTCTTACGCCCACCGGGCTCATCGCCACCGCCTTCTATGCCTACTCCGCCACGCTTACCGGATACGCCGCGCACCTGCTGGGCAAGGAAGAGGATGCCCGTGCCTATGCACAACTGGCCGCCCAGGTCCGGGAAGCCTTCCGCCAGGAGTATGTCTCCCCCAGCGGCCGGGTCATTTCTGAAACGCAGACGGCCTATGTCATCGCACTGATGATGGACATGCTCATCCCTGAACAGCGGCACACCGCCATTGAGCACCTGGCGGAGCGCCTGCGTATCGACCATGTTATGCTGACCACCGGCTTCCTGGGCACTCCCTATATTTGCCCGGTGCTTTCCGCCTGCGGTCTAAACGAGTATGCCTATACCTTACTGCTGCAAAAGGAATGCCCCAGCTGGCTTTTCGAAGTCTCCATGGGCGCGACCACCGTGTGGGAGCGCTGGAATTCCATGCGTGCCGACCACAGCTTTGGGCCGGTGTCCATGAATTCCTTCAACCACTATGCTTTCGGCTCCGTGGCCCAGTGGCTCTATGAATATGTGGCAGGCATCCGCCCCCTGCCGGAAGGCGCCGGTTTCCGCCGCTTCCGCCTGGAGCCCATGCCCAACAGCCTGCTGGCGCACGCCGAAGCCTCCCTCCAATCCCCTCAGGGAACAATCAGCAGCCGCTGGGCCCTGGTAGGAGAAAAGCTGGAGCTTACCTTTGAGGTACCCTTTGGCGCCTGCGCGGAAATTGTCCTCCCGGATGCGGGCGGTGCCGCCGTGCTGGAGAATGGCGAACCCCTGCCGCCCACGGAGGCGCCCCTGGTCCGCGGAAGCGGGCGCTGGACCTACAGCTACGTTCCCAATGGCGCCACCATTCACCGCCGGGTTCCCGGCGAGCAGCGTCCGCCCTATTGAGCTCTTGACGCCTGCTATGGCAAGTTGTACACCAAAATGGATAGTTTTTACCGCACCGCAGATGGACATGCACAGCATTCGCCCGGAAAGGATGGTTTCATGCATCAGGATGACCTCCGTTTGGTTCAGGTAACCCCCAGTCCCCGGCAGCTCCGGCAACAGCATATGGAGCTGTATGCCTTTGTTCATTTCACCGTCAATACCTTCACCGGCCGGGAATGGGGAGACGGAACGGAACCCGAGGCTTGCTTCAATCCCACCGCCTTTGATGCCGATCAATGGGTGGATGCCCTGCGCGCAGCGCACATGAAGGGGCTGATTCTCACCTGCAAGCATCACGATGGTTTCTGCCTGTGGCCCAGTCAATATACCAACCATACGGTGGCACGCAGCCCCTTCCGTGCAGGCAAGGGGGACGTGATACGGGAAGTGGCGGATGCCTGCCGCAGGGGTGGTATACGCTTTGGCATCTATCTCTCCCCCTGGGACCGGAACTGCGCGCTGTACGGCCAAGGCAAGGCCTATGACGATTACTTTGTAGCCCAGCTGACGGAGCTGTTGACCCAATACGGGGACATCTTCTGCGTATGGTTTGACGGCGCCTGCGGCGAGGGCCCCAATGGCAAAAAGCAGCGCTACGACTGGCCGCGTTACTACGAGACCATCCGCCGGTTGCAGCCGGACGCCTGCATTTCTGTCTGTGGGCCGGACATCCGCTGGTGCGGCAATGAGGCTGGCGACACCCGGGAAGCGGAGTGGAACGTGGTCCCCCGGCGCACCATGGATACGGAAAAGATCGCGAAGGACAGCCAGCAGAGCGACGACGACGCCTTCCGCCAGCGCACCATTCGCGCCCAGGATCGGGACCTGGGCAGCCGGGAATTGCTTGCCACGGAACCGGAGCTGATCTGGTACCCCGCGGAGGTGAATACCTCCATCCGCCCAGGCTGGTTTTACCACGAGGAGGAGGACACGCAGGTGCGTCCCCTGGACGAACTGATCCGCATCTATGAGCGTTCCGTGGGCGGAAACGCCATGTTCCTGCTGAATATCCCTCCAGACCGGCGCGGCCTTTTCCATGAAGCCGATGTGCAGCGGCTTCACGAGTTTGGCGCATACCTGGAGCAAGCCTATGGCAATAATCTGTTGGAGCACGGCGCATCGCTGGCCTGTACCCAGGCAGCGCCGGAGCATCCCATCCAGGCGGTCCTCCAGGAAGGGGACGAGACGTATTTCCGTACCCCCTACGGGGTGACCCAGGCGGAGATCATCCTGCGCTGGCCCCAGGAGCAATCCATCCGGCGGGTGGTCCTGCGCGAAAACCTGCTGGAGAGCCAACGCATTGAGCAGTACGCCCTGGACATGGAAACGCCCCAAGGCTGGCGGGAAATGGTCCGTGGCCGTGTGGTGGGCAACAAGCGCATTATAGATACCCACGGTATACGCACTGCCGCCCTGCGCCTGCGTATTCTGGACGCCCGAGTGTCCATCACCTTAAGTTTTCTGGGCGTATACAGTTGAACAAGAATATAGCCCCTGGCCGCATCAGCAGCCAGGGGCCCTTTTGCTTTTATACCGCTTTACAGCACGATTTCTCCCGGGCGGTAGCCGTGGGGAAGCTCTTCCTCCTCCAGGAAGGGGAACGTTTCGTCCTCCAGCACCGGCAGGAAGGCCGCGAAGGGAATGCGGTCAAATTCGCAGCCGTAGCTGCTCTGCCCAAACCAGCCGCCTTCCTTGGCGCGCAGGTTCAGGTCCCGGGCAAACTTGGTATCATTGGAGCAGTCATGGACAACCATGGGCCATTTTTCCTCCGCCGCCTGGCGCATGAGCGTCAGGGTCAGCTCCCGGCTCCAGATGGGAGATACATAGCCCAGCCGGGCCATATAGAGGTTTTCCCCCGCATAGTTGTCGATATTGTTGGCATTGAGATGCAGCTCGGCACAGTTCATGAAGTCAATGCCTGTGGCAAGGATGGCCGCTTTCTTTTTCAGAAAGGTTTCGTACAGTTCCGGCGTCATGGGCGTCTCGATGCCCACCTGGGGAATGTACCGCTTTGCCAGCGCCATGTTGGCAATCACCCGGTCGGAGCAGTTGGTAGCGCCCAGGTTGAAGCGGAGCTCGTCCAGCCCGGCCTCCCCCAGGGCACGGAGATTTTCTTCCGTGACCAGGGTACCATTGGTATACATATGCTGATGAATGCCCGCCTGGTGGAAGGCACGAATCACCCCGTAATATTTTTCAATCTCCATGAAAGGCTCCAGGTACACGTAGGAAACCCCCGTGGGCTTTTTATGGATGGAAAACAGCAGGGGCAGATCCCGCTCATAATACTTGGTACCGCCGATTTCCCACAGTCCCTCCCCAATGGGCTCAATGGCATCCAGCTGGCCATAGTCGTAGCAGAACTTGCACTGGGCATTGCAGCGGTTGGTTTTGCGAATGGCGCTCAAGCCCGTGCCCATCAGGCAGGAGAGGCATCCCTTGGGGAACCGCTTCTCCTCCCCCACATATAGCGTCCGGCCCCGCAGATCCTTCAGGCCGGGGATGTTTGCCTTCAGCACCGCCCGGCGCTGTTCCACCGCGGCCTCAATCTGCGCCATCACTGCGTATGCAATCTCCTGCTGGCGCACCAGCAGGGGTTCTTCCTCGGGCAGTTGGGCAAAAAAGCTGAACCAAGTGAGGGCATCCTTCTTGGAAATTTTCATAGGTACTCCTTTCCGCATGAAAAAAGCGCGGCGCAGGGCCGCCTTCAGGCGTGTTCCTTTGCCGTGTCAGAATTGTTTGCGGCTGTCCAGCAGCAGTGTCACCGGGCCGTCATTGACCAGGGAAACCTCCATGTGCGTGCGGAAGCGTCCCGTTTCCACATGGACCCCCTGGGCGCGCCAGCTCTCCACCAGGCGCTCGTAGAGGGCGTTGGCCTCCTCGGGGCGGGCTGCTTCAATAAAGCTGGGCCGGCGTCCACCCCGGGCATCTCCGTACAGGGTAAACTGGCTCACCGCCAGGATCGCCCCGCCGATGTCCAGGACGCTGCGGTTCATTTTCCCCGCCTCATCCTCAAAGATGCGCAGGTGCGGGGCTTTTTCCGCCATGTAGCGCAGATCTTTTTCCGTGTCGTCCTCCCGCACACCAATGAGGATCATCAGCCCCGGTCCAATTTTCCCGGTTACCTCTCCCGCCACCGTAACGGCAGCTTCTTTCACCCGCTGTACCACGCAACGCATGCTTTTTACCCCGCTGATCTATATACTTCGATAATGTCCTGCCGCTTTTGCAGCTGGCGGATCACCCGGTCCACCTGCTCCCGGCTGGAGACGGAAAGGGTCATGCCGATCACCGAAATTCCCTTTTTATCGTCCACCTTGGCGCTCACGGCCCGAATGGGCACATTGAGTTCGCCGATATACATGGCCAGCTCACCCAGCAGGCTCACATGGTCATAGGCGATCACCTGAATGGAGGCTTCGAACTGTCCGCTGCTTTCCTCCGCCCAGGAAACGTGCACCCTGCGCTCCGGTTCGCCATTCTGCGCGTTCACACAATCGGCCTTGTGTATGGTTACGCCCCGTCCCCGGGTGATATAGCCCACGATGTCATCCCCAGGTACCGGGTTGCAGCAGTGGCCAAAGCGCACCTGGATGCCCTCCAGCCCTTCCATGATGATGCCCTGGGTCGCCTTGGGGCGCTGCTGCTGATGCTGCTCCTGGGTGGGGAGCTCCTCCAGGTTTTGCTTGGGGGTAGGCGCTTCGTGCAGGCGCTGCTCCTCCAGCAGGCGTGTAACCACATAGATGGAGGCCAGGCCGCCATAGCCCACGGCGGCATACAGGTCGTTCAGCTCCTGGAAGCCATACTTCTTCAGCATGCCCTCGTAATATTCCGGCTTGGACAGGCTGGATAGCTGCGCGCCCCGGCGCTTGCATTCCTTTTCCACCATATCCTTGCCGCGCTCGATATTTTCGTCTCGGCGTTCGTTTTTGAAAAACTGGCGTATCTTGGCCTTGGCCTGGGGCGTTTTGCAGATTTTTAGCCAGTCCATGCTGGGGCCCTTGGAGGAGGAGGAGGTAATGATCTCCACCCGGTCGCCGGTTTCCAGCACGGTGTCAATGGGCACAATCTTGCCGTTGACCTTTGCCCCCACGCAGGAGTTGCCCACGGCGCTGTGAATCTGGTATGCAAAGTCCAGGGGAGTGGCGCCCTTGGTCATGGACACCACGTCGCCCTTGGGGGTAAAGAGGAAAACTTCCTCGGCAAACAGGTCCGTTTTCAGGGTATCCAGGAATTCCTTCCCGTCCCGGGTATCGCTCTGCCAGTCCAGGATCTGCCGCAGCCAATAGAGCTTGTTGTCCAGGTCATTGCCCTTCTGCTCGCCTTCCTTGTAGCGCCAGTGGGCCGCAATGCCATACTCGGCCACCCGGTGCATTTCCCAAGTGCGGATCTGCACCTCGAAGGGAAAGGGCATTTTCCGTCCGCCCACTACCGTAGTGTGCAGACTTTGGTACATGTTGGCCTTGGGTACGGAAATATAGTCCTTGAACCGGCCGGGTATCTGATTCCACAGGGTATGGACGATGCCCAGCACCGCGTAGCAGTCCGGCACCGTATCCACCAGCACGCGGATGGCAATCAGGTCATAGATCTGCTCAAAGGGCTTGTTTTGCAGCACCATCTTCCGGTAAATGGAATAAAAGTGCTTGGGCCGCCCGTCGATGTCGTAGCGGATATGCTGCTCATCCAGCTTGCCGGAAAGCTCCTCGATGACCATGCGGATGTTTTCCTGGCGTTCCGCCCGCTTCAGGCCAACCTTCTGCACCAGGTTCTGGTACCCCACCGGATCAATGTAGCGCAGGGACAGGTCCTCCAGCTCCTGCTTGATGGCATACACGCCCAGCCGGTGCGCCAGCGGCGCATAAATATCAAGGGTTTCCCGGGCAATGGCCACCTGCCGGGCTTCCTTTTGATATTTCAGGGTCCGCATGTTATGCAGGCGGTCCGCCAGCTTGATGAGCACCACGCGGATGTCCTTGCTCATGGCCAGGATCATCTTGCGCAGGCTCTCGGCCTGGGCCTCCTCCCGGTCGGCAAAGTCCAGCTTGTTCAGCTTGGTCACGCCGTCCACCAGCCGGGCAACCTCCTGCCCGAACTCCCGCTGGATGGTTTCCAGGGTAATATTTTCGCAGTCCTCCACCGTATCGTGCAGTAAGCCCGCCGCAATGGTAGGTGCGTCGATCATCAGTTCCGTCAGGATGCTGGCCACAAAGCAGGGGTGCGTGAAGTATGGCTCGCCGCTCTTGCGCTTCTGCCCGGCGTGGGCCTCCTCCGCAAAGCGGTAGGCCTTTTCCACCAGCTTGTAACTGTCCCCGGGGTGATATTTCTGTACCCGGGCCAGCATCTGGTCCAGGGGCATGGCTTCGTAGGTTGTGTAGCTCATCAGCATCCTCCTTTCCGAAAAACTGCTCAGGCGCGCATGCGCAAGTAACGAATCAGGGAACTATCCGTCATGGCACATTTCACCGGCGGCAGCATCCGCAGGGTAAAGGGTGAAAAGCGGAATTCCACCAGGCGAACCTGTGCAAAGGCAGTCAGGCCCACCAGCGTCTGCTCCACGGTTAGCCCGCTGCCACGGGCCAGCTCCACAAGAGAGGTTCCGCCGCCCCGGCGCAGCGTCCGGTACAGCTCCCGCAGGGGTTCATCCTCCAGTGCCAGGGAGCCCATCAGGTCCGTCATGGCCGCGGGCACGCGCAGCGCATGAAGCTCGGCACGCGGGCATTGCCGCTCCAGCCATTCCAGCTCCCCGGGCACCGCGCATCCATCCAGCAGCACCACATGCCGCCATTGATCCCCCAGGCTCTGCATATCCGGGGCACACAGCAGGGCATTGAAGGGCCGCGGGTCCTCCACACGCCCGGTCCACACGTCCGTTTCCCCAGGGAATTCCCCCACAAACGCCCGTGCGGTCGCCGGCAAGTGTGCCAGGCAAAGCACCCCCTGTCCTTCCCGGAGCAGGCGTTTTACCGTTGCCTGGGTCTGCGGGCGTGGGCACGCTGATAATCTTGTTACATTCTCCGCCAAATGGGTCATTTCCTGCAAAAGCGCCTCGAAAAACCGTTCTTCCGGGGGTAAGGGGGAGGCGCCCGCTGCCGGTTGCAGCGCCTTCACCTGGAGCTGCGCCGTGGTACGGTCCCGCCAGGTATTTTTCTCTGGGGTGAAGAGCACATCCACCCGGGTCAGTCCCCGGTCCGCTTCCTCCCCCATGGAAAAGGCGATGCCGTCCCTTAGGGCCGTGCCTTCAGCCAGGCTGAGCTTCAGGTGCTGGCCCTGGGCGCCCACCTTCCGCGCCTGTTGCACCGAGGCATCCCGGGTAAGAAACACCGGGGAGGGATTGCCGTAACCCGTGGGCTGGAGCAGCTCCAGTTGCTCAATGAGGGTAAGGTCCACCCGCTCCAGGGACAGGGGCAAATCGTATTCCTTTTCGGGAATGAAGCAATGGGGATCGCAGTTTTCCGCAATGGCCAGGGAAAGCCGGCGCTTGAGCTCCGGCACCAGCGCCGCGTCCATGGTCAGCCCCGCCGCCTGCTCATGGCCGCCGAAACGCTGGAGCGGATCCGTGCATTGGGTGAGCATGGCGTGGATGTTCACCCCGGGGATGGACCGGCAGGAGCCCACCGCCGTATCGCCGCTACGGCTCAGCACCACCGTGGGCCAGTGGTATCTTTCGCAAATGCGCCCCGCCGCCAGCCCTATAACGCCGCTGTTCCAGCCTTCACCCATCACCACAATGGCCTTGTCCCTGGAAAAATCCACCTCCCGGCGGATTGCTTCCAGCGCCTGCTGGGTTATCTCCTGCTCCAGGGCTTGGCGCGTGCGGTTGTTTTCCTCCAGATGCGCGGCGATACGCTCCGCCTCCTGGTCATCCGTAGCCGTGAGCAGCCGGACACCCTGGGCCGCGTCCTCCAGCCTGCCGCCGGCATTGAGGCGCGGCGCCAGGCGAAAGCCCACATGGCCGGTATTCACCGGCGGAGTTACCCCGCTGACCAACATCAGCGCGCGCAACCCGGGCCGCTCCGTCCGTGCCATGGCTTCCAGGCCCAGCTTGACAATGACGCGGTTCTCGTCCACCAGGGGCACGATGTCGGCCACTGTGGCCAGGGCGGCCAGCTCCAGGCGTTTCTGTACGCCTTCCATGCCCTGGAGCGCCTGGCAGATCTTCAGCGCCACCCCGGCGCCACACAGCCGCCGGAAGGGATAATCCCCCAGCAGGGGATTGAGCACTGCATCCGCGGGGGAAGGCGTATCCGCCAGCTGATGATGGTCGCTGACGATCACCGTCATACCCAGCATCTGGGCCAGGCGCACCTCCTGATGATTGGTAATCCCGCAGTCCACGGTAATCAGCAGACGGTGCTCCCGGGCAATTTCCCGCACCGCGTCACAGTTAAGGCCATAGCCTTCCCCATGGCGGCTGGGAATATACGTATCCACCAGCGCGCCTTCCTCCCGTAGGGTTTCCAGGAGAATGGAGGTGGCGCATACGCCGTCCACGTCATAGTCCCCATAGATTACCATGGGCTGCTTTTCCGCAATAGCCCGGCGGATCAGCGTAACCGCCCGGTCCATATCCTGCATCATCAAGGGGGGATGCAGCTGTTCCAGCGCCGGATGCAGAAAGCGTTGGGCTTTTTCCGGCGTATCCATGCCCCGGGTACGCAGCAGTGTGGAAAGCCACAGGGGGTAGTCCCCCACCGGCCTGCTTTCCTCCCCTCCCCGCCGCACAAAACGCAGCATGCTTGTTCCCCCTTTTTTTCATGCGCTGCAATGTCTGGAGTATAACACGTTTCGGCAGCAAATGACAAGCCGCCTTGCCCCCCTGCCGCCCCTGTGCTATGATAAAATTACCGTAAAACAATAGCAAGGAGGCGCGTTTCATGAAACGGCTGACGGTCTTTGTCCTGCTCCTGTGCCTGCTGCATACCACTGCTGTGGGGGAAACGGCGGAACCCGTGCTCTCCTATCAGAGCGAAACCCTGCGCTTTACCGTGGAGAGCTTATGCTACGAAGGTGCGGAATGCTACCTGACCCGGATATGGATGGCCGATCCCGGCCAACAGATCCGCAAAGCCACCGCCACCTGGGAGCAGGACCTGCGCTATCCCTCGGAGATGGCAGAGGACATCCCCGGGGCGGCGCTGTGCATCAATGGCAGTGGCTATGTAAGCCCTGTATTTCCCGGCATTCCTGATGATTATCCCGGGGACAGCCCCGATTATTACTATACACCGCTGGGCTCTCTAACCATCACCGACGGGCAGGTGTTCCGCAACCTGGAAGGGGTGGCCTATTACGGCCTGACCCTGGAAGCGGACGGCCTGCACCTGTATAACGGGGCGGAAAACGCCCGGGTGCTTGCCGCGAACCCCATGCAAACCTGGTCCTTCTATACTCGCTGCCCCCTGGTGATGGACCACGAAAGCATACTGGACACAACATGGAGCTTTGCCCAGGCTCGGGCCATGCGCACGGTGATTGCCCGGGAGGACAGCGGCGAATACCTGATCCTTACGGTAACCAATCGGACCAGTCCCGGCCTGACCCTGCTTCAGGTAGTAACGTTTCTGCAAAGCCGCTATGATCCGCTCTGGATATACAACCTGGATGGCGGTCCTTCCGCTGCGCTGCTGGCCCGCGAAGCGGATTCAGAGGCGTTGCAGGTGCTCTTTGGCAATGCCTCCCGGGATGCGGATGTGATGGCCTTTGTGGAGCTGCCCTAAGAAAAAAGAAGGCTTTGCCCGCATCAGCGGCACAAAGCCTTCTTTTCTTTGCACGCTTAATGGCTTCCGCAGCTGTGCCCGCCACACCCATGTTCGCCGCAGGTATGGCCTTCTCCATGGGAGCCGCAGTCATGACCATCCTCATGGTGATGGTCGCAGGTGGCGCCCTGGGCAGCGTTCAGCTTGCCGGCCAGCAGCGCCAGCACCGCCGCATCCGCGCTGCCACGCACACCTGCATAGAGCTTGATACCGGCCTCCGCCAGCGCGCTTTGCGCACCTCCGCCAATGCCACCGCAGATCAACGCCTCCACGCCGTTGGCACGCAAAAATTCAGCCAATGCCCCATGGCCGCTGCCCTGGGTGTCTACCACCTGGGTGGAAAGAATCTTGCCATTCTCCGTGTCAAACAATTTGAACTGGGCCGTGTGCCCAAAATGCTGAAACACCTCGCCGTTTTCATAGGTGGCTGCAATACGCATAACCGAATCCTTCCTTTCCTGTAACACAAGAGACGCATGCCGGGTCCTGCGCCGCGCGCATCCTCCGCAGGGGCATTGGGCCGACCATTCCGGACAGAGCCGGTAGGCTCCCCCGCCGATTACCAGGGGTCTGCCCTCCACCAGCATGCGGCTGACCTTCCGCCGGGCGGAGGCATAAATGCTCTGAACGGTGGTCCGGGCAATGCCCATGGTCTGCGCGCATTCCGCCTGGGTGTAGCCTTCCAGATCCATCAGCCGCAGGGTCTCGTATTCCTCCACCGTCAGCTGGATCTCTTCACTGGACACCGGCGTTTCCGGCTGAAAACGCCGGCAAGCCGGCATGCAGCAGACCTTCCGTTCCTGTCTGGGGCGCGCCATGGCATTTCCTCCTCTTGTTGGGATTCAGTATAGCGCAGTTTCTGACATATGTCAATAACTGTGCCTAAGAAAAACGGAGCGGGTCCGTCAAGGATTCTCCGCTCCGAAAAAGGACGGATCAGCCCAGGAGCATCCGGTCGTTGACAATGCCCGAGCCACTGGCCTTTTCAAACATCATCAGCAGATCCTCCACCTGCAGGTGGGATTTGGTTTCCCGGTCAATATCCAGGATCACCCGTCCCTCATGCATCATCACCGTGCGGTTGCCGTAGTGGAGGGCATCCCGCATGTTGTGGGTAACCATCATGGCGGTGAGCTGCTGCTCATCCACCATCTTTTGGGTAAGGTGCAGCACGTTCTCCGCTGTTTTGGGGTCCAGGGCTGCGGTGTGCTCATCCAGCAGGAGTACCTTGGGCCGCTTCAGGGTGGCCATGAGCAACGTCAACGCCTGCCGCTGGCCCCCGGAAAGGAGCCCCACCTTGCTGCTCATGCGGGATTCGAGACCCAGGCCCAGGGTACTCAGGGCCTTTCTGTATTCTTCCCGTTCGGCATTGGAAATCCCCCAGCGCAAGGTGCGCTTCTGTCCCCGGCGGCGGGCCAGGGCCAGGTTCTCCTCAATGCTCATAGTAGCGGCGGTACCCGTCATGGGGTCCTGAAATACGCGCCCCAGGTAAATGGCCCGCTTGTACTCGGGCAGGCGGGTAACGTCCACTCCCCCCAGCTCAATGGTACCGGCATCCACCTGGAAGGTGCCCGCCACAGCGTTGAGCAGGGTGGATTTGCCTGCGCCATTGCCGCCGATCACCGTCACAAAGTCGCCGGGGCGCAGATGCAGTTCCACGTCCACCAGGGCAGTTTTTTCCGTAATCGTTCCGGGGTTAAAGGTCTTGGCTATATGATTGATCTTAAGCATGCGCCTTGCCTCCCTTGCTGAAGTAGCGGCCCTTCCAGTAAGGGATGGCCAGGAACAGCGCTACCACCACGGCAGTAAGCATCTTCAGGTCATTGGTGTTCAGTCCCAGCCACAGCACCACCTGGATTACCAGGTAGTAAATCACCGCGCCAATGGATACCGCCAGCAGCTTCAAGGCAAAATTATGAAATACCTTGGCAAAGACCACCTCGCCAATGATGACCGCCGCCAGGCCAATCACGATAGCACCCCGGCCCATGCTCACATCGCTGAAGCCCTGATACTGGGTCAGCAACGCACCAGAAAGAGCCACCAGGCCATTGGAGAGCATGAGGCCCACCACCTTGCGCGTGCCGGTGTTGATGCCCTGCGCCCGGGCCATGTTGGCATTGGCGCCGGTGGCGCGCATGCTGCATCCATACTCCGTACCGAAAAACCAGTACAGCAGCCCGATTACCACCACGGTAAAGATCAGCAGCAAAAAGATGGGATTGTTCAGGGCCAGCTCCCGGGCATTTCGGGCGCTGACCACCAGGTTGTACTTGGATACGCTCAGGGCCACATTGGCCTTGTTCTCCATGATGCGCAGGTTAATAGAATACAGGGCCAGCTGGGTCAATATGCCGGCCAGGATAGCCGGTATGCCCATCAATGTATGCAGCAGGCCCGTAACAAGCCCCGCCAGCATGCCCGCCAACACCGCCACCAGCATGGCCACCCAGACATCGCAGCCCCCAATAATGAGCATGGCTGCCACAGCCCCGCCGGTGGCAATGGAACCGTCCACGGTCAGGTCCGCCACATCCAGGATTTTATAGGTGATATACACGCCCACCGCCATAATGCCCCAGATAATCCCCTGGGACACCGCGCCGGGCAGCGCATTCAGTAGCTTCGCAATCTCCAAGAAACAGCAGCCTCCTCATCTTTCGGTCCATCCATGCACGAAAGCGACGCCATGAGAGGGATGCCCCGTTCTCATGGCGCCGCGCAGTTACGTTGCCGTGTGGCAAAGCCTATCGCCCCCATGCGATGGCACGCACCGGGCGGAAGGCCCTCCTCGCCGGTGATTTACTCGGCGATGGCCTCGTAGTCCTCCGGGATCGTCAGTCCCAGCTCCGCCGCATTGGCGGCATTGTACTTCTTGGTGAACTGGGGCGCGGATTGAATGGGCATGGTGGTAATGTCGTCGCCATTGACCAGAATCTCATAGGCCATTTCACCGGTGGTGTAGCCGATATCGTAGTAGCTGATGGTCAGGGTAGCCACGCCACAGCCCTTGCAGATGCCTTCCTCGCCGGCCACCACGGGCACCTTGGCAGGAAGAACCACATTGGCGATGGTCTCGGTATAGGAAGCCGCCGTGTTATCCGTGGGGATGTAGATCACGTCGCACTCCGTGGCCAGCTGCGCCACGGAAGCGATATCGTTGGAATCGGTGAAGGCATATTCCTCGCACGTATACCCCATCTCAGTGAGATAGCCCTTGATAATATTAACCTGGTACAGGGAGTTGGCCTCCGCGGAGCAATAGAGCAGTCCCACGGTCTTGGCCTCGGGGAACAGCTCCTGAATCATGGCCGCCTGTCCATCCAGGGGCGCCAGGTCGCTGGTACCGGAGACGTTGATGCCCGTCACGCCCGTAAATTCGCTCATGCCCAGGGCCGTGGCATAGTCGGTGATGGACGTGCCGAGGATCGGGATATCCGCAGTGGCGGAAACCGCCGCCTGAAGCGCAGCAGTAGCGTTGCCCAGGATCAGATCCACATCTTCGGAAACGAAGGTATTCACGATAGTAGCGCAGTTCACCGCATCGCCGGACGCATTCTGTTCTTCAAAAGTTACCTTGTCGCCCAGCTTCTCGGTCAAGGCATCCTTGAATCCCTGGGTTGCTTCATCCAAGGCGGGATGCTGCATCAGCTGGCAGATACCAATCACATAGGTGTCTTCCTCCGCCATGGCGGACACGCAGCACATCGCCAGGCAGAGCGCCAGCATCAGAGCAAAGATTTTTTTCATTGGAATTTCCTCCTTCAATACTACTTGCGCAGGGGAAAGCCCGCGCATCTACAAAGAGCAGTTTAGCCCATTTCCGGCATGGATGTCAACCATGGCAGAAATAAAGGACAGAAAGAATACAGATCTATGGCTCGTAGCAGGCCAAAACCTCCATGGCCACCGTGCCCCTGGTTTTTCGCGTATCCATGGCCTTTTTCTCCAGGTACCGGTGCGCCTGCTGTTCGGTCATGCCACGATATTGAATCAAGGCGCACTTGGCCCGATCCACCAGACGCATTTCTTCCACCTTTTTCTCCAGGCGCATGTTTTCCCGGCGCAGGGCAGTCAGGCGGCTGCGCGCTGCCATGGCAAAGCGAAGCGCCTGGTCAAACAGCAGCCTGGGTACCGGCTTGGGCACCACCATAACGCCGCTTTCCTCCACCCGGGCTGCCACCGCGTCCGCCAGCTCCGCCTTTACCAGCAGCAGCACCGCCGCCATGGTGCGTCCGGCAGCCTCCATGGCCAGTTCCAGTCCGCTCTCGTCGCCCAGGGGCGTATTGATGATAAGCAGCGACCATTCCCCTTCTCCCAGGGCGCGGCGCGTTTCACCGCCACTGTGGCACAGTTTACAGCACTCCCAGCTGCCGGGAGCCGCCAGGGTTTGCAATAGCTCCCGGCTTTTTTCCGTACCGCCTGCCAGCAGTACACGTTCCCCCATGATGCCATCTCCTTCCGTGGGCTCCGTCCGCGAAGGGTCAAATCGCCCGCAGATGCTGGGCAAAGACGGTCTTGGGGTCGCCTTGGAAGCGTTCCCACAGGCGGCGCTTCTCCGCCAGGTACTTTTCCAGCATGGCCTGGGGAAGCGTCTCCCGCAAAAAGTCACTCTGTTCGGCCAGGACAATGGCTTCGCCCAAGTCCCGGGGCAGCTGGCCCGTCTCTGTCAGAGCCGGAGGCAGGGGTGTCTCCTGGGCAATGCCCTCCAGAGCCGCTGCCAGGATCACCGTAAAGGCCAGGTAGGGGTTGCAGGCTGGGTCAGGGGAGCGCAGCTCCACGCAGCTGTTACCAGGCTTGACCGCGGGGACTCGCATCACGTGGGTGCGATCCCCCCGGCTCCAGCTGATGCGCGAAGGGGCCTCCACGGTACCCAGGCGCTGATAGCTGGAGGGCAGGGGGTTGAGCAGCAGGCTCATCTCCCGGGTGCGGCGGAGAATGCCCGCCATGGCATGCTGCGCCAAGGGATGCAAGCCCCCTTCATGCTCCTCAAAGAGCTGCTCCCCGTCCCGGGCCATGGACAGGTTCACATGCAGGCCGTTGCCGCTCTCCTCCGCCAAGGGTTTTGGCAGGAAGGAGGCGCTCAGCCCGTACTGCGCCGCAATGGCACGCACCGCACCCTTGAACGCCAGGGCATTGTCTGCCGTGGACAGGGGGTCAGCCCGCTGGAAATCAATCTCGTTTTGTCCCGGGCCCTGCTCATGGTGGGAGGACTCCGGCAAAATATGCATGCTCTCCAGATCCAGGCAGATCTCCCGGCGGATGTTTTCCCCCTTGTCCAGGGGACTCACGTCCATGTATCCTGCCTGATCCTGGGGAATGAGGGTCATATTGCCCCGCTCGTCATTTTCAAACAGGTAAAACTCATACTGTGTGCCCAAGCGGAAGCGAAATCCCAGCCGGGCCGCCTTCTCCACCTGTTGGCGGAGAATGGTTCGGCTATACCCCGCAAAGGGCTCCCCATCCTGGGTATAGCAGTCGCAGAGCATGCGCACCACCCGTCCGGTCTGCGGACGCCAGGGCAGCACGCAAAGCGTGGAAGGATCAGGCTGGAGGAACAGTTCCCCCTCCGCCACATCGCAAAAGCCCTTCACCGCCGACGGGTCAAAGCTGAATCCGCCGGCGAAGGCCCGCGGCAGCTCCGAGGGTGTAATGGCCATGTTTTTCAGTGTGCCGTAAAGATCCACAAAGGCCAGGCGGATGAATTTCACATCGTTCTCCGCCGCGTAGTCCATTACTTCCTGCTCGGTCATGCGCATGAATGGTTCCTCCTCAGTTGGTCACATAAAGACTCTTGTAGGGGTTGGCCGTGTTGGGAATCAGCACCTGGAAGGCGCCGCGGAGAATCTCCGCCGCGTTCCGGCCAAAGGCATGGGCATATTTCTCCACGAAGGGGCGGATTTCCTCCAACTCCTTGGCATCCGCCCGATGTGCGCTCACCTGGCTGGGCAGGTCAAAGGGCAACTCCGCCTCCGTGCGCAGGAAAATTTTCCCGCCATGCATGCCTGCCGCGCAAAAGCGCCCCACAGGCGCCCGGCCCGTGGTGTTCAGGCCCAGCACCACCACGTAGCCCCCTGCCTGATACTCGCCCAGGAAGCTTCCCGCTTCACCGCCCACCACCAGCACCGGCACCTGGTCCTTGTAGGCCTTCATATGGATGCCCGCCCGGTAGCCCACGTTGCCCTCCACCAGGATCATTCCGCCGCGCATGGCGTATCCCGTGGCGTCCCCGCTGCTGCCGTGGATGATGATTTCCCCGGCGTTCATGGTATCGCCGGTGGCATCCTGGGCGTTGCCGAATACTTCCACCCGGCAGTCGTCCACATAGGCGCCCAGGGCATTGCCGGGAATGCCGTGGATCGCCAGCCACTTGCCGGACAGGCCGCTGGCAATATAGCGCTGGCCCATGACGTCCGTCAGGGTAATCTCCGCATCCTGACAGGCATGAATCTGCTCATTCAACTGCTGAAAGGACATCTCTGCCGCTCTGATTTCCGTCATAGCCGTTGACCTCCCAACCGAATTTGTCTGTCACGCTTGGAAAAGGCCATCAGCTGCGGCTTTTCCAGCATCAGGGCAAAATCCAGGGTATGCAGGGGCACCTGATCCCGGATCAGGGAAGTATAAATGCCCGCGCGTTCCACATCGCCCGCCAGGATGTAGCCCATCAGCCGGTCATCCTGCGTGCACAGGCGCTTGTAGCTGCCGTTCTCCCGGCGGATATGGCTCTCCCCTTCCAGCACGCCCGCGGTAATCATGTGCAGGCCGAACAGTCCCATGGAATTCATGGGCAGGGAGCGAACTTCCTCCACTTCCGCGCCGCTCATGGCTTCGCCGCACCGTTCCCCCTGCATGTAGGCATTGGGCAGCAGCGCCAGCACCCGGTCCTTGCCGGTGGTGATGTCGTGGCTGATGGCGCAGTCTCCGGCGGCATATACGCCGGGAATGGCGGTTTCTCCCCGTTCATCGGTGGGAATGCCGCGAGCCGCGTCCAGGCCCATGGACATGGCCAGCGTTGTTTCCGGGCGCACGCCCACAGCCATGACCAGCACATCGAAGGGAATGGTCTCGCCACTGCGCAGCAACGCTTCCCCAGGGGCATAGCGCGTGACGCTATTGCCCAGATAGAAGGTCACGCCCTGTTTCTCCACATGCGCCTGCACCATGGCGGCTGCCTCCGGGTCCAGAATGGACGCCAGGATCTGCGGCGCCAGGTCCACCACGGTGGCCTCCCGCACCAGGTGCCGGATTCCCTCCAGGCACTTCATGCCAATCAGTCCCGCGCCCACAATGAGCACCCGGCTTTCCCTGGTCAGCGCCGCTTCCAGCTTCCGGGCATCTGCCAGAGTCATGAAGGTGTGGTATGCCACGGTTTCCAGGCCCTCCGCCGGGGGCACAAAGGGGCGTCCGCCGGTGGCCAGCAGCAGCCTGTCATACACAGCGGTAGAGCCGTCGCTGCCGGTAACCGTATGCGTCTGCGGGTCCACCGCCGTGGCCTCCACCCCCAGGCGGACATCCACGCCGTTTTCCCGGTAGAAGTCCGGTCCCCGGTAGCGCATGCGCCTCTCATCCGTTTTTCCTTCCAATAAATAAGAGATCAGCGGCCGGGAATAGGTATGCTCCGCCTCCTTGGAAAAGAGCGTAATGGTGCCCTCCGTATCCTTACGGCGAATGGCCTCAATGCACCCCACCGCCGCCGGGCCGTTTCCCACAATGACATAGCGCATGCTTGCTCACCTCTCCTCGTACACAATGGCTTGATTGGGGCAGCCCCGGACGCAGGCCGGCGCGCCCACGGCGTTTTTGGTGCACAGTTCGCACTTCTGCATTACCGTGCCTTCCGGGGCGGGCATAATAGCGCCGTAGGGGCAGGACAGAATGCAGGTATAGCATCCCACGCATTTATCCTGGTCGATGAGAATCATGCCGTCCTTGCGGGTCAGCGCGCCGGTGATGCATCCCTTGACGCACAGGGGATTGACGCAGTGGCGGCAGCTCACGGCAAAGTGGACGCTCCCCCGGCCCTCGATATGGATACGGGGATGGATTGTCACGTTTTTCAGCGCCTTGACCATGTCGCTTTTTCCCGAATTGGCAAAGGCACAATAATATTCGCACAGGTGGCACCCCAGGCACCACTTCTCTTGAACATAAATACGCTTCATGGGCTCCTCCTTGTTCCGTATTGGGCCGGCTTATTCGCCTGCGTGGCGAATGCCCAGAATGCTCAGTTCCTTCTCATTCAGCCCCACGCCGCGGAGCATGGCGCGGTTTCCACGAAGGGCTTCCAGGGAGTTGATGCCCATGCCGCCCATCATCTCCTTGATCTCGTGGTTCCAGGCGCTGACCAGGTTCACCAGGCGGCGGCAGCCCATGTCCGGGTTCAGCCGCTGGGTCAGCTCAGGAATCTGGGTGGCGATGCCCCAGTTGCAGCGGCCCGTCTGGCAGGAACGGCACAGATGGCATCCCAGGGCCAGCAGCGCGCCGGTGGCAATGTACACGGCGTCCGCCCCCAGGGCAATGGCCTTCACCACGTCCGCGCTGGAGCGGATGGAACCGCCCACCACCAGGGACACACGGTTGCGAATGCCCTCCTGCCGCAGGCGGGTATCCACCGCCGCCAGGGCCAGCTCAATGGGGATGCCCACGTTATCCCGGATGCGGGTGGGCGCGGCGCCCGTGCCACCCCGGAAGCCATCAATGGCAATAATATCCGCCCCGGAACGGGCAATGCCGCTGGCAATGGCCGCCACGTTGTGCACCGCGGCAATCTTGACGATGACAGGCTTGGTATACCGGGAAGCTTCCTTCAGGGAGTACACCAGCTGGCGCAGATCCTCAATGGAATAGATATCATGGTGCGGCGCAGGGGAAATGGCATCGCTGCCCTCGGGAATCATGCGGGTGCGGGCGATGTCGCCCACGATTTTCTTCCCCGGCAGGTGTCCGCCGATGCCCGGCTTGGCGCCCTGTCCCATTTTGATTTCAATGGCCGCGCCGGCGTTGAGATAATCCTTGTGCACACCGAAGCGTCCGGAGGCCACCTGCACAATGGTATGATCCCCATATTTGTAGAAGTCCTGATGCAGGCCACCCTCGCCTGTATTATAGTAGGTTCCCAGCTCCACCGCCGCCCGGGCCAGGCTTTCATGGGCATTATAGCTGATGGAGCCGTAGCTCATGGCGGAGAACATGATGGGCACTTCCAGCTTCAGCTGGGGCGGGGTATCGTCGATGAGGTTGCCCTCCGCATCCCGGCGGATGCCATCGGGACGCGCGCCCAGATAGGTGCGGGTTTCCATGGGCTCCCGCAGGGGGTCGATGGAGGGGTTGGTCACCTGGGAGGCATTGATGAGCATTTTGTCCCAGTACACGGGCATGGGCTGGGGATTGCCCATGGCGGAGAGCAGCACGCCGCCGCTCTCTGCCTGGCGGTAAATCTCCGTCATGGCCTGCTGGGTCCAGTTTACATTGCTCTTGAAGGTGTTGTCCGTTTTCACAATTTTCAGCGCCCGTGTGGGGCAGAGGGTTACGCAGCGCTGGCAGTTGACGCACTGGCTCTCGTCGGAGATCATCAGCCCCAGCTCTTCATCATATTGGTGCACGCCGTTGGCGCACTGTCGCTCGCATACCCGGCAGGTGATGCAGCGGTCCTGGTTGCGCACCACCTCATAGGCGGGATAGAAGAAATCAACTGCCATTATGCCTTGCCTCCTTCACGGGTAAAGATCACCGGTTGGCCCCCTCGGGGCGCCCATACGTTGGTCACCTGCGGCGCCACCCGGCGGATGGCGCATTCCTCGCTGGCCACATACGCGATGTCCTCGGTCTCCGCCACCACCATGGAGCGCAGCTTCAGCCGGTCGTTCAGGGCCATCATGCCGTTCTCAAAGCCCACCAGGATGGAGAAAGGCCCGGTAATTAGCAGGGAGGAAAAGCGGTTGCGCAGCAGGGTCATACGCTTTTTTTCCGGCTCCGGCAAATGATCGATGGTGGACCAGAAGGGCGCCGCCACCACCTCCGCGGCTTCCCGCCAGGTCAGCCCCTGACGGCGCACCAGGTAGTCCAGCATATAGGCGATCACCTCCGTATCCGTAAGGAGGTTGCAGTCGTACCCATACATTTCCATGCAGCGGCGGTTTGCGTCATAGGAAGAGATTTCTCCGTTATGCACCACGCTCACATCCAGCAGGGTAAAGGGATGCGCGCCGCCCCACCAGCCGGGCGTATTGGTGGGATAGCGTCCATGGGCGGTCCAGCAATCGGCCTGGTACTCCTCCAGGCGGAAGTAACGCCCCATATCCTCGGGGTATCCCACGCCCTTGAACACCCCCATGTTTTTGCCGCTGGAGAAAATATAAGCGCCGTCAATGCGGCTGTTCACTTCCAGCACATGCCGGGCCGTATAGGCTTTTTCGTCCAGGTCCTCCTCTTCCATCCGCCAGGCTTTGGGCTGAACGAAGTACCGCCAGATAATGGGCGCGTCCGTAATTTCCCGGCTCCTGCGCACGGGCATCAGGCTCATGGAGGCAATATCAAAATAACGCTTCAAGTACTGCTCGCATGTTTCCCGGCTGTTCTCATCGTCATAGAACAGGTGGAAAGCGTAGCACTGGGCATATTCAGGATAAATCCCGTACCCGGCAAACCCGCCGCCCAGGCCGTTGCTTCGGTCATGCATGGGCTCCATGGCGCGGATAATGGTTTCGCCACCGATTTTACCGCCCTTTTTATGAAACATACCGGCGATGGCGCAGCCGGAAGGGATCCGTTCCTCGCCCTCTATGGGGCCGCACCGGCGCGGCCATGTTGCTTGAGCGTTTCGGACTTTTTGCATCATTGCAGCCTCCTTCATGCAAAAAGACGTTTACTCCGCCCTTTGCAAATGCGCACAGAAAGGGCGGAGCAAACGTCTTTGTTCGCTATATTCCGCATTATACGGAAGGAAACGGTTCCCGTCAAGGGCGAAACTGTTCTTTCCATGTATTGAAAGCGTCCTCCTGCTCCAGGCCGTACCGCCGGGCTTTC
>MHCFR04200__coassemble_338_pt1 | contig 29817 bp, 23 predicted proteins | sample MHCFR04200__metabat2_low_PE_027 | metagenome-assembled genome bin MHCFR04200 | reverse complement strand
GGCCAGGTACGTTTGCAGGGGATACTTGTCCGGGGTATTCATGTAGATATAGCCGTCCATCCACACGTTCCAGTTGGCCACGGTGGCAAAAAGGATGATGGTGGCCAGGGAGGGCAGGGACATGGGCAGGTACACCCGGAAGAGCACCTTGATCTGGCTGGCGCCGTCGATGGTGGCCGCGTCCTCAATCTCCGTGGGAATGCCCCGGAAGAAATTCAGCATAAGGATCATGTAGGACACGTTCATGGCGCCCGGCAGGGTGAGCGCCCAGATGGTGTTGATCATCTTCAGCTTGCTGATGACGATATACAGGGGGATCTGCCCGCCGCTAAAGTACATGGTGAAGGCGAAAAACCAGGCGAAAACCGTGCGGGCGTGGAACCTGCTGTTGCTCTTGGAAAGGGGATAGGCGGTCATGACCACCAGAAAGATGTTCACCGGCACGCCAATGACCACCCGCAGCAGCGTAACCCCCAGGGAAGTCCAGAACTGGGAGTCCTCCATCACGTAGCGGTACGCCTCCACGTTGAAGCCCACGGGGAGCAATCCCACATGCCCCGCCACCGCCTCGATCTTCTGGGAAAAGGAAAGGGCGATCACATGGAGGATGGGCGCGATGCACACCAGAATCAGCAGGGAAAGGAAAGCATAGTTGAAAATTTGAAAGCCGGATACCTTCCTGCGCAGCATGGCGTTCCCCTCCTCTCAGAATACTTGATAGTCGAAGTGCTTGGTGGCCAGGCGGTAGGAAAACGCCACCAGCAGGAACGAGATGACGGACTTCATCATGCCCACGGCGGCGGACAGGGACCACTGATGGTTCACCAGGCCCGTGCGGTACACCAGCGTGTCGATGATATCCGAGCTTTCGTATACCATGGGGTTGTACAGGAGCATGATCTGCTCCTGGCCCGCGCTGAATACCGTGCCCAGGGCCAGCACCAGCAGCATGACGATAATGGGGCGGATGGTGGGCAGGGTGATATGCCAGGTTTGATGCCAGCGGTTGGCGCCGTCCAGGGCGGCGGACTCGTTCAGGGCCGGATCCACGTTGGTGATGGCCGCCAGGAAGATAATCATGTTGTAGCCCATGTCCTTCCACACGTCCGACACGATGATGATCATGGGAAACCAGGTATTGCTGCCCAGGAACATAATGGGTTCCCCGCCCAGGGACTGCAAAATGGCGTTGATGGTGCCGTCGTACTCAAACAGCTCCCGCAGCACGCCGCCCATGACGGCCCAGGAGAGGAAGTACGGCAGGAAAAACACCGTCTGCGCCGTGCGCTTGAAACCATTGCTGAGCACCTCATTGAGCAGCAGGGCGATGATCAGCGGCACCAGCAGGCGCAGAAGAATCTTCACGCTGGAGATCATCAGGGTATTGCGCACCACGGTCCAGAAGGTGGGCAGGGACAGCATGGCCTGAAAGTTTTTCAGCCCCACCCATTCCGAGCCCGAGAAGGAGCGCAGGGGCGAGTAATTCTGAAAGGCCATGACCAGGCCGAACATGGGAAGATAGCAAAACACAAAGGCAAAGGCCGCGCCGGGGATCAGCATGAGATAGAGCGGCATTTCCCGCTTGAAAACCACCATCCGGCGCGGACGCGCGGGGGTTCCCGCTGTGGGGTGTAGCATGGGTTCCCTCCCTTTCCTTCAAAACAGGAGGACGCCGGTGATTTTGCCGGCGCCCTCCTTTTTGAAAAAGTTTGGTTGAATTTCCACGGGAAAGCCGGAACTTTTCAGCTTCTCGCTATACCGTGCGGCGAAGGTGCTTTTACTGGGGATTGATGATATTGTTGTACTGCGCGTTCACCTCGTTGGTCCAGTCGGTGCCGCCCAGCTCGTACCAGCTCTGCTTGAAGCTCTCCCAGTTTTCATCGGTCTTTTGGCCCATGATATATTCCACCACGAAGGAGACGGCCAGGTCGTTGAGCGTGGCGGACACCCGGGCTTCGGTGGGGGTAGCGGCGCCGTAGAAGTAGCCGGGCTCATAGTTGCCGCTGTTCTTGGTGGCCAGGCCAATGGCAATGCCCATGTCGTCGCTCAGGCGGCTCTTGTACATGCCCCAGGCGGTGCCCAGGTTCTCGCAGTCATTGCCATAGGTGAGGTAATCGTTCATGTAGCCGTACCATTCGTTCTCCACGGCGGTTTTCAGGTTGGAGGGGTCCTGCGCCTCATAGGCGGCCCAGATGTTCTCCCGGTACTGCTCCCAGGGGGTGGGGAAGTACATGTACACGGGCAGGAAGAAGATGGACGCGCCGTTCTCGGGCAGATCCAGTCCCTTGTAGATGGTCTTGTCGTCGGTGGAGTTGGAGTTGGCGGACAGGGACAGGGAGAGCAGCTTCATCAGGGCCGCCTCGGCATTTTCCGGGGCATCCTTGGTGACCACGTTGAAGTGGTTGATGCTCACCTGGTTCATGGCTGCCTTTGCGTTGCCGCCCAGGGTGGAGATGTCGATTTCCGCCCATTCCGCGTCATGGTTGGCGTCCTTGTTCAGGTTCAGGGGGTAGGCGGCGATGTAATAGGTGCCGAAGGTGGCGGCCACCTGATCGTTGGTGACGCGCTGCTCAAACTGGTCGGAGTTCCAGGTGGCAAAGTCGGGGGCCAGGCCACCGTTGTCATACAGGTATTTCAGGCCCTTGAGGGCGTCCAGGGTTTCGTCCAGCATAAAGCCGTTCACCAGCTGGCCGTCGCGCATAACCCACTTGCCGGGGTAGGAGCCGTAGCACTGGAAGTACGCCGACAGGGCAAAGTTGGTGTTCAGCACGTTGGAGGTGCTGCCCAGGCCCGCGGTAGCCTGGCCGCCGTTGACGGTGGGGCCATAGTTGGCCAGGGCGATGAGCATGTCGTTGACGCCGTCCATGTCCGTGGGCACTTCCATGTTCAGGGCTTCCAGCCAGTCGGAGCGGTAATACAGCCCCGCCACGCTCTCGGAGGTATCCAGCAGGGCGGGAATGCCGTAGAGCTTGCCGTCCCGGGAGGAATAGGTCACCGGCGCTTCGCCGAAGTATTCGATGGTGCTCTTGAGTTCATCGGAAGCGTAGGTGTTGTAGGCATCGGTCAGGTCGCGCAGGTAACCGCTGTCCAGGAATTCATAGAAGTAGGCGCTGTCCAGCATCAGAATATCGGGCATGTCGCCGGAGCTGAGCTGCAGGGCCAGCTTGTCGGAGTACTGGTCATTGGGGACCATCCACAGGAAATTCAGTTCGATGTTGAACAGGTCCTTGGCCACGGTCCGCAGGGCATTGGTCTCGGGGGTGGTACCCTCCTTGATGGATGGGTCGGCGTCCCAGCCGATGACCACGTCCAGGGTGACAGTCTCCTCAAAGGGCTGCTGCCAGACCGGCAGCTCGGCAGTTGCCTCCGCCTTTGCCGCCGCAAGGTTCCAGCCTGGCACGGCCACCAGGACCGCCATCATACCGGCCAGAAGTAGCGCAAACCATCGATGCTTTCTCATGTGAAAATCCTCCCCTCGCGTTCATGGAATTGTCGGGTTACCATCTGGCTTTATTGTACCGTTGGGGGAGGCGGTTTTCAATCCATACCTATTTACTTGCGGTTTTCTTCTGTTTACCTTGGGGCGGCTTTTATTTTTCCGTGGCCTGCTCGCAGAATTGCCCGGGGGTCATGCCCGTGTTGCGCTTAAAAAACAGGATAAAGGCCGACGGTGACGCAAAGCCTGTGCGTTCCGCCACGTTTTTAATCAGCTCGCCCCCCGCCAGCAGCCGCTTGGCGTGCTGCAGCTTGGCCGCGTCAATCTGCTCGGAGAGCTTGCGGCCGGTGTTGATGCGGTAAAAGCGGGAGAGGTAGGAGGGGTTGAAGCCAATCATGCGCGCCAGGCCTGTCAGGGACAGGTCATAGCTTTCCACGCTCTGCTCAATGCAGCGGTTGATCCGGGCCACCACGGCCTGCGCATCGTGGGCGTTGCGCAGGTCCCGCAGACGGCACAGCTGGGCGCAGAGCTCATCCAGGGCGGGCTGGAGCCGCTCGCGGCTGAGGGCGCCGCTGTGGGCCAGCTGGTTGATCAGCGCCCGCACGGCGCTTTCCCCGCTCCAGTTGGGTTCCATTTCCCGCCCCATTTGCAAAAGCAGGCCGAACAGGGTCAGCAGCTGCTCCGGCCGCAGGGGCGCCTGATCCCGGGGGCAGCGGGCGAAAGCCTCCTCCAGGAGTGCGTGGGCCTCCTCCGCTGTGCCGTTTTCCAGGGTGTGGCGCAGGCGCTGGAGCAGCTGGGAAAAGCGGAGCTGTTCCCCCGCCACCCGGCTCTTTTTGCCCAGCACCCGCTGGGCAAAGGTGGCCTCGTCCGCCATGACCAGGTGATCCTGCCCAAAGGCGGAAAAGGCGTAAATGCGCTTGACCAGCGTGTACTTTTCCGCAATCTCCGCAAGGCCGCAGGCGCTCCCCACCACAAAGCTCACGTGCGCCCCTTCCGTTTCTGCCAGGCGCTGCTGGATGGACTCAAACAGCGCGTAAAGGTAGCTGGCGTCCGCCGCCTCCAGCACGCCGCCCCGCTGCATCAGCCACACCGGGGCGCCCTCCTCGGGCAGGAGGGAGACAAAGCGGAAGCGGGTGAGGCGAAGGGCCAGCAGCCGGTCAATCTTCACCAGCATATCCAGGGTATCGGAAACGGTGCGCTGCCGTACTTTGCCCAGGATCAGGATTACCGGCGCGCTGGTCTCCAGCCCCGAAAAGCCGTCGGGGAACCGGTCGGCCATGTGCGCCCAGGCGCTGCCGCCCCGCAGCACGCTTTCCAGGGCCGCGCGCTGCAAAAACGCCTGCATGCGCTCCACCTGCCGGCGCGCTTCCTCCTGCTCCAGCTCCGCCCGGGCTTCCTCCTCGCACAGGCGGATCTCCTGGTCCACCTTTTGCAGCACCACCTCGTCCCCCTCCATTTTCAGCAGGTAGCCGCGATAGAGGGGCGACTTGGAGGCGCGGTGGATGTACTGGAAATCGTCAAAGCCGCTGAGAAAAATGAAGTGCGCCCGGGGCCAGAGGCTCTCCGTCTCCTCCATCAGGGACAGGCCGTCCAGGTCCGGCATGCAGATGTCGGAGAGAACCACGTCCACCTGGTTTTCCCGGAGGATGGACAGGGCGTGCGTCCCGGAATAGGCCCGGAGCACAATGGTCCGGTCCCCGTAATTCTGTTGCAGCTGGGAGGCAAGCCCCTCCACAATGTTGGGTTCGTCATCCACAATTAGGATGGTTTGCATGCTGCATCCTCCTTCTGCTCCCGGCGCAGTACCAGCGTGGCGCAGAAGCCGCCCAGGCTGCCCCGGGAGACCGTCAGGTCGCCGCCCAGGAGCTTCATGCGGCCCTTGACGTTTTTCAGCGCCGTTACCTTCTCGCCCATGCTTTCATCCGCTAGGTAAGCCACCAGGGCGTCCAGATCAGCCTGGAGGCACGCGCCGTTGTTTTCCACCAGGATGGTCAGCGTCTCCGGGGTGGGAACAAAGCGCATGACGATCCGTCCGCCGGTGATTTTTTCCACGCCGTGATTGTAGGCGTTTTCAAACAGGGGCTGGAGCACAAAGCGGGGCACCGGCAGGTTTTGGAATTCCGCCGGGAGCGGCTCCAGCTCCACCTGGATGCGGTCCCCAAAGCGTATTTTCTGGATCTCCACATAGTCTGCGGCGTTCAGGTATTCCATTTGCAGGGGCACTACGTTTTCGTCGCTGCGGGTGATGTAACGGTAATAGGAGCTCAGGCGCAGGCTCATTTCCGCCACGCCCTCGTTATCCTCCATCTTGGCCATGCGGTAGAGATGGTAGAAGCTGTTGTACAGAAAGTGCGGACGCACCTGCGCCTGGATGAACTTGATCTCCGACTGGTAGGCCATCAGCTTGCTCTGGTATGCCTGCTCCATGGACTGCTTGAGCTGGTCGCTTACTTCCACAAAGGAGCGGTAAAGGAAGTCCATGTCCCCGCCGCGCTCCCCGGGGGAGAGCTGGACCCCCTCCTCCTTGAGATGCGTCACTTCCCGGGCAAAGCGCGCCATGGGCTTGGCGATCATCCGGTGGATGAGGTACAGGAACAGCAGAATCTCCAGCACCAGGAAAAGGGTGAAGATCACCTGCCAGGTCATTAGCGTTTGCCCCGCCAGCTGCAGGCTGGCCATTTGCACATAGCCCACGGTCCACAGGCTCCCGGAGGCCACCGGGTGCAAAAGCCGCAGGTAGCCCACGCCGCCCAGCTTGACCAGGGTTTCCTCTGGGGGCGCGGCCTCCGTGGACGCGGCGCAGGCCTGCGCCTTGGCCAGGGCGGTCAGGTCCGCCCGGAAGGCTTCCTGCTCCTGGGCGGACAGCCCCGCGCCAAAGACGAAATAGCTGTCCGCCGGGCTGGCGTTGCACAGCACGCTTACCGCGTTGCTGTCGGGGAAAAGCGCGCACCATTCCGCCATGGCGTCCCGGGAAAATTCCACCACCAGCACCGCGGAGTTGGTCTTGTTGGCAAAGCGCATGGAGTCGGAGACCAGGTACAGCTGCTCCTCCACCGACATGAACACGGACCGGCCCGAACGCTTTTGATATTCGGTGAGGAACTGGTATTCCTCTGGCGCAATGGTATTGTATATGCTGTCGTAGGACACCGACTTTCCCAGGCGCGGGAAAAAGATCATCGCGTGCTCAATCAATCCGCTGGCGTTTTGCAGGGAGTGTATCAGCTCAGAGGTTTGCCGCACCGCGTCGTAGTACTCGGAAAACTGCACCGAGGCCGTCACCAGCTCCATCTGCTGCACGCAGGAGCGGGTGAGAATATACGCCGCCTGGGCGCGGATGCGCTCAATCTCCCCGCTGAACTGGGCGGACAGCTGCGCAATGCGGTCCCGGTACTCGCTTTGCAGATCCTGCCGGGCCTTTTCCTTCAGCTGATAGGTAACGGCCATGCCCACCGCGTACAGGGTAAGGGCAAAAATCAGAAACAGCACCAAAAGCCGCCTGGGCAGGCTGTAGCTCAGCACGGTTCCCCTGTTTTCTTTTCGCTCCATTCGTCCTGTCCCTCCTCGCTGTCCCGTCCGGTTGCGGAGAGGCGATTGCTTCGCCGGATATGCGCTGGCTTTATTGTATCATGGATGCGCCTGTTTTTCATCCATCCACGCGCCCGATGGGCGGCCCTGCGTAAAAAAAACGCCCGCGCGGTCAAGCATGCCGCGCGGGAGGCCGTTTCAGGGAAGGGGAAGCACGCAGGAGGCCTGGTGCAGCGTCAAAACGTCCTGCCGCGTCAGGTTCCGGCCATCCCAGCGGTATGACCATACGGCGTCGTCCCGGCTGCACGCGGCCAGCAGCAGCCCCTCTCCCAGGCAGGCCAGGTGCCTGGGCCAGTTGCCCGCCGGCCATTCCCCCGCAAAGGTTGCCCCCGACGGCGTCAGGCGGAAGGCGGACACCGTGTTGGGCCCCCGGTTCCCCACGAAAAGCGTGTCGCCCATCCGGCAGGCGCCCCCGGGGGCGTTGGGCCCCGGCATGCCGCTGGCGGGGAGCGAAGCGCAGCAGGTGCCGTCCTCCCGGAAAAAGCGCAGCATGCCGTCCAGCTCGCAGACCACGGCAAAACCGCCCTGGGGGAGGGGCAGGGGCTGGCGGGGGCCGCTGCCCGCCGGCAGGCACAGGGTTTCCACCTCCCCGTGGGGCAGGCCGTTTTGCAGGGCATAGCGGTACACCCTGTCGCTGCCCAGATCGGCCAGATACAGCAGGCCGCCGGCTTCCTGCGCCCAGTGGGCCCGGGGCGTGCCCCCGGGCAGGTATTCCCACAGCACCTGGGAAATCTCCGCGTCCAGGGCGAAATAGTGCCCGCTTTCATAGCAGCTTCCATAGAGCACGCCGTCCACCGCCGCCAGGTGGCACAGTCCCCGCCTGCCCGGCAGCTCCATGCGCCCCAGCGGCCGCAGGGCGTCCCCCTCCAGGGCGTACGCGGTGACGGACGCCCCCTGGGGCAGCTCGGCCACGGCGTAGACCCTGCCGTCCATCCAGCAGCAGAAGGAGGGATTTTCCCCGTGCCGCAGCCCCTCGCCGCCGCGCAGGCGCCCCTCCGCGCTCACCTCCGCCATCCGTATGTCCGCCCCTGCTCCGCTGTAACCGGAGAGCAAAACCCGCCTTGCCGCCATACCGGCCCCTCCTTTATTTTGTCATCCGTCGGGGAAGAAGTCATGGGCCTTGATGCTGGTGCCCCCGTCCACCATCAGCGTCTGCCCGGTGATATACGCGCTCATGTCCGAGGCAAAAAAGAGCGCCGCGTTGGCAATGTCCTCCATGCAGCCGGCCGGCAAGGGCTGGCAGCGGTCACAATGCACCAGGAATTGTTCCTTCTCCGCCGGGGTGGGCATCTCCTTCATCAGATCCTCCATCACGTCGCTGAGGATCAGTCCGGGGCAGATGACATTCACCCGCACCCCGTCCCCCGCAAAGTCCAGGGCCATGGCCCGGGCGGCCGCGTTCATGGCGCCCTTGGTGCCCGCGTAGAGCATGTTGGTGGGCTGGGTGATGGCGCTGTGGATGGAGGAAATAAAGATGACGGCGCCGTGCCGGGCGCGCAGGGAAGGCATGAACCGGCGGGCAAAGCGCAAGCCGCTGAGGTAGTTGGTTTCGATCAGGCGGGCCATGTCCCCGTCCTGAAAGTCCTCCACGGTGCAGTGGCAGTTGACCCCCACCGTGCCCACCAGAATGTCAAAGCCGCCGCTGTCCTCCAGGGCCTGCCGGGCGGTTTCTTCGCTTTCCCCGGCCTGGGCCAGGTCGCACACATAGCCCCGGCAGCCGGGGCGGAGCTGCCGCAGTTCCGCCTCCGTCTGCTTTACATAGGCGGGATTCCGCCCCGCGAAATACACCGTGGCGCCCTGGCGGGCAAACAGCCGGGCAATGCTCCGCCCAATGCCCCGGGCCGCCGTGGTGATAAAGGCCGTTTTCCCGGCCAGCAGGGAACCATAGTCCGGTATGATCCGTTCATTCACAGAAACGCAACCCCCTCTCCCGGCGCCAGCGGCTCAATGTCGAAGCGCCGGAGCATCTCTTCGGTGGCCTCCGGGTCGCCCTGGGCCGCGCGCAGCTCCAGGCTCCAGTCCATGCCCCGGTAGCGCTCCCCCGCCGGGTCCCGCTCCAGGAACGCCAGCAGGTCCCGCAGCATGGGCAGGGGCCACACCGGCGCGTCCACGTCGGCGGTGGTGTACTGCCCCGCCTTCAGCCGCGGGAAGGCGTACAGGTCCCGGGCCTGCATTTTGAAGGCGTTCTCGATGACGAAGTCCACCATGTGGCTGGGCAGGAAGAGCACGCCGTTCTCGTTGCCGATGACGATGTCCCCCGGCACGCACAGCGCCTCACCAATGCGGCAGGGGCCGTTGAAGGAGACCAGCTGGCAGTCCCGGATGGGCGTGGGGTCCACGCCGCGGAAATACACCTGCACGTCGATTTTCTTCATCTGCTCCACGTCCCGCACGCCGCCCCACACAATGGCGCCCCCCGTGACCGTCCGCGCCTTGATGGCCGTGGTCAAGTTGCCCCCCGCAAAGGTGCCCTTGTAGATTTTGTCATACAGGTCGCAGACCACCACGTCCCCCTCCGTCAGGCTGTCAATGACCCACTGGTTGCAGTCGCCCTTCCAGTGTTTGGCCGCCGCGGAGCCAAAGGAGTTCCTTCGCACGTCCGGCCGCTGGGGCGCGAAGCAGCAGGTGACCGCCCGGCCGTAGAGCTTTTTGCCGGGGTGCAGGGTCCGCAACCCGCCCTGAAACTGGAAGCGGTAGCCGCTGAAGTACAGCGGGTGCCAAATCTCTTCCTGGGTCAGGGTCTTGATGATTTCGATCTTTTCGTCGCTTACCCTGGGCCGGCCGTTGGGGAAGCGCTCCCCCGTCCATTCCCGGGTAAGGTCCAGGATGTCCTCCCGCTCGTTCAGCCGCATACAGTTTCCTCCTTTTCCTTGCGAAGCTCCCAGCCACGCAGGAGCCCCGGCGCCGTCCAGTAGGGCGCGGGCGCCTCAGGCCAGTCGGGGGCGCTGCGGGCCTCGGGGTCGTAGATCACTTCCCCGGCGCGCACGGTGGCCACGCACTCCAGCTTGCCTTCCCCCCTCAGGCGCGCGCCGCCGCAGTCCAGGTACCCGAAGGTCCCCTCCCTGACCCGCAGCACGGCCAGGTCCGCGCATCCGCCCACACGCAGCGTGCCCAGCTCCGGCCGGCCGATGACCAGCGCCGGGGCCCGGGTGACCCGGTAGAGCACCTCCCCCAGGGGCATGCCCATGGCCAGGAATTTGCTCATCACATACACCAGGTCCATGGCGGGGCCCGTCACATTTTGATGGTGCAGGTCCGTGGAAAGGGTGTCCGGCCAGAAGTCCTGTTCAAAGCAGGGTACCGCCTGGCGGAACCAGAAGCTGCCCGAGCCGTGCCCCACGTCAAAGCGGATACCCCGCTGCCGCTCCTCCCGCAGGAAATCCTGCACCTTTCCCTTTTCGTCCAGCAGGGGAAACTGCTGGGCAAACACATGGGTGTGGATGTCCCCGGGCTCCAGGCGGCGCAGGATGGCCGGATAGCTGCGCTCGGGTACCACGGGAATGCTGTCCACCATCACCCGCGTGCCGCTGAGGGCCGCGGCCTCCCGCGCCCCGTCGATGGAGGCAAAGGCCGGGTGCGCCGCGTCCGGATGCCGGGGCCAGTAGTGGGCGCTCTTGATGCCCACAATGCAGCTTTGCCATTCCTGGGCCACGGCGGCGGCAATCCGCGGGTTGATGTCGGCCACGGCCTGCTCGGAATCGGTGTAGGCCATGCCCTTGGCGGCGATATCCAGGAAGGCCAGGATGCGCAGCTTGGTGCGGTCGATCACCTGCTCCTTGAAGTCCCCGAAATTGCGCCAGCCGCAGGTGCCGGCGTCCACGGCGGTGGTCACGCCGCAGCGGGTCATGTGCTCCTCGGCACTGATGGTGCGCAGGGAATCCTCCCGGGGATAGGGAAACACGGGATAAATATGGCAGTGCATGTCGATCAGCCCCGGGGATACCACGCACCCCTGGGCGTCCAGCACCGTGGCGGCGCTTTCCGAGGGAATCTCCCCGGCCCGCAGGACGATTTTTCCCTCCCGGACCGCCACATCCTCCCGGGCAAAGGTCCGGGTCTCGGGGTCATAGGTCCGCCCGCCCTGAAGCAATAGGTCATATAGCGCCATGGTTACGCCTCCTCCCCGTATCCTTCCGCCAGGCGGAAGATCAGCTCAACCTCCACGGGAATGTTGTGGTTGGGCATGTTGCGGGTGCCCATCACCGTGCGCACATGCCGGCCCCGCTCCTGGAGCACCTCCACGCACAGGTCGGAGAAGCCGTCCGCCACCGCGCCGATGTCCTGAAAGCCATCGCCGCAGTTCACCAGGACCAGCGCCCGCACCAGCCCCGCGATGCAGTCCAGGGTCCCGTACCGCTCCTGGATGGCGCGCAGCAGGGTCTTGCCGCACTCCGCGGCGGCCTGCCGCCCCTGGGCCAGGGTGAGCGCTTCGCCCACCCGGCCCCGGTACAGCGGCTCGTAGGTATTGATGTCCTCCGGCCCGTGACCGGACACATACACCCATTCCCCCGCCTGCCGGATGGGGATCAGCGCCTTTACCCGCGGGTATGCCTGCGCCACCTCCCGGCCGTTTTCCCGAATTTCATGGATCATGGCGCTTCCCCCCTCACTTTCGGATGCGGACAATGGCGTCCACGCATACGGGCATGTTTTGTTCCAGCACATAGGCGCCCATGGCGGCCCGGGCATGGCGGCCCCGCTGGCCGAAGATTTCCACCATCAGGTCGGAGAACCCGTTCATCACCGCGGGCATGCTGCAAAAGTCCCCCGCGCTGTTCACCAGCCCCAGGGCCTTGACGAAGTAATCCACCCGGTCCAGGCTGCCGATGTAGAATTGTATGGTCCGCAGCATGTTCAGCCCGCAGAGGCGCGCCGCCTGATAGGCTTCCTCCTGGGTGACCTCCGCGCCCACGCGCCCCTGATACACCGGTTCACCCTGCTCATTCACGGGGTAGTGGGCCGACAGGTACAGCATGTCGCCCGCCAGCACCGCGTCCACCGTGCCCTTGCCTCGCCAATCCGTCTGTTGCAGCCGGATGCCCAGCTGCTCCATGCGCTTTTCCGTTGCGCCCATGTTTATGCCTCCTCTCCGCGCAAGACCCTGCGTTCCAGTATGCGGCAAGCTTCCCACGTCTGCTCCAGGGTCAGCATCTGCGGGTGAAAGGAAAGTGCGTCCTCCGCCGCGTCATAGCCCACCAGCAGGCCGTCCTCCCGCAGGGCCTGGCGCAGGTCCTGCGCGCGCATGCCCGCGGGGCGGCCCAGCACCCGGGGGGAATCCTGCCCCACGGGCCCCTTGGGCACCAGGCGAATATCCGTGAAGCCGCAGCGCGTCATCACCGACCGGGCCAGGCGGCACTTTTCCAGGAGCTGCTCCTGCCGCTGGGCCTCCGGCACGGACAGAAACAGCTTCACCGCCGCGTACAGCCCCGCCAGGGTTTCCCGGGTCACCTTCGATCCCCGGCAGAGGCCCTCGTGGGGGGCGCCCAGCGCCAGCAGACGCTGGGTCCACAGCCGCTTGCCCACCACCAGGCCGCTGTCCTGGGGGCCGGCCAGTCCCTTGCCGCCGCTGAAGATGACCAGATCCGCGCCCATTTCCGTGAAGCGCCACAGGTTCTCCGCCGGGGGCAGCTGCGCCGCCGCGTCCACAAACACCGGGATGTCCCGGGCATGGGCCGCCGCCAGGATGCTTTCCAGGGGCGGACAGAGCGCCGCGCCATGGAACACAAAGTAGCACACCGCCGCTGTGCGGGGGGTGAGAGCCTCTTCCAGCTCCGCCAGGGTCAGGGGCGCGCCGGTCTGCCCCGCCCAGCGCAGCCGCGCCCCGCTGGCAGCCAGGCTAAGGGAGTAGGCATTGCGCTGGGGCGATAGAACAAGCAGTTCATTGCGCTGGCAGCGGGAGGCGTCCGGCAGGGCCAGGAAGGCCTCCAGGTCCCCCTGGCAGATGGCCGCGGCGGCGCACAGGGTCAGGGCACTGGCCGCCCCGGCGGATACGTAGGCTCCCTCGTTCCGGGTGCATTGGGCCAAGGCTTCCCCCACCCGGCGCTGCATTTGTTCCAGGTCCACCCACGCGCCGGAGATTTCCTCCATGGCGCGGTAGACCTCCGGGGGCATGCAGCTGGCGCCGTTGGTGGTGAAGGTATCCTCCGCGTTGAGATAGCGGCGCAGGCCCAGCTCCGCAAACAGGCTCATGCATGCTCCTCCTTTTTGGCAAAGGGGTTTTCCGTGGTCCAGGAGCGCTCCTGCTTCAGGTCGGTATCCTCGGAGTAGCTGGCAAACACATCTGCGCGCTCGGATACGTTCAGGGTGGACTGCGCGGCCAGGTCTGTTTCCAGGGGCAGGGACGCCAGGCGCTCCCAGGCGCGCTGCGCCGCCCGGCCCAGGGGCAGGTGCGGGGCGCGGCACGCGTCCGTTACGGGGTAGCCCTCCCGGAGCCAGCGCTGTTCCACCCCCTGGTACAGGCGCTCCAGGCGGTCGTCCACGGCCTGGGACGGGGTGGCGCCCCGGTCGTCCAGCAGCTGGTCCAGGGCGTCCACGCAGGCGCGGATGCGGGGGTGGTAATACCCGCGGATCAGCTCCACATAGTCCCGGCTGGGGTAATCCACCAGGTTGGGAATGGTACCGGCGAAGGTGGTGCCCAGGTCGCGCATCCAGGCGCGGAAGTCCGTGATGTGCGTGTCCGCCCCGGAGACGTCCGGATCGCTGGGACGGCCTTCATAGCGCCGCACCACTGTTTCCACATAGGAGTTTTCATCCTCGGCCACCATTTCCTCCAGGCAGCTGAGGAGCTCCTCCAGGATGTCCGCGTGCCGCCGGAAGCCCCGGTGCACGTCCTCGGCCTTCCCCTGGGCGCGGGTGAGGAAAATCTCGAACAGCCGCTGCAGGTGCAGGTTGAAATATTCCGTGATGTATTGCCGCAGAGCGTCGAACAGGTCCCGGCCCATGGGGCGGTCCTCCGCCGCGCCGGGAATGGCCAGCATGCCCTCGATAAACCCGGCCAGGGCGTGCGCCACCTCCAGGGACTCCCCTACGGGCACCAGACGGCGCTGCACCCGGGTCAGGTAGCAGCGCTTCTGGTAGCGGGCGTGGGAGCTGTCCAGGTTGGAATACACAGCCCGGTGCAGGCAGCGCAGGGCGGGCAGGGCAGCCTGCGCCCGACGGGGACCGTAGCGGCGCATGGCTGTATCGCGCAGGAAGCTTTCCACGTCCACCTTGCGGGGGTCCCAGGCCAGGGAAAACAGCAGGTCGAAGAAATGCAGGCTAAAGCCGCACAGCTCCGTGGCGTTGCCAAAGCCCTCCCCGTGGGCTACCACGGCGGGGTCCGTCATTTCCTTGGCCGCTTCGATGTGCCGCTCAAAGCACCCGTGCAGGTGGTCATCGCCGCCAAACTCGTTGATGGGCTCCAGGATGTACTTTGCCCGGCGCAGGGGGCCGTAGTTCTTGTCCCGGTACATGGGCTCCCGGAAGGTGTACACCGATTCCTTGCGGTTGGGCCACAGGTCCAGGAAGTACACCTCCTCCGGCAGCGCGTCCACAAAGCGCTCCATGACCCCCGGCATGGTCCAGATGGAGGGCGGCGTGTTGGCCCGCACGCCCCAGCCGTCAAAGAAGAAGCGGGCGTCCGGCACGGCCTCGCGGATGGCCTGGTAGGTATACTTGGCAAAGTTCACGCTGATGTTGATAAAGTCCTCAATGTCCGTGGCGATGTGGTGTTCCGAGGGCGGCGCGGCGGAGAAATGCCGGCAGGGGCCATAGGTCTCAATCCAGGTTTCCACGCTGGTGCGGATCAGGCGGCGGTACAGCGGGTCGTCCGGGTACAGGTAGGGGACGATGTCCGGCGCGGCATCGTCATCCTTGACCCATTCGCAGCCGAAGTACCGCGCGTCGGGGTATACCTTGCGAAATTCCAGGCTGGTCTCCTGGGGCAGCAGATAGACCATGGTTTCCATGCCCAGGCGGCGGGCATATTCCGCCGTTTCCTGGAGCACCCGCATGCGGGCCAGGTCGTCGGCGGTAATGGGCTCCGTGGGCACGCCCATCTTTTGAAACACCCGTTTGCGAAAATAACTGTTCCAGGTGTAGAAGCGGTAGGAGTTGATTTTGTTCCGGGCGAAGAATTCCAGCTCCCGCCTCCGTTCCTCCCCGTTGAGCAGGGCGGCGAAGTTGTACACCCACTGCCCCACCGTGTGCCGGAAACGGAAGGCGGAGCGCTCCACCCACTGCCCCGTGGGCACGGACAGGTCACCCTGCTGCTCGTAGGTATCCCCGTCAAAGTAGTATCCCACATGGAAGCGCGTCTGGAGCAGGTGGAAAACGCTGTAATAAACGGACCGGTCGTTGGTCCCGCTAAGGATCAGGTCCTCCCCCACGGCGCAGAGAATGACGCAGTCGTTCGCTTCCGGGCTTTCCGGGGGAAAGCCCTGCGCCCTGGCGTACCGGCCGATTTCCCGGTGGGTGGCGGGGCGGCCGATGAGAATGCGGCCGCCCCGGGCCGGGCAGGCGTCCTGCTCGTAGGTTATCAGCAGGTGCGCGCCGCTGATCCGCTCGATGGCGTCCCGCAGCTGCTCCGCTCCGTGGGTTTCCAGCCAGGTGGCGCAGTGGCCCAGCACAATCCGGCTGACCGCGCTGCCGTTTTCCGTAATACGCATAAGCAAATCCCTCCCGGTACTGGTAAAGCCATGATTTCTTTTTTTCGCCGCTGATCTGTGAACATCCATCATCAGTGTATCACGCTCCCCGGCGCCGCCTCAATCCATAGAAATTGACAACCAATGACGAGTTCTTTAGAAGCCCCGGGCAATGGCGCGTGGGAGGGCGTCCGGCGCGGCCACGGCGGCGGGCCCAGGGCAAAAAAGCCCCCGGCTGCGGGAGAAATGGCCGCGCCGGGGACGCTGTCTGTGAATAAGCTTTGGGCGGGATCGCAGGGGCCGCGGCCCCTTTCCGGGCATGGGAAAAGCGGCGGCTGCCACTTTTTAAAAAAGCGCACGCCGCCCATGGGGGACTGTTCCCATGGGCGGCAGTGCGCCGGGGTGCTCAGTAGGCAATCATGGGGATGGTCTGCGGGCGGCGCTGGGTGGGCGCGGCCTCTCCCGCATGGATGGCCCAGGCGCTTTCAGCGCAGGCCCGGGAGGCTTGGAGCATTTCCCCATAGGGGCGCAGGCAAATGTCAAACAGGCCAATATTGTAGTTTTCGCCGTCAAAGCGCCCCAGGACAAACTGGTCGTAGCACTGGAAGTAATGGCAGCCCACGCCCAGGGGATGGGCGGCCACCCGCTCCACATAGTAGCGGAAGGCGGCGGCGCGCTCCTCCTGGTTGGGCACGGCCTCCAGGCCCGTGGCGGTCAGGCCCGCGTCCAGGGCGCCGAAGTGGAACTCCCCGATCATCACCGGCAGATCCACGCCCAGCTCCCGCACGCGCTCCAGGGCGGGGGTGGGGTCCACGGCGTAGCAGTTGATGGAGAACACGTCAAAGTTTTCCCAGCCCGCGGCCAGGGCGGGGTCGGAGATCCAGGCCCAGCGCATGCCCAGGATCATGTGATGGGGGTCCGCCTGACGGCAGGCCTGGGCCGGTATGGAAACGTAGGCCTCCGTAAGCCGCCGGGAGAACGCCCGCAGGTCCGCCTCCGCCCCGGGGAAGCGGGCGGACATTTTCTCCTCCGGATGACGCAGGTCCTCAAAATCCGCAAAGGTGCTGCCCCAGGCCGCGTTCAGCGCGCCGGGGGTTGCGTAGCGCGCACGCAGGAAGGCGATGAGCTCCGCCTTGCAACAGGTGTCCGCCGGGTCCCGCAGTACCTCATCGGCCAGGATGAGCCCATCCACAAAGGCCCAGCTGGGCTCGTTGCGCAGGAAGTAGCCCACCAGGAAGGGGTCCTCCCGCCGGGGCAGAAGCGCCTGGGCGCAGCGCGCCGCATCCTCCCGGTATTCCGGGGAAAGCACGTCGGGGAAGTCCCGGAAGATTTTGTGGGCCGTTTCCGGAAAGCGGGGCAGGCTGGTGACATAGGGCATCCGGCCAAATAGATGCTCGTCGGACCAGTTGCCCAGGGTATTCAGCCCCGCCTGCTTCAGCTGCGCCACCACCATGCGCCGCCAGGTGGGCTCCCAGGCGTCCCCAAAGGCCCGGCGCAGGTTGGCCCGCTCAAAGGAAAACAGCTTGCCCGCTCCCCGGGGCGTCTCCCCAAAGGGATGCTCCATGGGCGCGTAAAGCTCCCGGGCCTGGGGATCGCCGGGATCGGGCAGGTTGCGGACCAGGGGCTCCAGGCCGTCGATGCGGGCGTCGCACCGGGCTACCACGCAGTCCGGCCCCAGGCTGAAAAAGGCGCAGCCCTCGGGGTCCAGCAGGTACCAGCGGCCATCCTGTTTCAGGCGCGTAAAGTAGCCCGTTCCCGGGGCCATGACCCGCCGGGCACAGCCGCCCCAGCGGTTCCAGGCGGGGGTGGGGTAAGCGTCCGGCAGCCGGGCCTGGGAATGCAAAAACGTGTTGAGGCTCTCGGGGTCCCGGGTTTTCCCCGGCCAGTCCTTGGGGATATATTGGCCCATTCCGTCCACCAGGGGCGTGGACGGCACGGGGGCGGGGTCGCAGGGCGCGTCGCTCCAGGCGCAGTCCTCCAGGCGCACCCGCACGCGGTGGAAGCAGGGCATGCTCACCCACTCCACCCGGCGGATCTCCTCCGGGGCAATGCGGGAGCCGTGACAGACCACCTTCAATTCCCCGGGAACGTGCCCCGGATACAGGATGTGCCCGTCCAGCCAGCCCATGTTGAGAGGGATCCGCGTCCGGTACCGGGGCATGACCCCGAAGCGGATGATCACCCGCGGATGCTCCTCGGCGGCCCACAGCCGCAGCTCAAAGGCCATGGCGTGGTCTTCCTCCACGGTGAGGGTCAGGTTCAGGTAGGCGTGGGTGGCGGCGTCGCGGGGGGAAAGCACCAGCCCGCCCCCCTGGGGCGGCAAGCACAGCAGCCCGTTTTCCCACTGGGCGCCGGGGGTGAGAGGAAAGGTGAAAGGTTGCATAGGCCGTACCTCCTGTACAAGCGATGGGATATGCATACTGCGTCAGCGCGGAAAGGAAAGGGGCAAGGAATGGCGGCATGGGCTGAGGCAGTGCTTTGCCAATATTATACCTTACCCGCGCGCCCCTGTAAACGCCGCCGGGGGAGGAGCCTGTCCACGGGCAAAAAAATGGCCGCCCTGCTTCCAAAATGGAAAGCGGGCGGCGCGGTATGCTTCGCTTGCTTTATTTCCAGGTGTACTTCAGCGCCGTTTGCACGCAGCTTTGGTGATCCTCGTCCACGCGCTGGGTGCCATGGGTCTTGCTGCCGGTGAAGTGGATGCAGAAATGCCCGTCAAAGTCGTTGTCCGAGATGGTATCGTCCTCGTGGGGCATGCCGTTCATGGAGGCGGCGTACACGTGGCCGTTATACTTGACCAGGATGGCCCGGCGGTCCCAGCTCCAGGAGCCCCCGTAGATGGATTTCATGGTGGCGCTGTCCTCGGCGGTAAGGGGTTCGGCGTCGATATGGTTGGCGCCGCTCCAGCGCTTGACGGTGAATTTCTTGCCGGTTTTGCAGTCCATGATTTCGAACTTGGCGCCCTTGGGGATGGTGCTGCTGCCGTTTTTGAACCAGTCCAGCTCCTCGGTGGTATATTTTTCCTCATCCGCGTCGGCGGCGTCCTCCCCGAAGAGGAGCTTGATGGTCACCTTGCCGGCGATGCCGTCCTGGCTCATGCCCTTGCTCTTCTGGAACTTTTTCACCGCTTCCTCGGTGCCGCTGCCATACTTGCCGTCAATGGCGCCGGTATAGTAGTTCAGCAGCTTCAGGGCCTGCTGGAGCTTTTTCACGTCGCTGCCGCTGTCGCCGAAGCGGCTGGTGGCCGGCGCGTCCCCGATGTCGGCGATGCTTTCGATGCCCTCCATGCCGGCGGAGGAGCTGGCGGAGGACTTCTCCTCCTTTTCCTCAATCTCGCCCTCCACGGTGACGTATTGGGTCATCACATAGCCGGTATATTTGCCATAGCGAACCTTGTACCAGCTGCCGCTCTTGGATAAAATATCCATGGTGTCGCCCCGCGAGAGGGTTTGCAGCGCCTTGGACTCCTTGGAATTGCTTTTGCGCAGCACCAGCGCGTCCGTGTCCACGGTGCCGATGGCATCCGCCAGGGCGCCCACGGGCAGCATCACGGCCAGCAGCAGTCCAGCCGCCAGACGGCGCAACCCACCCATTTGTTCTAAAGGCATGTGTCTCACGCTCCTCTCCGAAGGTCATCAGCAATATATTACAAAACTGTTTCAAAGTCAAGAATAATTTATTATGATTTACAAGTATTTCTGCAACGACTGTACCCGGGCGGAAAAAAACTGCCCCAGGCATTGACAGGGGGACGGGACGCTGGTATAATTGATAAGGTTTTTGAAAGAAGCCTGTGCCGTAGACAGCCGGTATCCCCCAGGGGATCTAAGGGAGCGACGCTCCGCCTGCCGAGGTGTAAAGGATATGCATTTGCTCATCCCTTGCGCCTGCGCGAGGGTTTTCTTTTTACACTGAACCATTGAGGAGGTGCAAGAAAAGCATGAGCAAGACCCATGAGAGCAAGAATCGCATTCTGAAGGAACAGATTGTTGAGGACATCAAGGCCAAGCTGGACGGCGCGCAGTCCGTGGTGATCTGCGCGTACAATGGACTGAACGTGGCGGACGTTACCGAGCTGCGTGCCCTGTGCCGCGCCCAGGATGTGCACTACTGCGTGCTGAAGAACCGCCTGATGCTCAAGGCGCTGCAGGAGAAGGGCATTGAGGGCCTGGATCACCTGCTGGAGGGCCCCAACGCCTTCGTGTTTGGCATGAAGGATGCCGTGGCCGCCCCCAAGGTCATCAACGACTTCATCGAAAAGAAGAAGCTGACCTCCCTGGAGATCCGCGGTGGTCTGCTGGATGGCAAGGCGGTGGACGTAAACACCATCAAGAGCCTGGCTGCCCTGCCCAGCCGCGAAGTTTTGCTGGCCAAGCTGCTCGGCAGCATGACCAACGCCATCGGCGGCTTCGTCCGCGTGGTGGAAGCATACCGCAAGCAGAAGGCCGGGGAATAATCCCCCGCTATCTCCCCGCCGCCTAGCGGCCGGGAACCATCTACATTTTTTTGAAATCAACCGTATAGGAGGCTGAAATTCATGACTCATGAGGAGATCATTGCCGCCGTCGAGTCCATGACGGTGCTGGAGCTGGCCGATCTGGTCAAGGCTATGGAAGAGAAGTTTGGCGTGTCCGCCGCTGCCCCCGTGGCTGTGGTTGCCGGTGGCGCCGGTGCTGCCGCCGCTGCTGAGGAAGAGAAGACCGAGTTCGACGTGGTGCTGGCCGATGCCGGTACCGAGAAGATCAAGGTCATCAAGGTTGTGCGCGAAGTCGTGTCCGGCCTGGGCCTGAAGGAAGCCAAGGAGATTGTGGAGTCCGCTCCCAAGACCCTGAAGGAAGCCGTCAGCAAGGAAGAGGCCGAGCAGATCAAGGCCAAGTTCGCCGAAGTGGGCGCCAAGGTCGAGATCAAGTAAGACCGCACCCGGCGTATGCCGGTTTGATGGGAGTGCCTGCGGGCAGTCCCGCCAAAGCAGCGAGGCTTGGGCATCGCAAGAGCGCCCGGGCCTCGCTCTTTGTTTTTTATCGCATAGAACAAGGGAAAGGGGTAAACGGTGATGCCGCGAATTAGCTTCCCGGCGCAGTTCCTCTGCTGACGGCAGATTGCGTCGGGAAGTCAACCAATATATGCCGTCGGAGGCTGCGCCTTTTCAAAAGACCCACAGGAATTTTGAAAGGAGCACACAGACATGGACAATCAGGCATGGAAAGCGCGCTGGAAGGCTGAGGAAGCCGTGGCGCACATACACGGCTGGGATTTTTCCCACATTGAGGGCCGCTACGACGAGGAGCGGGATTTACCCTGGGACTATGACGCCATTGTACGCAGCTATGTACAGCCGGAGAAGAAGCTGATGGATTACGACACAGGCGGCGGGGAATACCTGCTTTCCCTGGGGCATCCGCCGGAGAATACGGCGGCCACGGAGGGGTATCCCCCCAACGTGGCGCTGTGCCGGGAGCGGCTGTTGCCCCTGGGCATTGACTTCCGCCCCTGCGATGATCCGGCCCGGCTCCCCTTTGACAGCGGCGCCTTTGACGTGCTCATCAACCGACACGGGGATTATGATCCCGCGGAATGCCGCCGGGTGCTTCGGCCCGGAGGGGTATTCATCACCGAGCAGGTGGGTGCGGACAACGACCGGGATCTGGTGGAGATGGTATTGCCCGGGCTGGAGAAGCCCTATCCCCATCAGACGCTGGGGGAGCAAAGCCGGGCCTTTACGGAGGCGGGGTTCCATGTGGAGCTGGCCTGCGAGGCCTACCGGCCCATTGTGTTTTACGACGTGGGCGCGTTTGTATGGTTTGCCCGGGTGCTTCCCTGGGAGTTTCCCGGGTTCTCGGTGGACCGTTGCTTTGAACGTTTGCTGCGCATGCAGGCGGTGGTGGAGAAGGAAGGAAAGGTTCAGGGAACCATTCACCGCTTCCTGATCGTAGCGAAGAAATAGGTAATATGAAAAGAAGGTTGCATGCATTGAAATACAAGGCGCGCAACCTTCTTTTATGTTCATATAAGGAAGCTATTGCTCAGGGAAGGCAAGCACTCCCGGCCGGAAAGCCCCTTGGAGGGCGTCAGGGATTCTGCACCTGCCCCCGGGGATAGACCCCCAGCAGGCGGATTTCCCCGGTAAGGGGGCGGGCCTTGTCCATGGCGCCGCGCAGGTGTGCCGCGTCCATGGCGCCCACGAAGTCCGCGGAGAAGAAATACTGAAAGGGCGTTTCCGGCAGGGGCCGGGACTCGATGCGGGACATGTTCAGGCCGTTTTCCGCAAAGGAGGTCAGCACCCGGGCCAGGGCGCCCACTTCATCATTGACCCGGAAAACCACGGTGGCCTTGTCCGGGGCGGCCAGGGGCGTTTCCTCCCGGGAGAGGATCAGGAAACGGGTGGTGTTGGTCTGGCTGGTCTGGATATCGGCGCGCAATACGGTCAGGCCGTAGCGCTCCGCCGCCCGGGTGCTGGCGATGGCCGCCCGGGTCAGGTCCCCGGAGGCGGCCACCTCCTGGGCGCTGATGGCCGTGTTGGCCGAGGGCACCAGACGCGCCCAGGGCACCGTGGCCAGGAAGGCGTCGCACTGGGCGATGGCCTGGGGGTGGGAGGATATGGTCCGCAGCCCTTCGATGGTAGCCCCCGGCAGGGCCACCAGCTGATGGCGCACCCGGCGCAGGGTTTCCCCCACAATGTGCAGCTGCAATCCCTCCAATAACCCGTAGGTGGGCAGCACCGCCCCGGCGAAGGAGTTCTCCACCGGCAGCAGGGCATAGTCCGCCGCGCCGTTTTGGGCCGCCTCCGCCGCCTGGGCGAAGGTGGCATATCCGCGGGTTTCCCCCTGGGGAAAGGCGCACTGGGCCGCGCTCTCCGAAAAGCTCCCGGCCACGCCGGGGTAGGCGATTACCGGACGCATGCGCAACGCTCCTTCCACAGTTCCATGATGCCGATGAGGGCCATGGCCTCCACCACGGGCACCGCCCGGGGCAGCACGCAGGGATCATGACGGCCGCGAATGGAAAGCTCCGCGTTTTCCCCCCGCTGGAGGGAGACCGTCTGCTGGGCCTGGGCGATGGAGGGCGTGGCCCGCACCACCACCCGGAAGATGACGCTGCCCCCCGTGGTGATGCCCCCCAGGATGCCCCCGCAGTTGTTCCCCTGGGTAACCACCCGGCCCGCCTCCATGCGGAAGGGGTCGTTGGCCTGGCTGCCCCGCAGGGACGCAAAGCCGAACCCCGCCCCGAAGGCAATGCCCTTCACCGCGGGAATGCTGAACATCAGCTGGGAGAGCACGCTCTCCTCGCTGTCGAAAAAGGGCGCGCCCAGCCCCGCGGGCAGGCCGTCGATCCGGCATTCCAGCACGCCGCCCACGCTGTCCTGCTCCGCACGGGCGGCCAGGATGGCGGCCTCCATCTGCGGGGCCAGCTCCGGGCGCAGGGTGGGCAGGGTGAGGGTGGGCAAGGCCTCTGCGGGGGTGTCCCCGGGCTCCACGGGGTCCAGGAAGCTCTTGTCCAGGATGTTCTCCAGCTGCTGGATATGGCACACCGCCGAAATGCCCTGCCCCGCCAGGTACTGCCGGCACAGTGCCCCGGCGAACACCAGGGGCGCGGTGAGCCGGGCGCTGAAATGCCCGCCGCCGCGGAAATCCTCAAAGCCGTAGTAGCGCACGTGCCCGGTATAGTCCCCGTGGCCGGGGCGGGGCAGGTCCACCTGCTCCCCGTAGTCCTGGGAGCGGGTGTTCTCGTTGCGGATCAGGCAGGTGAGGGGCTGGCCGGTGGTTTTGCCGCGAAACACGCCGCTGAGGATCTCCGGCAGGTCGCTTTCCTTGCGGGGGGTGGTCAAGGCGCTTTGCCCGGGGGCGCGGCGGGCCATTTGCCGGGCCACGTCCTCCATGTCGATCTCCAGCCCCGCGGGGAAACCGTCCAGGGTGACGCCCACCCCGGGGCCGTGGGACTGGCCGAACAGGGACAGGCGGAAGTAACGGCCGAAACAGCTGCTCATGATACCTTACCTCCCAGTGCTTCATAAGTGGTGAGAAAGGTGGGCCAGGATTTGTTCAGCGCCTCCGCGCCCTGGACGGTGACGGGGCCGTCGGCCATCGTGGCGGCCAGGGCCAGGAGCATCACCAGCCGGTGGTCGTTCCGGGCGCTGAGGGTGACGCCGCCCCGCAAGGGCGTGGGGCCGCGCACCACCAGGTCGTCCCCCTCCCCGTGGATGTCCGCGCCCAGGGCGGAGAGCAGCTCCACCGTGGCGGCGAAGCGGTCGCTTTCCTTCAGGCGCAGGCGGCCGCAGCCGGTGATGCGGCTTTCCCCGGCGGCCTGGGTGCAGGCGAGCGCCAGTACGGGCACGATGTCCGGGATGTCCCGGCCGCTGAAAGTGGCTCCCCGCAGGGTTCCCCCCAGGGGACGGAGCACGCCGCCCTCCTCCCGGAAGGATGCGCCCAGCCGGGCCAGCACGTCCAGGGACGCCCGGTCGCCCTGGGTGGAGGCAAGATCCAGGCCCGCCACGCTCACCGGATGCCCCAGGGCACCGGCGCACAGGAGCACCGCGCCCTGGCTCCAGTCCCCGGGCAGGGCGCCCCCCGTGGCCCGGTAACGCTGATTCCCGGGGATGCGCCAGGCATAGGGGCCGGTTTCCTCCAGGCGGATGCCGCTATCGGCCAGGCATTGCAGGGTCATGCGGATGTACCCGGCGGATTCCACCGGCGGGGTCACCGTGAGGGTGGAGTCCCCCGGCAGCAGGGGCAGGGCGTAGAGCATGCCGGTGACGAACTGGCTGGACACGTCCCCGGGGAGGGTATAGTTCCCCGGGCGCAGGCGGCCCCGCAGGGTGAGCAGTACGCCCTGGGGCGTGCTTTCCCGGCGGCTGGTTACGCCGCAGGCCTCCAGGATGGGATCGTAGGGCTCCAGGGGGCGCTCCCCCAGACGGCCGCCCATGAGGAAGCCGCCGCCCTCCCCCAGGGCCAGGACCAGGGGAATCAAAAAGCGCAGGGTGGAGCCGCTCTCCCCGCAGTCCATGCGGGGGGCGAAGGCCGCCGGGCCGCCGCAGCCGCGCACCAGGAGGGTTTCGCCCTCCACGCGGAAGGACGCCCCCAGGGCGCTGAGGCAATCCATGGTGGCGGTCATGTCCCGGGAAGGCAGGAAGCCCGTGAGGCGGGTCTCCCCGGGGGTGAGGGCCGCGCAGATCATCCGCCGGTGCGCCTCGGACTTGGAGGGGGGCACGGCGGCAACGCCCGAAAGGGCGCAGGGGGAAAAGGTGCGATCCATGGGGGCCTCCTTACAGATAGTTTTCCAGGGAAGCGAACCAGTCCACGGAGGTGTTTTCCACATAGCACTGGCCGATGGATTTCAACAGGATAATGCGCAGGGTTTGGCCCAGGTTCTTTTTGTCCAGGCGCATGGGGGCCAGCAGGGCGGAGGCGTCCAGGCGCTCCACATGGGTGGGCAGACCCAGGGCTTCCAGCAGGGCGTCCAGGCGGGCGGAGGTGCCCACCTGGGTGAGTCCGCGGTCCTCGCTCATGCGGGTAATCACCGCCATGCCCAGGGCCACGGCTTCCCCGTGGCGCAGCCCGCCGTACCCCTGGACGGTTTCCACCGCGTGGCCCAGGGTGTGGCCAAAGTTGAGGATCATGCGCAGGCCGGTGTCGTGCTCGTCCTGCTCCACCACGGCGGCCTTGGCCCGCAGGCAATGGTGCAGGATGGCGTCCATGTGCTCCATGAGCGCCTCCCGGCCCCCGGAGGCACAGTCCTCCAGGAGGGTAAAGAGGGCCTCATCCCCGATGCAGCCGTACTTGACCACCTCTCCCAGGCCGTCCCGCCAGACCTGATCGCTGAGGGTGCGCAGGGTGTCCGGGTCCAGGATCACCAGCCGGGGCTGATAGAAGGCCCCCACCAGGTTTTTGCCCTGGGGCAGGTCCACGGCCACCTTGCCCCCCACGGAGGAATCCACCTGGGCCAGCAGGGAGGTGGGCGCCTGCACAAAGGCCACGCCCCGCAGGAAGGTAGCCGCCGCCAGCCCGGCCAGGTCGCCCATGACCCCGCCGCCCAGGGCGATCACCGCGTCCCGGCGGGTCAGCCCCGCCTGGCACAGGAAGTCATAGACCTGACCCAGGGAGGCCAGGGATTTGGTGGGCTCCCCGGCGGGGAGGGTGAGGGCGGCGCAGGACAGGCCCGCGCCCTGGAGGCTCTCCTCCAGCCGGCGCAGGTACAGCGGGCCCACCTGATCGTCGGTGATAATGGCGCAGCGGCAGGGGCCCAGGGCCTCCACCATCAGCGCCCCGGCCCGGTCCAGGATGCCGGGGGCCACGTGGATGGGGTAGCTGCGCTCCCCCAGGTGAATGGTCAATGTGCCCATGATGATGCGCTCCTTTCCGCCTGATCCGGCAAGGTCAAATTTCCCGGCCCACGGCCCCCGCAATGGTGCGGATGTCCGCCATGACCTGGGCGAAAGTATCGGGGGTAATGGACTGCTGGCCGTCGCACAGGGCGTGCTGGGGATCGTTGTGCACCTCGATCATCACGCCGTCGGCGCCCACGGCCACAGCGGCCCGGGCCAGGGGCTCCACCATCCAGCTCTTGCCGGTGCCATGGCTGGGGTCCACAATGACGGGCAGGTGGCTGAGCTTCTTCACCGCGGGGATGGCGCCCAGGTCCACGGTGTTGCGGGTGTAGGTCTCAAAGGTGCGGATGCCCCGCTCGCACAGGATCACGTTGGGGTTGCCCTCGGCCAGGATGTACTCGGCGCTCATGAGCCACTCCTCGATGGTGGCGGAGAGGCCGCGCTTGAGCAGGATGGGCTTGCGGATGCGGCCCAGCTGGCGCAGGAGGTCGAAGTTCTGCATGTTCCGGGCGCCCACCTGGATCAGGTCCACCTTTTCCACGAACACATCCAGGTCAAAGGGGGACATGATCTCGCTGACGATGGGCAGCCCGGTGGCCTCCCGGGCGGCGCACAGGAGCTCCAGCCCCTCGTACTTCAGGCCCTGGAAGGCGTAGGGGGAGGTGCGGGGCTTGAAGGCGCCGCCCCGGAGGATGTTGGCCCCGGCCTGCTTCACCGCCTGGGCAATGCCCGTGACCTGCTCCCGGCTCTCCACGGAGCAGGGGCCGGCCATCACCGCCAGGCGCTTGCCGCCCACGGGCACCCCGGCCACGTCCACCACGGTATTTTCCGGGTGGAACATGCGGTTGGCCTTTTTGAAGGGCTCGGCCACGTGCATGATGCGCTCCACGCAGGGGAAGCTCTCAATGCGGTTGGGGTCCACCTGGGAGGTATCCCCCACCAGGCCCAGAATGGTCAGCTCGGTACCAATCACCGGGTTCACCTGCACCCCATGGGCGGTGACCAGGTTGGCCAGCTTGTCAATATCCTGCTGGGTGGTACCTTTTTTCAACACAATAATCATTGCCTGTCAAACTCCTTTCCCTGCTGGAAACGGCCGAAAAAAAGGGAGAGCCCGCAAAGAGCTCTCCCGAAAACAACCCGTTTCCGCGTCCACAAACACGGTACGGGGCCTTAGGCCGCAGGGCTCTGTGCGCGTAATACGTTCGCGAAAAATCCGAAGCCGCTAAAAAAGCTGCTCCGGCTCGTAAACGTAAAGTACAACGCGCCCTTCATGCCTTACCTCCGACCATGTTTCGCCAGGGTTTGCCGCCCTGGCCTTAAACGGAATTATACTGTACGGGGAAGAATCCTGTCAAGGGAAAATGCAGAAGCAGAACATTGCCCCCCGCTTATTCCCCCACCCGTTCCACGCGGATCTCCGGGTAGGCCCGGTAGCCGTTGCGCGCCAGCTCCTGGTGCAGGCCCGCGGCGTCCTGGGTGAAGCGGTAGAGGGTATAGGCCCCGTCCTGGTAGGCGTAGTCCCGGCCGTTGTCCCGGTAGTGCTCCCAGGCGCCCTCCCCGGGGTAGCAGCGCAGGATCAGGGCGGGGTCCGCCAGCTCGTCGGTATAGCGCTGGTCGGGGTACAGGGGCAGGATGGTGCCGGCCTTGACATAGATGGGGCACACATCGAGGGGCGCCTCCCGCAGCAGCCAGCCGCCGGTATGCTTTTCCCCGGTCCAGAAGTCGTACCATTCCCCGGCGGGGAGGTACACCATGCGCCGGCGCGCGCCCTGCTCCACCACCGGGGCCACCAGCAGGTTTTCTCCCAGGAGGAACTCGTCGTTCAGCTCCCGGACGTTGGGGTCCTGCTCATAGTGGAGCACCAGGGGACGCAGGGGCGGCAGGCCCGTCTGCTCGCACTGGCGGAACAGATCGTAATAATAGGGCAGGAGGGCATAGCGGAGCTTCACATACTTGCGGAAGATGTCCGTGACCTCCGTGCCGAAGCGCCAGGGCTCCTGCATGCGGGTGCCCCGGGCGCTGTGGCTGCGGAACAGCGGGGAGAAGCACCCCACCTGCACCCAACGGGCCATGAGCTCCGGGGTGCAGTCCGCCCCAAAGCCGCCGATGTCCGTGCCTATGAAGGCCATGCCGCTCAGGCCCAGGTTGCACTGCTGGGGAATGGCCATGCGCAGGTGGTTCCACAGGCTCTGGTTATCGCCGGTCCACACCACGGCGTATTTCTGGGAGCCGCTGTAACAGGCGCGGGTGATGACGAAGGGGCGCTGGCCGGTGGCTTCCTTCCAGCCCTCAAAGGCGGCCCGGGACATATTGTGCCCGTAGACGTTGTGCATTTCCCCGTGGGTGGCGACCCGGTCCTCGTCGGTCATGAGGACGTTGTCGGGCAGGGGGCCGCGGAAGCTGGCGGGCTCGTTCATGTCGTTCCACACGCCGCTGACGCCCTTTTCCGTCAGGAAGCGCTGCAATCCGGCCCACCACCGGCGCACCCGGGGCGCGCCGAAGTCCGGGTAGACGCTGTCCCCCGGCCACACCTCATTGACATAGACCAGCTGCTCGGGGGTCTTGCAGAAGTAATCCTCCTTCAGGCCCTGGCGGTATACCTGATAGTTGGGGTCCACCTTGACCCCGGGGTCGATGATGGTCACGGCCTTGACGCCCATGTCCCCCAGCTCGCGGATGAGGCCGGGGAAGTCCGGGAAGGTCTCCGAATTGGTGGTAAAGACCCGGTAGCCGTCCATGTAGTCAATATCCAGGTGGAGCACATCCAGCGGGATGTCCAGCTCCCGGAAGGTGCGGGCCAGGTCCCGGAAGGTTTGAGCGGAGGCGTAGCCCCACCGGCACTGGTGATATCCCAGGGTCCAGCGCTGGGGCAGGGGGCAGCGTCCGGTGAGCCAGGTGTACCGCTCCACCGCCCGGGCCAGGGTGGGCCCGGCCAGGAAGTAATAGTTCAGGTACCCTTCCTTGGCCCCGAAGGAGAGGTACGCCGGGCTTTCAAAGCCGAAATCGAAATACGTGCGGAAGGTATTGTCAAAAAAGATGCCGTAGGTGTGCCCGGCGTCCTCGCCGGAGACGAAGAACACGGGGAAATCCTTGTACAGGGACTTGAAGCTCTCCTCGTGGGGGGCGGGCTCGTCGGTGTTCCAGTTTTCGTAGGCATAGCCCCGCTTGTTCAAAAAGCCGGTCTTGTCCCCCAGGCCGTACACCGCGTCCCCGGGGAGCAGGGTACGCAGCTCCTCCAGGGGCAGGGGCCCGGACTGGTCCTGGGGACGGTGGCCTTCCTTGGCCAGCAGCTCCAGAGCTTCTGGGGTCAGGCCGCGATCCACGGTCCCACGTTCCCCGCGGTAGCTCAGGCTCAGGGCGCGGCCCTGGGCATCGTAGAAATCCGTATGGCCCTGGGGGTCGATCTCCAGGCGCAGCAGGGGGGTGGAGACGGCGCAGCCCTCCCCCGCCCCGGTTACCATGAAGGGGCAGGCCTCGTGCAGGTCGGCTTTCACGGCCTTGGAAACGTAGTTCCGCGCTTCCTCGCCCAAAAACACGCGCAGTATCCCCGGCGCGACCACCTCCACGCCCAGGGTACCCCGGGCCGTGGGACAAAACACAAATCTTCCATCCTGACGGTATTCCATGGCTGGCAATCCTTTCCATTAAAAGCGTTGGGGAGCGTAGCCCCGATGTATAGATATTCGTGGGGGCAAGGGTCGTTCCTTCTCCCTGGGAGCGCAAATTCTTTTACTTTTTTTTTCCGGGAAAGAAGGAATTTCCCGAAACGCGTCGAAAATCTTATATCGCGATCTGCGGGAATGGCGGAATTGGCAGACGCGCTAGATTCAGGTTCTAGTGAGGGT
>MHCFR04200__coassemble_323_pt1 | contig 31451 bp, 22 predicted proteins | sample MHCFR04200__metabat2_low_PE_027 | metagenome-assembled genome bin MHCFR04200 | reverse complement strand
GCTGATCCCTCCCCCGGCTCCATGGCGCCGGTCTATCCTTGGAGTGTAGGCAAGGGTACGCTGCGGCAGGACTACCTTGCAGCGGTACGTGCCCCGGCACCGGGGCCATGCAGGGTGCGTGCCCGCTCCGGCACCCGATTGGTTGCTGGCCCCAGGCCAAACCAAATGTGGGGCCCGATGCGGACCCTGTCGGTCGAGAGACAAGGGGAAGTGCCCGTGGCGGTACAAGGGGGGTCCGGGGGTATCCCTCGGCCGTTTGAAGGGGGTATAGGGGGTCCAGGGGGGCATAGGGGGGAGGTCGGAATCCCCCCTGCCCCCCTGGCCGGCGGAGCCACCCCCCGGAGAAAAATTTCATTTACAGGTTCCTTGCCAACGACTTGCTTACGCTCCCCCACAGAAACAATTTTCCAAAATAATGGAGGGCGCTCCCTGCCCATGCAAGTGCAGGAAGCGCCCAATACGCATATTTTTTATGCTTGCACAAACGTCTCTCCATCCATCCGGGCGGTAAAGGCCAGCGTCCGCAGATCCGCGTCCAGGGACGCCTGACTGTCGCCCTTCCGCCAGTGCAGGCATAGCCGGTGCGTCTCCGGCTGCTCCACGGTAAGCTCCCCGTCAAAGGCCGGGCACCCGTTATACAGGCGCAGCAGCTTGATCTGATTCCGGGTCACGGGCTGCTCCAGCCCCGCCTTCACCTGCTCGGAGGTGAGATCGGTGCGGTTGATCTCCTTGTGTGCCGCTTCACCGCCCCGGTGTACCGCCTCCAGATCATTTTTGCCCGCAAACAGATCCAGGTACCAAACCTGGGGCTTGCCGGGCATGAACAGCTGGATGGCCCGTGCCAGGAGCATTTTGCGGTCGTCGGCCCCCAGCGCGCTGTAATAGGTGGCGTTTACCTGGTAGTAGACGTTCTTTTGCCCATGCAGGTTTTTGATGAGTCCACCCCGGGCGACGATCAGGTCAATCAGCGCCTGGATGCGTTCCTCGGGTACCAGGCCCTTCAGATCCAGCATGGGGATGCCATCGTGGCAACCCAACATGTTCACCGTACGGATGCCCTTTTCCACCTGTTCCCGGGCCCAGCGGGCCAGCAGGCTGCCGTCTCCGCCCTCCAGGGCGTCAATGATCAGCCCGGGCAGGAAGAAATCATAGGTCATGTGCCCCTTTTGGGCCAGGGTAGCATAGCTGCCCTCCGCGTAGGCGGCGTGAATCTCCGGCAGCAGCGTCAGGCCATAGCGGTCCGCCATGTTCTTCACGCGGTCCAGCACCTGCCAGGTTTCCGGTTCGTTGAGGAAGTTCCGCCGGCCGGGCGCCTTGGGGGCATAGGCAAAGGCGTCCAAGCGCACAATGGCCGCGCCGTAGTCCGCCAGGCGGCGCAAGGTTTCGTCGTAGTAGTCCCACACCAGGGGAGAATTCAGGTTCAGGTCCATCTGGCCCAGATACCGCCGCCGGCTTTCCAGCAGCTCCCGCACCGCAGGGGGAAGCTCCATCTCCGCGGGCTTTTCTCCCTGGGCCAGCGCCTGATTGATCCGGTGGGCCAGGTCGTTTGCTTCGCCGTATTGCGGCCCCAGGGGCATGAGATCCTGGGCATCCACGGGAGCGTAACGCACCTCCTGGTAGAAGGTGTTCCAGTAGGGAACCTCCCGTCCGTCAGGCAGGCGCACCATCAGGATGGGCAGGCCCGGCTTGCGGAAGAACATCTCCCGGATGTACCGGGGTTCGGGCTGGATATATCCCTCCGCCGTCATTTCCCCGCATCCGGCCCAGAATTTGTTCCAGTCAATGAAGAAATCCCGGTAGGGGGAGTCGTCCCCCTTTTGCAAAATGTCCTGGAACTGGGGGGAGAGCACGGAAAGATGGTTGAGGATGAAGTCCAGCTTCAGGTCAATGCCCTGGGCCTTCAGGTTTTCGATGTCCTCCCGGGTGGCCATCCGCCGGTCCAGGTCATAGCTGATGACGGAGAAGCCACGGTCCAGGTCCGTATGGAACAGGCTGGGCAAAATGTAAAAGGACCGGAAAGCCCCCCGCAGCTGCGGCAGGTCCAGTGCCCGGGCAATCTCCGAAAGGTTTCCCCCCATGCTGTCGGGGTAGGCATTGAGCATAGCGCCTAGGTTCATATGGTATCGCTCCTTACGCATCCGCCATGCGGCGGCGGTATTCCCGGTAGTCCATCAGTTCTCCGGCCTTGGACAGGATCAGCTTTGCCTTGTGGGCCTGGGCGTCCAGCTTTTGCTGCTCCAGCTCCAGCACCATGGCGGTGAAGGCGCTGTCCGTCTTGCCGTCCCGGTTACGGGCGCGGCGGTGGGCCAGGGTTTCCGCGGGGGTGCTGTTGAGCAGCACGGGAATATCCACGCCCTCGATAAAGTCGCTGTTGCCGTGGGTCCATTCAATGACCAGCACCCGCACCTGGCGCACATCCACCAGGTCGTACCACAGTTCCGTGGTTTCCCGGCCCATGCGCTTCAGGGGCAGGGAATCCTCCCCTTGCTTGAAGCGGGCGATAATGTCCGACACCTGCCGGAAGTCGATTTCCTTTTCCGTGCCCAGGTATTCCCCCAGGCTCCGGCGGCCGGCCCGCTGATACACGGCCAGCCAGGGGTAGTCCTCGGCCACGTCCGCCTGGGCATCCGTGTCCCGGGTCCACAGTTCCCGCAGGGTATCGCCGATCTCCCGGGTATACACGCCCGCGGCGATCAGCCCCCGCAGACCGCCCTCCCGGAACACCCGCAGGCGCTCCGCGTCGTTGTCCCGGGGAATGCGGTGGGGGTAGTTATCCCCCGAAAGGGTGTAGCTCCCCACGCCCAGCTGATTCAAATAATAAGAGAGCAGCGAGGCGATCTCCGATTTTCCCACCCCGGAGCCGCCGCACACCGCCACCACTGCCCGCTGGTGGGGATGATGGGAAAGGGTTTCCCACAGAAGCTGCTTCAGCTTGGGGAAAAGGGTTTCCGCCTTCCGGCGGTGCTCCTCCGTGATGCAGATTTTATCCCCGGGCATGTCGCCCTGGGGAATGCTTTCCGGCAACGCCGGCGCCTGCCATTCCCGGGTAAGGGCCTGAATATCGGCCATGGTATATCCGCTTCCTTTCCGCGTGTGATTCACTTGAAAAAAATACGCCATGGAGGCTGGGCATTCCTCCATGGCGGAGCCGGTTTTCTGTTACAGGGCGAGCATGCGCCGTTTCTTCGGCCTGATTGGCCGCTACCTTTACGGCGCCAGGGTTCCCGGGTGCCTTTGCGGCGACGGGCTGATTTCCCGCGCTGATCCTCCACAGGGCCAAAGAAAGCCTTTCCTGGACGAGAATTCCACAAGCGTTTCTTTTTCGACGGGTTACAGCGCACCGTCCACGGGCTCCTTGCCTTGCTCCAGCACAGCGGCCAGGAAAGCCAGGGCCAATCCCTGCCCCCAGCCCTGGGTCCAGGCCCGGGAGATGTTCCGGTACCCCTCCCGGTCCTTCATCACGGCGGTGCCGCCGCTGACGTTCAGCACCCGGCCTTCGGGCGTAATGTTGTCCATTACGCCCCGCACGGACTTGCTTACATACTTGATGTACAGGGGATTGCCCTGGATGGTCATGGCCGCGGCGATGCCGCAGGAAGCGGAGACCTCCTCATAGCTCTCCGGGTCGTCCAGGAGCGTGCGCCACAGGCCGTTTTCCGTCTGTAACCGCTTCAGGGCCGCCAGCTGCTCGGTAAGGGACCCCGCCACGTCCATGTATCTGGGGTACAGGTAGCACTCGGGCAGGGTACGGTTTACCTTGCTCATGGTAAAGGCGGCCCAGGCATTGGCACGGCCCCAGTAGAAGCCGGACATGTGGTCCTTGGTGATGTTGTTGTACCCGTGGTACCACAGGCCGGTCTTTTTATCCTGCAGATATGCGATATGCCAGTAGTACTGGTTCAGGGCGTCGTCCACCAGCGCGGGATCGTTCCAGGCCACGCCTGCCCGCAGCATGAAATATGCCGCCATCATCAGCGTATCCGCCCAGCACTGCTCGGGAAAATCGTTCTTGGCGGATACGGTATGCTGCAGCACATGATCCCCAAAGCGCGGAGCCTGATTGCGCAGGTAGTCGATCTTCTGCTCCGCAATGGCCTGATAGCGCTGGTCTCCGGTCCACTGGTGCAGGGTGAGCATGGCATGCCCCATGGCGCAGGTGTTCACGGTCCAGCCCGGCAGGCCCAGCTCGATATATTCATCCACCCGCTCTTTCATCAGCTGCAGGTATTCCTCCCGGCCAGTGGCCCGGGCTGCCTCGCACAGGCCGTAATAGGCCACGCCACAGGGCCAGTCCCAGGGCATATCCATGTTCATGGTTTGACGTGCCACCGCATCGATGGCTTGGAGCACTTCCTCCCGGTCAAATTGTATGGTAGCCATGGTATATCCTTACCTCCTTTGTATGCTTTGTCATGGTCCGCCTGCGTGCGGGGGTGGATTCAGGGCGGATTTTCACAGGATTTTTCATGATGTGCGCAACGCTGTTCCAGCTGAGACAATTTCTGTTTCCATTATACCTTTTTGCAGCGCGGATGTCCATTCCCCAAAAACGACCAGGTACTCCGCGGAAAAGCGTGTTTTTGTGAAAAAAAGCGGGATCTCTTCACGCTTGCCATGCTTTTCAGCGTGAGAGAACCCGCTTCGCCGTTTCTTTATTTACAGCTCCTCGCCGTTTTCGATGGCGGTGATTTCGTCCACCCGGCGCTGGTGTCTTCCGCCCTCAAACTCGGCGGTGAGCCAGTGGGTGGCGATCATCTTGGCCAGATCCACGCCCACCACCCGGGCGCCCATGGTCAGGATATTGCTGTTGTTGTGACGCTTGCTCAGCTCCGCCGAGTATACGTCCGAGCAGGTGCACACGCGGATGCCTTTCACCTTGCTGGCGGCAATGCCGATGCCGATGCCCGTGCCGCAGATCAGGATGCCCCGGTCGCACTCGCCCTGGGCCACGGCCTTGGCTGCCCGGTAGCCGTAAATGGGGTAGTCGCAGCTCACCGGCTCGTTGGTACCAAAGTCCTTGTAGGTCAGACCCATTTCATCCAGCAGCTTTTTGATTTCCTGTTTCAGTTCAATGCCCGTATGGTCGCATGCCAGCGCAATCATGCCGTTTTTTCCTCCCGCGTTTACTTCTTTTTGAATAGACCGCCCAGGACCGCCCGGGCCGCGTTGATGGCCAGGGCCAGGGCCAGCGCCCACCAGAAGGAGTCCACGCGGAATCCCTCTTTCATGACGTTGGCGCACAGCAGCACCAGCCCCGCATCCACCAGTATGTTTGTCAGCCCAAAGGTCAGGCACCCGATGAGTCCCGTGAGCGCCCGGGCGATGGGCCGCAGCAGCAGGTACAGTATCGCCAGCGCCAGGCCGGTTACCACCCCGAACTCCACATTGGCGCAGTGGATGCCCGGCAGATAGGTGGCGCAAAGGGGTACCACCGCAATGGTGGCCGCCATTTCCGCGATAATCTTTCCCATGCCGTCCTCCTTGGGTTTCCATGTCCGCACCCAGGCAAGGCGCGGCCTACGGGCTGTGGCCCGCCGCTTCAAAACTCCAACCGTTTATATTCTGCGCCCGCGGGGCAATTCCTTCCACCGGGGAAAAGCGACGCCGCCTTCACCGGCGCAGGGGGCTCAATCCTTGGGCTCCTTGCGGAAGAGATATTCATCCACCTTCTGCCGGATCTCGTCACTGATCTCCCGGGCAATGGGGAATACCTCCGCGTTCACCACCCGGCAGGCCAGGAACAGCGCCTGTTGCAGGGTGATGTCCAGGGCGTGCTCATCCAGGTAGCCGCTTTTCAGGCTGTCCCGGCGGTCATGAATATAGTTGGCCCCCGGCGCGCCGAAGCGGCACAGGTTCACCGCCGGTACGCCGTGATCCGCGAAGGGGATGCAGTCGCTGGAGTATATGTCGGACTTGACCAGGCAGGCCGTGCCCATCTCCCGCATCAGGCCATCCACGTAGGCGGTGGCAGCGGGAGTGGCCAGCACCGGCGCGCTGTTTTGGCCCAGGGTGGCGCCTGCCACGTCCAGGTTAATCATCAGCAGATGCTTGTCCAGCTCATCCGCATGGGCGGCGGTCCAGGCCTTGCTGCCCAGCAGGCCCTGTTCCTCCGAGCCGAACCAGTTGAACTTCAGCGTCCGGCGGGGCGGATGCGCGGCGAAGTATCGCAGCAGCTCCAGGAGGATAACGCTGCCGGACAGGTTATCGTACACGCCGGAGGAAAAATACACGCTGTCGTAATGCGCGCCGAAGGAGATGATCTCCTGGGGCCGGTCCGTGCCAGGAATCTCTGCGCAGACGTTCTGGCTCACGCCGTCGTAGCTTTCGCCCTCCAGCTCCAGATGCAGCCTTTTCGCGCCCCGGCGCACCATTTCCGCCGCGTCCGCCGCCCGCAGGTTCAGGGCCACCGCGTCCCCGAAGGGCTCAGTGAGGGTTTCCCGCAGCTTGCGGATGTCGCAGTCCGTTTCGCCGCGGCGGTCCAGGGTGCTGCCGGAAAAGGTCAGGATGGCCGCTACCCCTGCCTTTTGCAGGGCCTCATAATCCTTGCGGCGCAACCGGCCGTTGATCAATACGATTTTGCCAGCGGCCTGCTGCAGGTGCGCGGGCAACACATTTTCCGCGTAGTAGAATGCTCCGTCCAGCCCTTCTGCCGGGGTGGAGCGGGCACGCTGGTAGCCGGTGACTTCATACTCCTTTTCATAGGGTTCGGTGACCTTCAGCCGGGCGTGCTTCATGCGCCCGCAGGGCACGGAAAATTCCTCCAGGTGCGCCGCTGCGCCCGCCCCCTGGACTTCCTCCAGCAGCCGCTGGGCCACTGCCCGCTCCTGCGCGGAGCCGCTCACCCGCTCATATCCCAGCTCCCGCAAAAGCCCGAATGCCCGATGTGCCGATACATGCATATCCCTATGCCCTCCTTCATAAGTTATGGTTGCCATGATTATAGCACAGCTTCGCCCGGAAGCGCTGCGTCCGGCAGGAAAAAATGATCGAAAATTTACAGGGTGTTCCCCTTTGTGGGCAAAGGCCCTGGAAGGGAAACGCCAATCCGTGGCGAATGAATAACAGCAAAATGCAGGATGCCGCCTGGCCCATCCACCGCCTGGCGGAGAAGCGAGGATGATCTTCTGTGGAAAACACGGTCTACCGCAATCGGGAGCTTTCCTGGTTAAAATTTAACGAGCGTGTGCTGGAGGAAGCGGAACGGGAGGACGTTCCGCTTTGCGAACGGCTGAGCTTCGTTTCAATTTTCCAGAGCAATCTGGATGAATTCTTCATGGTGCGGGTGGGGTCGCTCATTGATCAGATGTCCGTGGACGAAACCTATCGGGAGAACAAGACCCACATGACCCCCGCCCAGCAACTGGAGGCCATTTTTACCCAGGCCCGGGAGCTGAACCGCCGCAAGGATGAGGTCTATCAGCAGCTGATGGACCGCCTGGAGGGCGAAGGCGTGCGCCTGGTGAACTTCCGCAAAATCACCCAGGAAGAAAGCGCGCACCTGGAGCGGTACTTCGATTCGCACATCGCGCCCCTGCTCTCGCCGGTGATTGTGGACAAGCGCCAGCCCTTTCCCTTCATGCGCAACAAGGAGATTTTTGCCGCCGTATCCCTGGAAAGGAAGAACGGCAAGCGCAAGCTGGGGCTGATCTCCTGCGGCGCGGGCGTGTTTCCCCGGCTGATCCAGGTTTCCCAGGGCGAGGCCAAAACCTACATGCTCTCCGAGGAGCTGATCCTGCACTTCATCCCCAAGGCGTTCAAGGGCTATACGGTTCGGGAAAAGTCCCTGATCCGCGCCACGCGGAACGCGGACATTGACGCCGACGCCCTCTATGACGATGACCTGGACTACCGGGAGTTTATGGCGGACCTTATCAAGCGCCGCCGGCGCCTGGCGCCCATCCGCCTGGAGATGTCCCGGGCCCTGGGCGGGGACATGGTGGAGGAACTGTGCAAGTATATGGATGTCAGCCGGGACGCGGTGTTCCGCTACACCGCCCCCCTGGACCTGAGCTTTTTGTTTCAGATCCAGGACGTGCTGCGCCAGCGCACGGAACTGTTTTATCCCAAGCGCTTCCCGCAGCGCTCCCCGCAGTTTGTTTCCGGGGAGCCCATCCTGCCGCAGATCCGGCAAAAGGACAAGCTCCTGGCCTACCCCTTTGACAGCATGAAGCCTTTCCTGTCCATGCTGCGGGAAGCGGCCGCGGACGACAAGGTGGTCTCCATCAAGATGACCTTGTACCGGGTGGCCAAGCAGAGCGAAGTGGTGGCCGCGCTGATCGAGGCGGCGGAAAACGGCAAGGATGTGCTGGTGCTGGTGGAGCTCAAGGCCCGCTTTGATGAGGAGAACAATATCGAGTGGTCCCGCCGGCTGGAGCGCGCGGGCTGCAACGTGATCTATGGCCTGAACGGCTACAAGGTGCATTCCAAGCTGTGCTTGATTACCCGCATAGACGGGGAGCAAGTGGAATACTTCACCCAGATCGGCACGGGAAACTATAATGAAAAAACCGCCCGCCTTTATACGGATCTGTCCATGATGACCCACCGGGCGGAGATTGGCCTGGAGGCTTCGGCTATTTTCCAGGCCCTGGCCAAGGGAGAGACCGTTCAGGAGAGCGGCGAGCTGCTAGTGGCTCCCCACTGCCTGCAAAACCGCGTGCTGGACATGATTGATGGGGAGATTGCCCGGGCGCAGGCGGGGGAGGACGCCTACATCGGCATCAAGATCAATTCCCTCACGGACAAGCGCATCATTGACCGGCTCATTGCCGCTTCCCGGGCGGGGGTGAAGATCGACATGGTGGTACGGGGCATCTGCTGCCTGCTGCCGGGGGTGCCGGGGATGACGGAGAACATCCGCATTATCAGCATTGTGGGGCGCTTCCTGGAGCATTCCCGCATCTACATGTTTGGCCATGGGGAGCGGCAGAAGCTCTACATTGCCTCCGCCGACCTGATGACCCGAAACACCCTGCGCCGGGTGGAGGTGGCTGCCCCCGTGGTAGACCCCGACCTGCGCCGGCAGCTCAATGAGCTCTTTGATCTGCTGCTCCGGGACAATACCCAGGCCCGGGAGCTGCAAAGCGATGGTTCCTATCCCCGGGTCACTGCCGGGGGAGAGCCGGTAAACGCCCAGGAGGCCCTCTATCAGCTGGCCTATGACCGTGCCGCGGAGGCACGCTGAAACCCGCAAGTTGCAGGCGCAGAAGGTTTCGCGCCTGCGGGCGCGACCAAAGGGCTTTCCGATCGCCCTTTGGAAACCTTCGGCCCCATGACTTGATGGAATCCCTGTAAGTTGGGGGTAAAAGGGTTCAACCTTTTTTCAAAGCCGGTATGCTGAGGTACACTTTTTTTCAATAGTATAAACCCGCGGCCGGAAAGGACCGCGGGTTTTGTTGCGGGATATGAAAAATAAGCAATGGCACGCCAAAGGGCAGGTTCCTTACCGCCCTTTATGGGAGAAACGTCCGCATACCTGCGCAAAGCGAAGGCTTATAGATCCAGCTTCAGGGTGCTATCAATCCGCCAGATGTACCGGCACTTTACCGCGCTGATTTCCCAGCGGTCACGAATGGCCGCGGGTACCTGCACAATGCTTTCCAGCACGCAGCCCAGGCGCTCGCAGGTACGGCGGCTGGCAAAATTGTCCGGGTCGGCGGTGATAACCACCGAGGATTTGCCCGCCACGGCAATGAGCGGGGCCAGCAGGGCGCAGGCCCGGGCCGCGTAGTGATGCCCCCGCCAGGGCGGGTCCACGTGGTAGCCGATATGGCCAAAGTAATACACGCAGGGGCTTTCACCCATGCGCAGGCTGATGCGCCCGGCCTCCCGGCGCTGGCGGCAGGGAGCAATGATATAGTCATACACATGGCCAAAGCCCATTTCCTTTTCCGGGGGAAACAGGCGGATGGGAATCAGGTCCACCACCCCGTCGGAAAATTCGGGACGGAATCGGGTAAGCAGCACGGCCTTACACTTCCTGTACTTTCACTTGGGATACCAGGCGCTCAAAGTCTTCGGGGTGAATGAGCTGTGTGCCCTCGGTCATTACGCTGGCAGCGCCGGCGGCAATGCCGTAGCGGAAGGCCTGCGCCATGTCTCCGCTCTTTTGCAGGCCCAGGAGCATGCCGCCCACCATGGCGTCCCCCGCGCCCACGGTGGAGCGCGCCTCCACCCGCAGGGCCGGGGCATAGAGGGTGCGGGCCTCGCTGACGTACATGGCGCCCATGGCCCCCATGGAAACCACCACATGGGATGCCCCCTTGCGCAGGAAGATCAGCGCCGCGTCCCGAATGGCCCGGAGGGTGCGCAGCTGGGCGCCCAGGGCCTGCTCCAGCTCCGCCAGGTTGGGCTTGAGGAGGAAGGGCCCGGCTTCCGCACCCAGGCGCAGCACCGGACCGCCCGCGTCCAGGATGCAGCGGGTGCCGCCCATGGCGCGGATCAATTCCCCGTAGGTGTTGTCGGGACATCCCGGGGGCAGGGAACCGGTGAGCACCACATATTCGGAGCGGGCGGCCTCCTCCTTTGCCAGGGCGAAGAAATCTTCCATGGCCTTGCCGGACAGGGGCGCGCCGGGCTCGTTGAGCTCGGTAACCCCCTTGCCGTCCCGGGAAACCACTTTCAGGTTGGTGCGCACGGCGCCGGGCACGGTGAGAAAACGATGGGGGAGGCCCTCCGCGTCCATGAGCCGGGTAAAGTGCTGCGCTCCCTGCTCGCCCATGCATCCGATGCACAGGGCGTCCAGGCCCAGCCGGCGGGCCACCACCGCCACATTCACGCCCTTGCCGCCCATGTCCACCCGCACGGAGCGGATGCGGTTTACTTCCCCCAGGGCCAGGGCGTCGACCTCCACGGTTTTATCAAAGGAAGGGTTCAGGCAAACGCCGGTGATCATCGGAAACGCACGCTCCTTTCTGCCTGTGATTATACCATGGCGGGGGAGCCTTCGCAAGGCAGGAGGCGGACGGCCCGCCGGGGGGACTGGAAATTGATGCTTTTTTCCTGTTTGCCCCTTGCGTTTTGCGAATCCTGTGCTATGATAGAACATGTAGAAGCGAGGAAAGGAGCATGCCGCCCATGCTGTGCAGGCTTTTTGCGGGGTATTATTACGCGCTGTTTTTGCAAAACAGGGCGTAATTCGGCATGCGTTTAGCGCCCTGTTGGCCATGGCCGGCGGGGCGTTTTCTTTTGCCTCAGCAAAGTAGAATGGAGGAAATACCATGATCGTTATTTTGAAGGACGGTACCAAGCAGGACCAGGTAGCCAAGCTGCAGCAGTATTTTGAGGCCATGGGTTTGCGCATCCACATGTCCCAGGGTGAAAATTCCACCATCATGGGTTTGATTGGCGACACCACCCGGGTGGACGCGGAGCTGATTGCTTCCCTGGACGCGGTGGAGGCGGTGCGGCGAATCCAGGAACCCTACAAAAACGCGAACCGCAAGTTTCACCCGGCGGATACGGTGGTGGACGCGGGCGGCGTGAAAATTGGCGGCGGACATTTCCAGATTATCGCGGGGCCATGCTCCGTGGAATCGGAAACGCAGATGAATACCGTGGCCCGGGCGGTGAAGGCTGCGGGGGCGACGCTGCTGCGGGGCGGCGCGTTTAAGCCGCGGACGTCCCCCTATGCTTTCCAGGGCCTGCACGAGGAGGGACTCCGCCTGCTGCTCAAGGCCAAGGAGGAGACGGGCCTGCCCATTGTCACCGAGATCATGGACGCGGCGCATCTGCCCTTGTTTGAACAGGTGGACGTGATCCAGGTGGGGGCACGAAACATGCAGAACTTTGAGCTGCTCAAGGAGCTGGGCAAGCTGCGCAAGCCCATCCTGCTCAAGCGCGGGTTGGCCAATACCCTCCAGGAGCTGCTCATGAGCGCCGAGTACATCATGGCCGGCGGCAACGAGCAGGTGATCCTGTGCGAGCGGGGCATCCGCACCTTTGAGACGGCTACCCGCAATACCCTGGACCTCAGCGCCATTCCCGTGCTGCGGCAGATGACGCATCTGCCGGTGATTGTGGACCCCAGCCATGCCACGGGGGTCTCCCGGCTGGTGAAGCCCATGGCCCTGGCCAGCGTTGTTTCCGGGGCGGACGGGCTGATGATCGAGGTGCACAACGACCCCAAGCACGCCCTGTGCGACGGTGCCCAGTCCCTGACCCCGGAGGCCTTTGCCGACGTGGCGGAGCAGGTGCGGCAGGTGCTGCCTTTCCGCTGCCGGACGCTATAAGCGGCTTTGCGGGAATCCGGTTGGGCAGCGTGGCCTGCCATGAAAGCGGAAGAGACGTTTCACCAGGAAAGGAGCAAAGGACGTGGGCTTTTTCTTTGGCGGAGGATTTCAGGCTGTTTTCCTTTTGATTTTCTTCTGCATTCTGGGTATATTTGTTGTCACGATTGCCCGCGGCATTGGGCAATGGAACAAAAACAATCATTCTCCCAGGCTGACTGTGGACGCCACCGTGGTGGCCAAGCGAACGGATGTGACCAGCCACCATCATGGAGCCATGCAGACGGGACATTTTGCGTCTGCTACCACGTACTACGTGACGTTTGAGGTGGAGAGCGGCGACCGCATGGAGCTGAGCATGCCCGGCGAAGCGTTTGGCATGCTGGCGGAAGGGGATCGCGGAAAGCTCTCCTTCCAGGGAACGCGGTTTCTGGGCTTTGAACGGGCCGGAGGGGGAGCGCCTGTGTGAACGCGGGGCCCTCGCAGGTATTGGCATCCCGGCGAGAAATGCCGGCGCTGCCTTGAAAGCGTTCCGGGGAAAATGCCTCCCGCTGCGGCGGGGGGCATTTTTGCTTGCGCCGCCTTTCCCTGCCGGGACAGACCTTGCCGCTTCGGATAATCCATGGTATACTGAGCACAAAGATGTGAAAAAAGCAACAGGACCGACGGCATACCGTAGAAAACCATTATGGGGTACCGAAGGAGGCGAGAACATGCGGCAAGGCATGCGTATGGGCGTGCTGCTGCTCCTGATACTGGCGCTGGCCTGTCCCGCGGTGGCGGAGACATGCGACCACAGCTGGCGGGACGCGGCAGGGCAGCGGGAGCGTTGGCTCATTACGGAAAACGGACATCAAAAGGTGCGGGAGCGGGAAATGGTCTGCGACCTGTGCGGGGCGGTGGCCTACCGGCAAGAGGAACTGCTGGAGGCATACGGGAAGCACAACTGGATGATGACGGAGCAGTGGCATGACGCGGCTGCAGGCATGCACATGTACATGCAGGTCTGCGCGGATTGCGGAGCGGTGGGCGCGGCCTCCATCCCCTGTGAGGGCGTACCCTGCCGCATTGCCATGGAGGTACAGGTGCAGCTGGCGGACAGTCCCTGCGAGGGAGCTTCCAGCCACAGCTGGAAAATGACCGACAGCTACCGCCAAAGGGAGCTTGACCGGGACGAAACCTGCTGGGAGCGGAAAGTGGTGTGCGCCCTGTGCGGCGCCGCCGGATATTATCAGGAATAGGGACAATACTTGCGAAAGCAACGGGTTTGGGGGCCGCCGGCAAATGCCGGCGGCCCTGCTGCGCTGTACAGGATTTCCAGCGGCGGGCCTCGCGGCGTACCGGCAGGCATCATAAAAGCGGCCCTGCTCCAAGCCACCTGAGCAGGGCCGCGCTCCGGGCGCCTCTGCGCCGCGCCCGGGAACGGTTAACGCTTAGTTATTGGTCAGGTTGTAGATGGTATCCAATTGTCCTGAAAGGCAGGGCAAAGGCTGCTGTGCCGCTGGCTTGCGTCGATGTCCGACAGTTTGCCGGAAGGAGCGGATGCTGCGAAAAAAACCGCTGCTCAAAGGTTATGCAAGGATATGACAGGCAAGAGAACGCAGAGCGCGCTCATCTCCCTGGACGCTTCCGGTGCATGATTGTAAATCTTCATAAAAAAAGTGGCCGCAGCCACTTTAAAACGCCAAAGAACTTCATGATTTCGGGGAACCGCCGGTTGGAGGATTATTCCTCCTGAGGCTGGTCACTGTAAGCATTGACATCCACGATTTGCCCGGGGGTCAGGCGCTGGATGAGCCAGGTGCTTCCGTCCGTGACGCAGGAAACGAAACCGGGCACTGTCAGGGCAAAGGGAACGTGCTTGGTGCGCAGGTACTGCTTGGCGGGGGCGGACTTGGTGCCATTGTTGGTGATAACGGCATAGCCGGGGGAAACGGCCTTGTAGAAATCATCGTTGAGCTTGTTCAGCCCATGGTGAGGATATTTCAGGATGTCCACCTGCAGATCCTGGGCGGGAATGGCTTCCAACAGGCGCTTTTGCGTTTTCAGCATCATATCCGCGGTGAGCAGGGCGGTGGCGTCCCCAAAGGACACTTTCCATATGGCGGAGCGCTCGTTGCAGTTCCAGCTTTCGTCCCCCTTGCACCAGGCGGTCAGGGTAGCGCCGCCCAGGGTGTAGGTGTCCTCGTCCCCGTAGGTGACCACCGGCAGCTCCAGGCGCTGGGCAACCTCCATGGCGGTAACCATGTGCTGGTTGTAGTCCGCGGGAAAGCTGACCCACAGCGCGTCCACCGCCACGGCGCCGGCCACGTTCTCCAGGCCTTGCAGATGATCGTAATGGGGATGCGTGTTGATGATGGCGTCCAGGTGGTCCACACCCAGCTGGCTGAGCATGTCCGTTACCCGGGAGGCCTGCTTGGCCGAAGCGCAGTCCACCAGGATGGCCTCGCCGCCGCAGCGCAGCAGCATGGCGTCCGCATTGAGCACCTGGGGGAAGATCATCTCCAGCAGCGGAGCATCCCCGTCAAAGGAAAAATCCGGCTCCGCCGCCGGGTCGGCAATGCGGTCGATGATGCGCACGGAAGGGGTTTCCTCCGCCATGGCCGGTACGCACAGGAGCCAACAGAGTAAGGAGAAAAGGCAAAGCAGACGTCGCATGGGCGGTCCTTTCTTTTACGGAATATCCAAAAATAAAAAAATGGAAAAAATCGAGAAAATGACCCATATAGAGATTGACATTTCTCGTTTCCAATGATAAAATTTAGAATTGCATCAGTATCGTTACGATGCGGCAAGAGTTCCCGCGAATGTATTGTACACGCTTCGGCGAAAAAATGCAAGCAGAAATTCTCGCTGCCTCCTCAAATGCGAGCAAAAAAGCGGATGCTGGTCGGACAACGTAAGGGGTGATGGCATTTTATGGTGCACGAGGTTCAAATGGGGAAGCTCCGCAAGCGCATGAGCTTCTCGCGCATCGACGAGGTTTTGGACATGCCCGATCTGATCGAGGTGCAGAAAAACTCGTACCGACGCTTCCTGGAAACGGATCTTCGTGAGGTCTTAGCCGACGTTTCACCGATTACCGACTATAACGGGAATCTGGTGCTGGAATTTGTGGATTACTCCCTGGACGAGCCGAAGAATACGGTGGAGCGCTGCAAGGAGCGGGACATGACCTATGCGGCGCCGCTGAAGGTGTTCGTCCGGTTGAAAAACCGCGAAACGGGGGAAATCAAGGAATCCGATGTGTTCATGGGCGATTTCCCGCTGATGACCGACACCGGTACCTTCATTATCAATGGCGCCGAGCGCGTCATTGTTTCCCAGCTGGTCCGTTCTCCGGGCGTATATTTTGACCGCGTGCTGGACAAGGCCGGCAAGCCCCTGCATTCCGCCCAGATTATCCCCAACCGCGGTGCCTGGCTGGAATATGAAACCGACAGCAACGACGTGCTGTGGGTGCGTATTGACCGTGCCCGCAAACTGCCCATCACGGTGATTCTCCGCGCCCTGGGCTGGGGCACCGACGATCAGATCATTGAGCTCATGGGCGAGGATGAGCGGCTGATGGCCACCATCCAGAAGGGTGACAACGCCAAGAGCCGCGAGGAAGGCCTCATCGAGATCTACAAGCGGCAGAAGCCCGGCGAACCCGCCAGCCTGGAGAGCGCCACCAACCTGTTCAACTCCCTGTTCTTTGACCCCAAGCGCTATGATTTGATGCGCGTGGGCCGCTATAAGTTTAATAAGAAGCTTTCCATCGCCACCCGGATCAATCAACAGATTGCCGCGGAGGACGTGGTGGACCCCTCCACGGGCGAAGTGATGGTGAAAAAGGGCGAGAAGATCGACCTGGAGACCGCCCGCGCCATTCAGAACGCCGGCGTCAACGCCGTGTGGGTGGACTGCGAGGGCAACATCCGCAAGGTGATCGGCAACAACTTCGTGGACGCCGCCTGCTACCTGCCCTTTGACCCCAAGGAAGCGGGCATCCTGGAAATGGTCCACCTGCCCACCCTGAAGAAGATCATGGAGAGCGTGGAGCCGGACCAGCTCATGGAAGCGGTGCGGGAGAACGTATCCTCCCTGGTGCCCAAGCATATCATTGCCGACGACATCGTGGCATCCATCAGCTACCTGCTGGGCCTGCCATTTGGCCTGGGATTCACCGATGACATCGACCACCTGGGCAACCGCCGCCTGCGCTCGGTAGGCGAGCTATTGCAGAACCAGATCCGCATTGGCCTCAGCCGCCTGGAGCGCGTGGTGCGCGAGCGCATGAGCATCCAGGATTCCAGCGACGTGCGCCCCGGCGACCTGATCAACATCCGCCCGGTGAGCGCGGCCATCAAGGAATTCTTCGGTTCTTCCCAGCTGAGCCAGTTCATGGACCAGCCCAACCCCCTGGCGGAATTGACCCACAAGCGCCGTCTGTCCGCCCTGGGCCCCGGCGGTTTGAACCGCGAGCGCGCCTCCTTCGAGGTCCGCGACGTGCATTACAGCCACTATGCCCGTATCTGCCCCATTGAGACCCCTGAAGGCCCCAACATCGGTCTGATCGGCTCTTTGGCCACCTATGCGCGCATCAACGAATATGGCTTTATCGAAGCCCCCTACCGCCGGGTGGACAAGACCACCGGCCGGGTCACCGACGTGATTGACTACATGACCGCCGACGAGGAGGACTTCTACAAGGTCGCCACCGCCAACGAGCCCCTGAACGAGGACGGCTCCTTCGTCAAGGACCGCATCATGGTCCGTGACAAGGCTGAAATCATCGAGGTGCCCGTGAGCCAGGTGGACTACATCGACGTAAGCCCCCGTCAGGTGGTTTCCGTGGCCACGGCCATGGTTCCCTTCCTGGAAAACGACGACGCCACCCGCGCCCTGATGGGTTCCAACATGCAGCGTCAGGCTGTGCCACTGCTGGTGCCCGAGGCTCCCGTGGTGGGCACCGGTATGGAATACAAGGCCGCCCATGACTCCGGCGTGGTCATCCTGGCCAAGGAGGACGGCGTGGTGGACAAGGTGAGCGGCGACGAGATCATCATCAAGGATCTCCACGGCGAGCGCCACCGTTATCACCTGACCAAGTTTGCCCGCTCCAACCAGGGCACCTGCATCAACCAGCGCCCGGTGGTTTCCGCGGGCCAGAAGATCGAAAAGGGCGACCTGCTGGCGGACGGCCCCTCCACGGAGAAGGGCGAGATCGGCCTGGGCCGTAACGCCCTGATCGGCTTCATGACCTGGGAAGGCTACAACTACGAGGACGCCGTGCTCATCAGCGAAAAGCTGGTGAAGGAGGATATGTACACCTCCATCCACATCGAGGAATTCGAGTCCGAGGCCCGGGAAACCAAGCTGGGACCGGAGGAGATTACCCGCGATATTCCCAACATCAGCGACGACGCCATCAAGGACCTGGACGAGGGCGGCATCATCCGCATTGGCGCGGAGGTGCGCTCCGGGGACATCCTGGTGGGTAAGGTAACCCCCAAGGGCGAAACCGAGCTCACCGCCGAGGAGCGCCTGCTGCGCGCCATCTTCGGCGAAAAGGCCCGCGAGGTTCGCGATACCTCCCTGCGTGTACCCCACGGCGAGGGCGGCATCGTGGTGGACGTGAAAATCTTCACCCGGGAGAACAAGGATGAGCTCTCCCCCGGGGTTAACGAAATGGTGCGTGTCTACATCGCCCAGAAGCGGAAGATCTCCGTGGGCGACAAGATGGCCGGCCGTCACGGTAACAAGGGTGTTGTGTCCCGCATTCTGCGCGAGGAGGATATGCCCTTCCTGCCCGATGGTACGCCGCTGCAGATCGTGCTGAACCCCCTGGGCGTGCCTTCCCGTATGAACTTGGGTCAGGTGCTGGAAGTGCACCTGGGCCTGGCCTGCCGTGCCCTGGGCTGGCACATCGCCACCCCGGTATTCGACGGCGCCACCTATGAGGAGATCCGCGAGTGCCTGGAAAAGGCCGGGGCCACCATGGCCGCGCCTGTGGACCTGAACGATCCCCACATGACCATGAACCACTTCCACAACGGCCGGCCCCTGCGCCTGGACCTGAACGACGAGGACCGCCAGCTGTTCTACAACGGCAAGCTGCGCCTGCGCGACGGCCGTACCGGCGACGAGTTTGAAAACCCCGTCACCGTGGGTATTATGTACTTCCTCAAGCTGCACCACCTGGTGGACGACAAGATGCACGCCCGTTCCACCGGCCCCTACTCCCTGGTGACGCAGCAGCCCCTGGGCGGCAAGGCCCAGTTCGGCGGCCAGCGCTTTGGTGAGATGGAAGTGTGGGCCCTGGAGGCCTACGGCGCGGCGCACACCCTGCAGGAGATCCTGACGGTGAAGTCCGACGATATCGTGGGCCGCGTCAAGACCTACGAGGCCATTATCAAGGGCAACAACATCCCCACCCCCGGCGTGCCGGAGAGCTTCAAGGTGCTTATCAAGGAGCTGCAGGCCCTGAGCCTGGACATCAAGGTGCTGGCGGCGGACAAGTCCGTCATCGAGATTCCCGAGCTGGACCCCGAGGACGATATGGACAGCCCCGAACCGCCGCGGCATCAGCCTGAGGAGGAGTCCGGCGAGAGCGCTCTGCCCGTGGAAACCGACGATGCGGACGAGACCCTTGCCGATGACGGGCTGATGGACGATCAGTTGAACATCCCCGGCGAAGAGGATGACGACGACATGGAGGACTTCTCCGTGGATGATTTGGGCGACATGGACCTGGATGATCCGTTGGAGTAACGCCCATGCCGGGGCGGCGCAGCGGCGCTGCCTCCGGCCCCGTGATGAGGATGCGCCTGCGCGCATCGGTGCGATAGGTATCGAAGGGAGCGTGAACCCTTTTGTTTGAACTGACCAACCTGGACTCCATCCAGATCGGTATGGCTTCCCCGGAGCAGATTCTTGCCTGGTCCCACGGGGAGGTCACCAAGCCTGAAACCATCAACTACCGTACCCTCAAGCCCGAGCGGGACGGCCTGTACTGCGAGCGCATTTTCGGACCCACCAAGGACTGGGAGTGCAACTGCGGGAAATATAAGCGCATCAAGTTCAAGGACAAGGACAAGATCTGCGACAAGTGCGGCGTGCAGGTCACCCGCGCCAAGGTGCGCCGGGAGCGCATGGGCCACATTAAGCTGGCCGCCCCGGTGAGCCATATCTGGTATTTCAAGGGCATCCCCAGCCGGATGGGCATGCTGCTGGACATCAGCCCCCGGAGCCTGGAAAAGGTGCTCTATTTCGCCAACTTTATCGTGCTGGACCCCGGCGACGTGAGCCAGACGGGCCTGAAGCTCCACGAGCTGATCTCCGACGCCCGCTACCGTGAGGTGGAGGCCAAGTGCGGCAAGGGCTCCTTCCGCGCGGCCATGGGCGCCGAGGCCGTGAAGGAAATGCTCCAGGCCCTGGACCTGGACAAAATCAGCCAGGAATTAAAGGCAGAGATTGCCGAGCTGGTGGAAAAGGAAAAGGACCGGGATACCGAGGGCCAGAAGCGCGCCCGGGCGGTGAAGCGCCTGGAAGTGGTGGAGGCCTTCCGTACCAGCGGAAACAAGCCCGAGTGGATGATCCTGGACGTGGTACCCGTGATTCCGCCGGATCTGCGCCCCATGGTGCAGCTGGACGGCGGCCGCTTTGCCACCTCCGACCTGAATGACCTGTACCGCCGGGTCATTAACCGCAACAACCGCCTGAAGCGGCTGCTGGAGCTGGGCGCGCCGGACATCATCGTCCGCAACGAAAAGCGCATGCTCCAGGAATCCGTGGACGCGCTGATTGACAATGGCCGCCGCGGCCGCCCGGTGACGGGCCCCGGCAACCGCCCCCTGAAGAGCCTTTCCGACCTGCTGCGGGGCAAGCAGGGCCGTTTCCGCCAGAACCTGCTGGGCAAGCGCGTGGACTACTCCGGCCGAAGCGTTATCGTGGTCGGTCCTGAGCTGAAGCTGTACCAGTGCGGCCTGCCCAAGGACATGGCCCTGGAACTGTTCAAGCCCTTCGTCATGGAGCGGCTGGTGAGCCTGAAGATTGCCCACAACGTCAAGAGCGCCAAGCGCGCCGTGGAAAAGGTTCGCCCCGAGGTGTGGGACATCCTGGAGGAGGTTATCCGGGAGCATCCCGTGCTGCTGAACCGCGCTCCCACGCTGCACCGTCTGGGCATTCAGGCCTTTGAGCCCATCCTGGTGGAAGGCAAGGCCATGAAGCTGCATCCCCTGGCCTGTACCGCCTACAACGCCGACTTCGACGGCGACCAGATGGCCGTGCACGTGCCCCTGTCCATGGAAGCCCAGGCCGAGAGCCGCTTCCTGATGCTGGCCCACAACAATATCCTGAAGCCTCAGGATGGCCGCCCTGTCATTTCGCCCTCCCAGGACATGGTTATCGGCTGCTATTACCTGACCATTGTCAACGAGAACGGCAAGGGCGCCGGCCGGGTGTTCTGCGACGAGAACGAGGCCATGATGGCCTATCAGCTGGGACAGCTGGCCCTGCAGTCCCCCATCAAGGTGCGCCTGGAGCGTACCTTCAACGGTGAGACGGGCCACAAGCTGGTGGACACCACCCTGGGCCGCCTGATCTTCAACGATGCTCTTCCCCAGGATCTGGGCTTCAAGAAGCGTGAATGCCTGGAGGACATGTTTGAGCTGGAGGTTGACGAGCTGGTTGGCAAGAAGCAGCTGGGCAACATTGTGGACCAGTGCTTCCGCAGCCAGGGCGAGCACCGCACCGCCCAGGTGCTGGACAACATCAAGGCGCTGGGCTTCAAGTATTCCACCCGCGGCGCCATCACCGTGTCCGTGGCGGATATCAAGGTGCCTGACTGCAAAAAGACCATGCTCGCGGAAGCCGACGAAAAGGTCCGCAAGGTCAATGACCTGTTCCGCCGCGGTCTGCTCAGCGAAAACGAGCGTTATACCCGGGTTATCGACATCTGGAACAACACCACCCACGCCCTGCGTGACCAGATTTTGCCCAACCTGGATAAATTCAACCCCATCCGCATGATGACCGACTCCGGCGCCCGCGGTTCTTCCGCGCAGGTGTCCCAGCTGGCCGGCATGCGCGGCCTGATGGCATCTCCCTCCGGTAAAACGGTGGAGTTGCCCATCCGCGCCAACTTCCGCGAGGGCCTGACGGTGCTGGAGTTCTTCCTGTCCTCCCACGGCATCCGTAAGTCCCTGTCCGATACGGCACTGCGTACCGCCGACTCGGGTTACCTGACCCGCCGTCTGGTGGACGTATCCCAGGAAGTGATCGTCCGGGAGGAGGACTGCTTCGAGGCCCGGGGCGAGAAGGTCCGCGGCATTGTGGTGCAGGATATCATGAGCGGCCGCCAGCCCATCGAGAGCCTGGAGGACCGCCTCCGCGGCCGGGTTGCCGCCGAGGATATCTGCGACCCCAAGACCGGCGAGGTGCTGGTGCACCTGAACGAGGCCATCGACCATCAAAAGGCCAAGCTGGTGGTGTCCCGCGGCGTGACCAAGGCGACGGTCCGCAGCGTGCTGACCTGCCGCACGGAGAACGGCGTTTGCGCCCGCTGCTATGGCACCAACCTGGCCCACGGCGGCAAGGTGGACATCGGCGAAGCGGTGGGTATCATTGCGGCCCAGGCCATTGGTGAGCCTGGCACGCAGCTGACCATGCGTACCTTCCACACCGGCGGTATTGCTTCCGGCGACGACATTACCCAGGGTCTTCCCCGTGTTGAGGAACTGTTTGAGGCCCGCAAGCCCAAGCGTGAAGCCATCCTCTCCGAGATCAGCGGCCGCGTCTCCATCCAGGAGACCAAGAAGAAGCGCGAGCTGGTGATCACCTCCGAGGAGGACGGGCACGAGCAGAAGTCCTACCAGATCACCTACGGCAGCCGCCTGAAGGTGCAGGAGGGCGATCATGTGGAGGCGGGCGACGAGCTCATCGAAGGCTCGGTGAACCCCCACGATCTGCTGCGCATCCTGGGCGTGAAGGCCGTGCAGGAATACCTGCTCAAGGAAGTGCTCAGCGTGTACCGCCTCCAGGGCGTGGCCGTGGCCGACAAGCACATCGAGATCATTGTGCGGCAGATGCTGCGCAAGGTTCGCGTGGAGGACGCCGGCGACACCACCCTGCTGCCCGGCTCCCTGGTGGATATCTTCCGCTTTGAGCAGGCGAATATGGAAACCATTCAGGCGGGCGGACGTCCGGCCATTGCCAAGCGTATCCTGCTGGGCATCACCAAGGCGTCCCTGGCTACGGAGAGCTTCCTGTCCGCCGCTTCCTTCCAGGAGACCACCCGCGTGCTCACCGAAGCCGCTATCAAGGGCAAGATTGACCCGCTGGTGGGCCTGAAGGAAAACGTCATCATTGGTAAGCTGATCCCTGCCGGTACAGGCATGAAGCGCTACAAGAACATCGAGATTCGCGAGAATTACGATTTCTAATGCATTGGGGAGGAGCCTCCGAGAGGGGCTCCTTCCTTTTTTACGGGCTGATGAGCGGCAGCGGGTCTTGACGGGTACCAGGGAATGTGCTAGCATGAGAACAAGCGTTGGAAAAGAAATTCTTTATAGAGCATGAGCGTGCATATCCCGGAAGGAGGAAGGCGGATGAAACGGTTCCTTTGCTTTGCGCTTGTGATGCTGATGTGTCTGGGCGGCCAGGCCCTGGCCACACCCCAGTGGCAAAATGCCGAGCCGGTAAAGGCGGAAGACCTGCCGGAGGGCGTGCGGGAGGGGCTACTGGAGATGAATCCCAATGCCAATACCCTGACGCTGCTGGTCTGGCAGCCCCTGGAGGAGCAGCAGACCCGGCACGTACCGGAGCCCAGCAAGGACTATGCAACCATAACGACTACCGTCACCCAGGAGCAGGTTCCCCTGGCCTGCTTTGAGATCACCTCCATGAGCAAGGGAACCACCGATACCATGGCGGAACCGTATACGCAAACGGTGGACGCGTGCATTGCACTGGCTGCGGGAGACACCGGGGCTGTACCTACGGCGGCACAGTTGGGGGTGAATGGCTCCCTGGTGGTGAACTTTCTGCATCATGGGCAGCTGAGCGGGCCAGCGGAAGAGTCGGAGAGCAACTCCCGAACGTACTGGATCTGCGTGTATGGAGACCGGGGAACGTGGTCCGCCGAGCAGGGCGCTACGGATGCCCCTGTGGAAGGGACATGGGAGAGTCCCACGGGCTGGGTGGCCTATGCGGTGGACCAGCTGATACAGTGAGCCAGGCTTGAAGGGCGGGAACTTGCCAGGAATGGGTTCCCGCCCTTGCTTTCCCATGGCATATGGGCTACAATGATGCTGCCAAGCACAAATGCATGGCAGTTTTTGACGTTCAAAGGGGAGTGCTGCGGGATGGGAAACGTTACCCTCATTGGCATGCCGGGAAGCGGCAAAACCACCATTGGCAAAGCCCTGGCCCAGGCCCTGGACATGGAATTCCTGGATAGCGACCGGGAGATCGAGCGCCTTCATGGAGGTACCCTGGCGCAGCTGATTGCCGTCCATGGACAGGATGGCTTCCGGCGCCTGGAGGAGGAGGTCAATGCTGGGCTACGGGTGGAGCACACCGTGATTGCGCCCGGGGGCAGCGTGATTTACGGGCCCGAGGCCATGGCCCATTTGCGGGCAATCAGCCGGGTGATATACCTGCGCCTGAGCTATGAAAACGTGGCTGCACGTCTGGGCGACCTGACGGCTCGGGGCGTGACCTTTGCCCCGGGGCAGACCCTGCGGGACCTGTACCGGGAACGTTGCCCGCTCTATGAGCGCTATGCGCACGGCACCGTGGATTGTGATGGCCTGACACCGGAGGAGACCGTTCAGGCGGTGCGGCGCCTGCTGTAGGCTGGCGCGAGGGCGAAAAAGGCTGGGGGCTTCCTTGACAGGGGTTCCCGGGAAAGGTATAATAAATTCGTTGTTCGTACAATTTTTTTCAAAGCTATGCAAAGCAAGGGCTTTGGGAAGATAGAAGGAGGTAGTCCCATGGACATTCAGGCTTTGAAGGCCACCTGCCGCCAGGTGCGGCGGGACATTGTAACCATGTGCGCGGGCGCGGGCTCGGGACATCCCGGCGGTTCCCTCTCCTGCACGGAGGCGCTGGTGGCGCTGTATTTTGACGTGATGAAGGTGGACCCCAAAAACCCCAAGGACCCTGCCCGGGACCGCTTTGTGCTGTCCAAGGGACATGCCGCTCCGGCGCTGTACGGCGTGCTGGCTGCCAAGGGCTTTTTTGACCGCAAGGAGTTTGAGCACTTCCGCCAGCTCCACAGCATTCTCCAGGGCCACCCCGACGCGAAAAAGTGCCCCGGCGTGGACGCTTCCACCGGCTCCCTGGGCCAGGGCATTTCCATTGCCACGGGCATGGCGCTGGGCGCCAAGCACACGGGGAATCCCTGCCATGTGTATACCATCATCGGCGACGGTGAGAGCCAGGAAGGCCTGGTGTGGGAGGCGTCCATGGCAGCGGCGCACTATCACCTGGACAACCTGACGGTGATTTTCGACCACAACGGCCTTCAAATCGACGGCAGCAACGACCAGGTCATGAGCCTGGGGGACATTGGCGCGAAGTTCGCGGCCTTTGGCTACGACATTATCGAGGTCAAGGATGGCAACGATATGCAGCAGGTGCTGGACGCGCTCCATGCGCCCGCCTGCCCTGGCAAGCCCCGGCTGATTTGGCTGCACACCCTGAAGGGCAAGGGCGTTTCCTACATGGAAGGCCAGGTGGGCTGGCACGGCAAGGCGCCCAACGCTGAACAATGCGCCCAGGCGCTGAAGGATCTGGAGGGCTGAAAAGATGAGCGAGAAGAAAGCGATCCGTGTCGCCTATGGCGAGGCGCTGGCGGAGCTGGCCGCCACCAATGACAAGATTGTGGTGCTGGACGCCGACCTGTCCCAGGCCACGATGACCAACAAGTTTTCCGCGAAGTATCCCCAGCGGTTCTATGATTGCGGCATTGCCGAGGCGAACATGGTGGACATGGCCGCCGGCATGAGCACCATGGGGCTGATTCCCTTCTGCTCCACCTTCGCGGTGTTTGCGGGCCGCAGCTATGACCAGATCCGCAACGGCGTATGCTACCCTCACTTCAATGTGAAGTTCGGCTTCTCCCACGCGGGCGTGACCCTGGGCGAGGATGGCGGCAGCCATCAGGCTGTGGAGGACATCGCCCTGATGCGGGTGCTGCCCGGCATGACCGTGTTTGTGCCCTGCGACGCCAACGAATGCCGCAAGGCGGTCTTTGCCGCCGCGAAGATCGATGGACCTGTGTACATCCGTACCGCGCGCCTGCCTACCACCGTGTTTGAGGAGATGCCCTTTGAGGTGGGCAAGGGCAACGTGCTGCGGGACGGCAAGGACGCGGTGATCTTCACCTGCGGCGTCATGGTGGAGCAGTGCCTGGAGACCGTGGAAATCCTCAAAAATCAGGGCATGGACGTGGCGCTGATCAACCTGCACACCATCAAGCCCCTGGACAGCGAGCTGGTCCGCGCCTATGCGGCCAAGTGCGGCAAGGTGTTCACCGTGGAGGAGCACTCCGTCATCGGCGGCCTGGGCGACGCGGTGGCCGCGGAGCTGGTGGGCACCGGCGCCTTCACCTTCCGCAAGATCGGCATTCAGGACCGCTTTGGCCAGAGCGGCAAGCCCGCGGACCTGCTCAAGGAGTACGGCCTCACCGGCGCGCAGATTGCCGAAGAAATCAAGAACGCCAAGTAAAGCATATGGTATACCGGCACCCCGGCAGACAACACCTGCCGGGGCGCTCTTTTTTGGAAAAATGGCGGAAGAAAAGCTCTGGCGGCGGCGTTGCATTCATAGAGGTATTTTTCATCCAAAATGCATAGGCACAAGAAATTTTCATCACAAAGGAGCAAGAATCATGAAACGGTGGCTTGGCATACTTCTGGCAGCGCTGATGCTGCTGCCGCTGCTGCCCGCACGGGGAGAGGAAATCGAAACCATACCGGAGGAAATCCTTGCCTGGATGGAGGCGGAAGAAATTCCCCAGGAGGAAAGCGAGCATCTGTTCTTTGCCCTGCCTGACGGTACGCAGCAAATGGTGTGGCTGGTCTGGCAGAACCGGCTGATTTTCTGGGAAAAAACGGATGCGGGATGGACGCGTACCGGGGATTGGTTCCTGGACCTGTACCCGGCAAGCCTGCAGCGGCAGCGCCCGGACGATCCACGGCCGGACGGTTCCCATGCGCCGGATGATCTGGGGTTCAGGATTTACTGCAACGATAGACAGGAATTCATGGACTTTCGTTGGGCGGCAGGGGAAGGCTTTACCATCAACGGCTGGCGCAAACAGGGGTATGACGGAGAAGTCATGGTGCGGGATGGCATCGCTGGGTATTATTCCACGGGCAGCACGGAACCGGAAGCACAGGTGGACCTGTCTTTCATGCTGCCGTATATGCCCAGCATGGAACAGCTGCCCGCTACGCCCCAGGAGGCGGCTGGCCGCGCGGGCATCGCCCAGACGGCGGTGGCCGAGCGCTTCCCCGGCTATACCCTGCGCTATTATGAGCATGTGTACGGCGACTTCACCTATGCCCAGGCAGCCTACAGCCGCGTGGAGAACGGCTTGCTGTATATCAAGTGGGTCGAGTTTTGGGCAAGTCAGGAAACGCCCCACGTGGTGGACTGTATGCCGGTGCCTCTGTCCCCGGCGCTGCTTTCCCGACTGGAAACCGAGGAGTTTGACGCCTTGCTCAACTGCAGCTCGTATAGCTCGCTGTTCCTGACCGAGGCGGGTCTGGATACTTCCCGCATTCCCGTGGAGGGCCGGATCATTGACAGCGAGCTGAAAGGAGAATTTCTGCTACTGCTTACGCAGGACGGGACGGGCGTCCGCCGGGTATGGGAGGTAACCATTGGGGAGGATGGCTATGCGGTCCGTGCCACCCATCCGCTGCCGGAAGGCGCTACCATGGATACCATTCATGCCGGGAGAAACGACGTAATCCTGCGCAATGATTCGGCAGACTGGTACATGTCCTACGATCGGTGCGCGGACGGGACATGGCGCTTGTCTTGCCTGGCGGTGGAAGACGGCAACATGGGCTGCGCGTATGCCTGGGTGGAGGTGGAGGACGAGCATGGCGGCGCGTGGCGGCATGTGGGCACGCTGCGCAATGGCGACCTGTTTACCGGGGCGTTTTCTCCCATGCCGCAAACCCTGGAAGAGGTGGCGCAAGCCATGGACCGGACCGGTTGGGCCGTGGTGAACAACCCTGACCCCGCCGACCGGCTGCACCTGCGGGTATCCCCCGAGCGCGGAGCAACATCCCTGGGAAAATTCTACAACGGTACCCCGGTGCGGGTGCTGGAGGAGCGGGGAGACTGGGTACAGGTGGAAATCGGCCTGGACGGGAACCTCACCGGCTGGATGATGAAGGAGTATCTGGCCTTTGGCGAGGCCATGGATCAGGTGCAGCCCGCCTGGCTGCAGAAGTTTTACAGGCAAGAATCGGGGCCACAGCTTCTCTACCCCAGCGCAAAGGAAGAAAATCCCCAGGTGCTGGATACCGGCAGTTTTCAGGTGGTGGGCGTGGTGGAGGACGACTGGTACATCCTGCTCAGCGACTGGGGCCAGACGGGGTATGTGCCCCAGTCCTGGCTCTTTGACGGCAACGGTTGACCACAGGGCATGGCGCTGCAACGCGGCATGCGGGATAGCGAAAGGAGGAAGGGTGAACTATGAAGCGCATGTTGATCGGGTGGATATTGACGGTGTTGCTGCTGATGGGCGGCGGGGCTTTGGCCCAGGAGGAGCATTTTTCTTTCATACTGCCCGATAATGAGAACCTGGCCTCGGTGGCGGTAGGGGAGGATGGCACGCTCTTCATCCGCACCTATCAGGGGTTGTTCCGGTTGGAACCGGACGCGCAGACGATGACAGAATTGCCCTTACCACCGGAAGACGCATTTATGCTGACGGGCGTATGGGACGGAAAAGTATACATGGTGGACAGCGCTTACGAGGGGTTGGTATCCTTCTATGCCTTGTCCCCGGACGGCGAGACGTGGTCCTGTGCCGCGACCCTGGATACGGACATCCTGAACTATGGCATCAAGAACGCGCTGCTCCTGGAAGGCTGCATCTACTGCACCCTGCAAGGGGAAAGCGGCGTGGATACCCTGCTGGCCTACGACATTCCCAGCGGGGAGACCACAATCTGCGGAGATTTCGGAGATGCGGACCTGGAAGTGACTGCTGTGGGGCTCTTCCCGGTGGAGGAGGGCGTGGCCACCTTCCTCTATGATTACGACTACGAGAACAACACCCAGGAGAACTGGCTGATGCGCTACGACCGGGACAGCGGCAGCATCACCCGGGAAGAAATTGATTTTCAGCAGGATGGCTATGTGCAGGCTGTGGCCCGGGATGACGCGGGCATGTACTGGATGGTTATTTCCGACGGAAGCAGCGGTGCGCTGTACCAGGGCGCTTCCCTGGAGAGTCTCGCGGAAGTGGCCGCGCCTTTGACAGAATCCGTGCAAGGCCTGATCTTCAGGGATCAGGATTGCCTGATACAGCAGTATGAACAGCTGTTCAGCTATCGGGTGCTCCAGGACGCCTGGTGCAATCTGGTCGTAGCCAATTACCAGGATTACAGAAGCAGCGCGTTCCTGCTGGAGACGGGTATTGCCGTAACCAATGTGTATCAGGACGCGGCGGACATCCTCACGCAGAAAAACGGGGACGTGGACATCATATGCCTGGATCTCAATGATGCCACCAGCCTCCGAACGCTCAAGGAAAAGGGCTACTTTGTGGACCTGAACGCCAACCCCACGCTGAAAGCATACGGGGAGCGGCTGTATCCCCGCATCCAGGAAGCGCTGACCACGGAGGATGGCAAACTGGTGGCCTGGCTACTCAGTTGCACCGGTTCCTTTATGCAGCTGGATCTTCCCGATGAGGTCATGGAGGAATATGGCCTGAACATTCCCACCACTTTCGGGGAGCTGCTGGACGAAGCGGCGCGGCTTCAGGAGGAAACGGATTTCTACGATATGGGCTATCTGCTGGTGGATATATCCCTGGATCAGGAGAACCTGGTGAATGAAGTACTGAAACGGTTCTTCCTGGAGCAACAGGCCCAGGGCGGCAAGGTGGACTTCCACAATCCGGAGCTGCGGGCGCTGCTGGAGCGCATTCTCACGGAGCTGCCTGTGAGCGCGTCCATGGACTATGAGGCGTGGCCTGCGCTGATGTGGGGCGGATGCACCTCTCCCATTTCCGCCAATGATCTGCTGTTGCCCCGCATTGGGGAAAACTCTCCGGACACGCTGGGGGTCCACGTTAACCTGGCGGTGGTGAATCCCTATTCCGACCAGCAGGAGGAGGCCATGGCCTACCTGGAATACCTAGCTCTGCACAACGGCATGGACGACTACATGCTTTATGCGGACATGACCCAGCCCTTGCTGAATGAGCATACGCAGCAGCGCCTGGAGGAAATTGACCAGGCCCTGGCGGAATTGGCCCAGCAGGAGCAGAATGCCGAAGTCCGCGACCAGGTGCTCGCCCTGGAACAGGAGCGGGAATTTACCGCGGACAATCTGTATCTCATTGGCGAGGCGGACATTGCGGCCTGGCAGAAGGCGGCCGCGGCCATGGTCATTCCTGAGGAAAATTTCTATACCCAGGAGATCATGCAGCTGCGGGACCGGCTGCTGCAAGGAAATCTTTCCCTGGACGGTTTCCTGGACCAGTGCAGCCGGCACATGGAGATGATTTATGCGGAACGCGGGGAGTAAGGCTGCATGAAAAAAGTGGCCAAAGCCACTTTTTCCACATGCTGAAAAGTCCGGGTTTTGCTATCTGGATTAGATGCCTGTGGCTAGAAATTCTTCCGCCATGTGTACCGCCACGGCGCCGTCGGCCACGGCCGTGACCACCTGCCGGAGGGGCTTGGTGCGCAGGTCGCCCACGGCATATACCCCGGGAATGCCGGTTTCGGTGGTTTCTCCGGCGGGAATGTAGCCCCCCTGGTCCAGCTCCAGCTGCTGCGCTACCAGCTCCGTTGCGGGCTTTCTGCCGATGCTCACAAACATGCCGTCCGCGGCGATGTCCGATTCTTCGCCTGTTTGTACGTTGCGGATACGAACACCGGTAAGCCTGTCCCCGGCAAGCAGCTTGGTCACTACGCTGTTCCAGCGAATCTCCACGTTGTCTGCCTTCATTAGGGGATCATGGTAGATCTTTGTTGCGCGGAGGGTATCCCGGCGATGGACGAGGATGACCTTTTGCGCAATCCGGCTCAGCAGCAGCGCATCCGCCGCTGCCGTGTTGCCGCCGCCTACCACCACCACGGTTTTCCCCTTGTAGAACATGCCGTCGCAGGCCGCGCAGTAGGCGACGCCGCGCCCCACCAGCTCCCTTTCCCCGGGAATGCCCAGCTCTCGGGGATTGGCGCCCATGGCCAGCGCGACGGTTTTCCCGTAAAAGACTCCGCCGCTGGTCTCCACAACCTTGGGGGAGGCCTTCAAATCCACCCGGCGGACCTCCGCGTTTCGCGTTTGCGCACCGAAGCGTTCCGCCTGCTGCTGCATCTGCTCGGCCAGTTCAAAGCCGCCTATGCCCTGGGCAAAGCCCGGATAGTTGTCAATCTGATGGGTCAGGGCCATCTGTCCGCCGGCGGAGAGCCTTTCCAGCGCCAGCGTTTCCAGCCCTGCCCGGGCCGCATACAGCGCCGCCGTATATCCCCCCGGACCGCCGCCGATGACGATCATGTCATAAATCCGCTCTTCGGCTTCCTGCCGCCGCTGGGGGAGAATCCCGGCCAGAAACGCCTCAATGGCAGCCTTGGATTCCGGGGCGACGATGTCGCCGGCGGGTTTGCCCTCCACATACAGCCGGAGGGTGGGGATCAGCTCCACGTTCAGCGCTTCCCAGAGGCCGTCATCTTCATCCATGTCCACCTTGACGACGTCCAGGCTTGCGGCATATTCTGTGGCAATCTGCTCATAGGCTGGATTGATTTTCCGGCAGTGCGGGCACCAGGGCGCCCAGAAATCCACCAGAACGGTGTGCTTGCTTGCAATCAGGTCCTTCAGCTCCGCTGCGTTTATGTTTTTAGCTGCCATTTCTTTCAGCCCCTTTTGTTTGGTTTGGTTGTAGTGTACGCTTTTTCCCGTTACCCAGCCGCGCCTGTACACGTTCACGGACTATACCGCCGCCCTGAGAGGGGTTCTACTCGGGGTTCAACTCGC
>MHCFR04200__coassemble_279_pt1 | contig 35167 bp, 35 predicted proteins | sample MHCFR04200__metabat2_low_PE_027 | metagenome-assembled genome bin MHCFR04200 | reverse complement strand
GAAATTTGCGCATTTTTCCCATGAAAAAATACCTTGGTCCTCTTTTGCGCACAGCAATAGAACGCGCCATCTTCCTTTTTCCTTCTAGGCCAAAGAAAAAGTTCACGCTTTGTTCACCTTTGGGATGAAACCAAAATGGGAGAGAAGCCATTTTCGGCTTCCCTCCCGCAAATGTCCGCTTATACGCTCAGCTCCTGCTTTTCTCCCAGCAATTCCTTGTTTTCCTGAAGCAGTGGCGTGATGATCCCGGCCAGGTATTCCTCCACCTGCTCCTTGCTGCGGCCGATGAACTTCTCCGGCTGGAGAATGGCCTCAATTTCCTCCCGGGTTACCATGAACGCCGGGTCAGCGGCAATGCGCTCCACCAGGTCGTTCCTGCCACCTTCCTCCTTGACCACCCGGGCCGCGGCCTGGGAATGCACCCGGAGCTTCTCGTGCAGCTCCTGGCGGTTGCCGCCCTTTTTCACCGCGTCCATCATGATGTTTTCCGTAGCCATGAAGGGCAGCTCGTTCATCACCCGCTGACGGATGACCTTCTCGTACACCACCAGGCCGTCGCATACGTTGATGAGGATGTTCAGAATGGCGTCCACGCCCAGGAAGGCCTCCGCCACGGCAATGCGCTTGTTGGCACTGTCGTCGAGGGTGCGCTCAAACCACTGGGTACCCGCGGTAATGGCGGTGTTCAGGGTATCCACCATCACATAGCGGCTCAGGGAAGACACCCGCTCCGAGCGCATGGGATTGCGCTTGTAGGGCATGGCAGAGGAGCCAATCTGGCTCTTTTCGAAGGGCTCCTCCATCTCCTTGAAGTTTTGCAGCAGGCGCATGTCGTAGCTGAACTTGCTGGCGGACTGGGCAATGCCGCTCAGGGTGCTGACCACAAAGTAGTCCATCTTCCGGGAATAGGTCTGGCCGGAAACGGGCACCACCTTGGTAAAGCCCATGGCCTGGGCGATGTCCTGCTCCACGGCCTTGATCTTCGCGCTGTCCCCGGCAAAGAGCTCCATGAAGCTGGCCTGGGTGCCCGTGGTGCCCTTGCTGCCCAGCAGCGCCAGGGAATCCAGGCGGTGCTCCACCTCCAGGTAGTCCATGTACAGCTCATTGAGCCACAGGGTGGCCCGCTTGCCCACGGTGGTGAGCTGGGCGGGCTGCAGGTGCGTATAAGCCAGGCAGGGCAGGCCCTTGTACTTGTCTGCAAATTTGGCCAGCAGCGCCATGACGTTCAGGAGCTTCCGGCGGACGATTTGCAGTCCCTCACGCATGAGGATCACATCCGTGTTGTCCCCCACGTAGCAGGAGGTGGCGCCCAGATGGATGATGCCCGCCGCCTTGGGGCACTGGAGCCCGTAGGCGTATACATGGCTCATCACGTCGTGGCGGCATTCCTTCTCCCGGCGCTGGGCATCCTCGTAATTGATGTCGTCCTTGTGGGCTTCCAGCTCGGCGATCTGTTCGTCGGTGATTTCCAGGCCCTGCTTCTGCTCCGCCCGGGCCAAGGCAATCCACAGCCTGCGCCAGGTGCGGAACTTGTTGTCCTCAGAGAATACAAACTGCATCTCCTTGCTGGCATACCGGGTGGAAAAGGGGCTGATATAGCTATCGTGCGGCATAGATGATTCTCCTATATCTCTTCTTACTTGAAGTAATCCACGCCGCCCTCAAACAGCGGCTGATACTTGTTGCCGGGCACGTTCATGTACAGGCCGTCCCCGCTGCGCTCCGTGTGGCCCATCTTGCCCAGCACCCGGCCGTCGGGAGAGGTAATACCCTCGATGGCAAAGTAACTGGCGTTAGGGTTGAAGCGGGCGTCCATGGAGGGTTCACCCGCCAGGTTCACATACTGGGTGGCAATCTGCCCGCTAGCGGCCAGGTCGCGGATCAGGCTTTCCGGCCCCACGAAGCGGCCTTCCCCGTGGGAAATGGCCACGGTATAGACCTCGTCCACCGCCGTGCGGCTGAGCCAGGGGCTCTTGTTGGAGGCAATTCGTGTGCGCACCAGCATGGACTGGTGGCGGCCGATCTCGTTAAAAGTCAGGGTGGGGCAGTTTTCGTCCGTGTCTACAATCCTTCCGAAGGGCACCAGGCCCAGCTTGATCAGCGCCTGGAAACCGTTGCAGATGCCCAGCATCAGGCCATCGCGCTTTTCCAGCAGGTCGCTGACCGCATCCTTCATCACAGGATTGCGGAAGAAAGCGGTGATGAACTTGGCAGAGCCATCGGGCTCGTCGCCGCCGCTGAAGCCGCCGGGCAGCACGATCATCTGGCTGCGGGCGATGATCTCCCGGGCCTTCTCCAGGCTGGCGGTGATATCCGCGGGGGTCAGGTTGTTCAGCACCAGGATCTCCGCCGCGCCGCCGGCACGCTCCACCGCCCGGGCGGTGTCATACTCGCAGTTGGTGCCCGGGAACACGGGGATGAAGGCCAGGGGCTTCACATGCTTCACCACCGGGGCCACGCGCTTTTCCGCGGCATAGGAGAATTTCTCCGTGGTTTCGCCGCTATGGCCGCGGTAGGCGAACACCTTGTCCAGCTTGCCCTCGTACATCTCCTGCAGGGTGGCCATATCGAGGCTTTCCCCGCCGCGGACGAAGGTATACTCCTCCGTGGTCTGGGCCACAGGCACGCCCAGCTGGCAGTCCTCCGTGCATTCGATGAGCAGAGAGCCGAACTGCCAGGCGAAGGGATCAGCCTCGTAGCTGTCCAGCATATGCACGCCCAAACGGTTGCCCAGGGCCATCTTGAACAGGCCCTCGGCCACGCCGCCCAGCCCCAGCGCCCAGGCGGAAAGCACCTTGCCCTCGGCCATAGCCGCCAGCACCTTGTCCCAATTTGCTTTGAGCGCGGCGGTGTCATGGGCATCGCATGCCACCAGACGCACCGTATGGCCCGCGCCCTTGAACTCGGGAGAGATCATCCGGTTATTTTCCCCGGGCGCCACCGCGAAGGACACCAGCGTGGGCGGCACATCCATGTGCTCAAAGGTGCCGGACATGCTGTCCTTGCCGCCGATGGCCGCAATCTGCAAATCCATCTGGGCATCGAAGGCGCCCAGCAGCGCCGCGAAGGGCTGGCCCCAGCGGTTGGGGTCGGAGGTCATGCGCTCAAAATATTCCTGGAAGGTCAGATAAGCCCGACGGTAGTCGAATCCCGCGGCCACCAGTTTGCTCACGGATTCAATCACGGCCAGGTACGCGCCCTCGTAGGGGCTCTGCTCCATCACCTGGGGATGGAAACCCCAGGCCATGCCCGTCACGGTATTGGTGGTGCCGTGCAGCACGGGAATCTTTGCCACCATGGTCTGGCTGGGGGTCAGCTGGTGCGCGCCGCCGAAGGGCATCATCACCGTACCCGCGCCGATGGTGGAGTCAAAGCGCTCGCTGAGGCCCTTCTTGGAGCAGATGTTCAGGTCGGAAACCATGTTTTCCAGCTGCCGGCCAAAGCTCTTGCCGGGGAAGCTCACCTGGCGCACCTTGTCGTCGGCCACGCGCACCCGGGTATGCTTTTCCGCGCCGTTGCTGTTGAGGAACTCCCGGGACAGGTCCACGATGGTGTTCCCCTTCCAGCGCATGCGCAGCCGAGGTTCCGCGGTCACCTGGGCCACCACGGTGGCCTCCAGGTTTTCGTCGTGGGCCGCCGCCAGGAAGGCGTCCACATCCTCGGGGGCCAGCACCACGGCCATGCGCTCCTGGCTCTCGGAAATGGCCAGCTCCGTGCCGTCCAGGCCCTCGTACTTTTTGGGCACCAGGTCCAGGTCAATGTCCAGGCCGTCGGCCAGCTCGCCAATGGCCACGCTGACGCCGCCCGCGCCGAAGTCGTTGCAGCGCTTGATGAGGCGGGTCACCTCGCCGTTGCGGAACAGCCGCTGCAGCTTGCGCTCGGTGGGGGCGTTGCCCTTCTGCACCTCCGCGCCGCAGGTCTCGATGGACTCCTGCTTGTGGGCCTTGGAGCTGCCGGTGGCGCCGCCGCAACCGTCGCGACCCGTGCGGCCGCCCAGCAGCACAATCTTGTCTCCCGGGGCCGGGCACTCCCGGCGCACGTTCTTTTCCGGGGCCGCGCCCACCACCGCGCCGATCTCCAGACGCTTGGCCGCGTAGCCCGGGTGATACATCTCGTCCACCTGGCCCGTTGCCAGGCCGATCTGGTTGCCGTAGGAAGAATAGCCCGCCGCGGCGGTGGTCACCAGCTTGCGCTGGGGCAGCTTGCCGGGGATGGTATCCGCCACGGGGGTCAGCGGATCCGCCGCGCCGGTAACGCGCATGGCCTGGTACACATAGGTGCGCCCGCTGAGGGGATCGCGGATGGCGCCGCCGATGCAGGTGGCCGCGCCGCCGAAGGGCTCGATCTCCGTGGGATGGTTATGGGTCTCATTCTTGAACATGAACAGCCATGGTTCCTTCACCCCGTCCACGTCCACGTCAATCTTGATGGAGCAGGCGTTGATTTCCTCGCTCTCGTCCAGGTTGGGCAGGCAGCCAGCTTTTTTCAGCGCCTTGCCGCCCATGGTAGCCACGTCCATGAGGTTGATAGGCTTTTGCCGGTCCCCGTACACGGCCTTGCGGGCCTCCAGGTACCGCTGAAACGCCTTCTCCACCTGGGGCTTGAGGATCTCCGCGCCGTCGATGGTGGTCAGGAAGGTGGTATGCCGGCAGTGATCGGACCAGTAGGTGTCGATCATGCGGATCTCCGTCAGCGTGGGGTCCCGGTGCTCGGAGGCGAAGTAATCCCGACAAAAGGCCAGATCATCGTCATCCATGGCCAGGCCGTACTTCTTGACGAAGGCGTCCACTTCCTCCGCGTTCATGGCGGTGAAGCCGTGGAGGGTTTCCACGGTGTCGGGGGTGGCATACTGCTGGCGCAGGGTGTCCTTCTCCCCCAGGTCGGCTTCCCGGCTTTCCACGGGGTTGATAACGTGCTTTTTGATCCGCGCCACCTCATCAGCGGAGGGCGTGCCAGTGAGCAGGTACACCCGGGCGGTGCGCACGGTGGGACGGTCGCACTGGCCCACCAGCTGGATGCACTCCTCGCAGGAGGCCGCCCGCTGGTCATACTGCCCGGGGAGGTATTCCGCGGCAAAGGTCACATCCGCGTCCGTGGGCAATGTATCATAATGCTCGTCCAGCTGCGGCTCGAAAAACACAATGGGCAGGCACCGGGCGAAAAGCTCATCGCTGACGCCTTCCACGTCATAGCGGTTGAGCAACCGCAAACCGGTGACGCTCTTGATTTGCAAAATATGCCGGATCTCCCACAGCAGCTGCTTGGCCTCCACCGCATAGGGAGCCTTTTTTTCCACATAGATGCGCTTGACGCTCATCCGTTTCTTCCTCCTTTATTGCAGCGCGGCCAGGGCGCGCTGGCCGATGTCCCGGCGCATGTGCATATCCGTAAAGGAAATTTTTTCCGCCGCTTCATAGGCTGCGGCAATGGCCTGAGGCAGCGTATCCGCCCGGGCCGTTACGCCCAGCACACGTCCACCGCTGGTGAGGATCTCTCCCTTTTCCCCCAGCTTGGTGCCCGCGTGGAACACATGGGCCGTTTTCGCGGCTTCCGCCAGCCCGGCAATGGGATAGCCCGTCTCATAATGCTGAGGATATCCGCCGGATGCCAGCACCACGCAGCAGGCCGCGCCGGAGGAGAACTTCACTTCCGTCTCCGCCAGCGTCCCCTGCACGGTGCTTTCCATAATGGTCAGCAGGTCGCTTTCCAGCAGGGGCAGCACCACCTGCGTCTCCGGGTCGCCGAAGCGGCAGTTGTACTCGATGACCTTGGGGCCCTGGGGTGTGAGCATCAACCCGAAATACAGGCAGCCGCGGAAGGTGCGTCCCTCGGCGTTCATGGCCGCGATGGTGGGCAGGAAAATCTCCTCCATGCAGCGCTGGGCCACCTCCGCGGTATAGTAGGGATTGGGGGCAATGGTGCCCATGCCGCCGGTGTTCAGGCCCTGGTCATGGTCCAGGGCACGCTTATGGTCCATGGAGGATACCATGGGCTTAATGGTTTTGCCGTCCGTGAAGGCCAGGACGGATACCTCCGGCCCGGTGAGGAACTCCTCAATGACCACCCGGCTGCCGGACATGCCGAAGCGGTTGTCGATCATCATGGAGCGAACGGCGTCCTCCGCCTCCTCCCGGGTTTGGCAGATGAGCACGCCCTTGCCCAGGGCCAGGCCATCGGCCTTGACCACCATGGGCACCGGCGCGGACTGGACGTAGGCCAGGGCCTTGTCGCAGTCGTCAAAGACTTCATAGGCGGCGGTGGGAATGCCATACTTTTTCATCAGACCCTTGGCAAACACCTTGCTGCCCTCGATGATGGCAGCCTTCTTGTCCGGGCCAAAGGCAGGGATGCCCTTCTCCCGCAGCAGGTCCACCAATCCCAAGCACAGGGGATCGTCCGGAGCCACCACCACAAAGTCCATCTTTTCCTTCACACAGAAATCCGTAATGGCCTGAATGTCCGTGGCCTTGATGGGCAGGCAGGTGGCCATGGCCGCCATGCCGCCGTTGCCCGGCGCGGCATAGAGCGTATCAATGCGGGGATTTTCCAGCAGCTTTTCGGCAATGGCGTGTTCCCGTCCGCCGCCGCCTACAATCAGGACCTTCATGCGTATTCCTCCAATATTATCCGTGTTCTTTGGCCTATGAAACGATCAATGATGGAACAGGCGCATATGGGTGAAGCACATCACCATATCGTAGCTGTCGCACACGGCAATCACGTTATCATCCCGGATGGAGCCGCCGGGCTCCGCCACATACTGCACGCCGCTGCGATGGGCGCGCTCGATGTTGTCCCCAAAGGGGAAGAAGGCATCGCTGCCCAGGGACACGCCGGTGAGCTGATCCAGCCAGGCGCGCTTTTCCTCCCGGGTCAGGGGCTCGGGACGGGTCTTGAAGAACTGCTGCCAGCGGCCCTCGGCCAGGACTTCGTCCGCCTCGTCGGAGATGTACACGTCGATGGTGTTGTCCCGGTCGGGACGGCCGATCTTGTCCACAAAGGGCAGGTTCAGCACCTTCTCATGCTGGCGCAGCCACCAGTTGTCCGCCTTCTGGCCCGCCAGACGGGTGCAGTGGATGCGGCTCTGCTGGCCCGCGCCCACGCCGATGGCCTGGCCGTCCTTCACATAGCATACGGAATTGGACTGGGTATACTTCAGGGTAATCAGGGAGATCATCAGGTCGCGCTTGGCCTCGGGGGTCAGCGCCTTGTTTGCGGTTACGATGTCCTCCAGCAGCGCCTCATCAATGACGAACTCGTTGCGCCCCTGCTCGAAGGTCACGCCGAACACGTCCTTTTGCTCCACAGGCGCGGGACGGTAGTCCGGGTCAATCTGCACCACGTTGTAGCCACCCTTGCGCTTGGCCTTGAGCACCTCCAGGGCCTCCGGGGCATAGCCGGGGGCAATGATGCCGTCGGACACCTCGGGCTTGATGAGCATGGCGGTCTCCAGGTCGCACACGTCGCTCAGGGCGATCCAGTCGCCGAAGGAGGACATGCGGTCCGCGCCGCGGGCCCGAGCATAGGCGCAGGCCAGGGGGGAAAGGGGCTTGTCCCCCACAAAGTAGATCTTGCGCAGGGTGTCGCTCAGGGGCAGGCCCACCGCCGCGCCCGCAGGGCTCACATGCTTGAAGGAGGCCGCCGCGGGCAGGCCCGTGGCGCGCTTGAGCTCCCGCACCAGCTGCCAGCCATTCAGGGCGTCCAGGAAATTGATATACCCCGGCTTGCCATTGAGCACCGTCAGGGGAAGTTCCCCCGCCTTCATGAAAATACGGGAAGGTTTCTGATTGGGATTGCAGCCATATTTCAGTTCCAGCTCCGTTGCCATGGAAATGCCTCCTTCAGCTTGTCTCACTTCACGTCGCCCTTGTCGATCACAACCTGGCCTTTTTCGTCCAGCAGGGGCGTGATGCCCGTCCCCTGGCCGTAACTATAAACCAGGTAATGCACGCCGGTCCTGGCATCCACGATCACCCGGGCCGAGCCGTTCAGCAGCGATTCTTCTGATTCCAGAGTTTGAAAGCGCTTGAATCTTTGATCTGCCATGGATTGCGCACTCCTATTACACGTTTTTGTTTACGATGCGGGTTTCGCTTTCCCCGCTGCCCAGGTCAATGAACCGCACGAACAGGGAAACCTTGTTGTCCGGGTTCAGGTTGTCCCACACCGCCTGGGTAAAGCTGTCAATGTCGCCCCGCAGGGTCACCTTCTCCGGCTCGCCGCCAAAGGAGGGGATGGGATTGCCGTCGCAGCTGTACGTATGCAGGAAATGGCCCACGCCCGGCTTCACCCCCACGTATTCAAAGAAGAAGCGCTGGGGCGCGGTGGGGTCCCCCTCGTCGCTCTTGAGAATGGACAGCCGGTAGCTCAGCTTGCCCTTTTCCCGCAGGACCAGTCCGCTGATGCGGGGGGTATAGTTGGGGGCGTCCGGCTCAAAGCAGCGGGTGCGAAGCGCCGCCTCAAAGGTGAAGCCCTTTTTCAAATAATCATGAATGGTATCCGTCTGGTCGCCGTTGGTCACAATGAGCATATCCTTGTACAGGCGCACAGGCGCGTAGATAATCAGGCTGGGGTCCACCATCTTGCTCTCATCGAAAGCCTTGGTGATAATGCCCTCGTCCTTTTCCACAAAGACGCGGTTGCGGCTGTTCTCGCTGCGGCCCATGATGAAGTAGGCCACCACCGCCTTCTTCCCCGTCTCGTCCAGGCCCAGGACAATGCCCCGGCCGGGATAGGCGTTCTCCTTGAGAAGCGTGTTCAATTCCATCAGCTGCATGCTGTTTCCTCCTTACTGCTGGCAAAGACTGCGGGCCACGTCCTCCACGGCCTGGGGGAGCAGAATCCATTCGGCCTGCTCCATCACCCGCTTTTGCAATACTTCTGGCGTGTCTTCGGGGAGCACCTCCACCGCCTTCTGGGCGATGATCTCCCCACCGTCGGGAATCTCGTTGACAAAATGCACCGTGGCTCCGGTGACCTTGACCCCCTTGGCCAGGGCGGCCTCATGCACCTTCAGGCCATAGAAGCCCGCCCCGCAAAAGGAGGGAATCAGGCTGGGGTGAATGTTCAGGATACGCTTGGGGTACGCCTGAATCACGTTCTCCGGGAGAATGGTCAGGAAGCCCGCCAGCACCACCAGCTCGATGCCATGGCTGTGCAGCAGCTCCAGCAGCTCCCGGCCATACTGCTCGATGGGCTTTTCCTTGCCCTTGCGCAGCACGGCGCAGAGAACCCCGGCCTTTTCGGCCCGCACCAGGGCATAGGCATCGGGGCGGCTGGCCACCACCAGGCTGATCTCCGCGTGGGGCAGCTTCCCCGCGGCCTTTGCATCCAGGATGGCCTGCAAATTGGTTCCCCCGCCGGATACCAGCACCGCAGTCTTTACCATAGCTCCACGCCGCCTTCCCCGGGGACGATCTCGCCCAGGATATACGCGCCGGGCTCGCCGCCCTCACGCAGCAGCGCCAGCGCCGCGTCCGCGTCCGCCTTCGCCACGGCGATGGTCATGCCCACGCCCATGTTGAAGGTGTTGAACATATCCCGCTCCGGGATGTTGCCCTCCCGGGCAATGATATCGAAAATCGGCAAGGTCTTTACCGCGGCCTTTTCAATGCGAGCGGTCATGCCCTCCTTGAGGCTCCGCGGAATGTTCTCATAGAAGCCGCCGCCGGTGATGTGGCTGATGGCCCGGGGACGAATCTGCGAAAGGAGCTTCATCACGGGCTTCACGTAAATGCGGGTGGGGGTCAGCAGGGTTTCCCACAAAGGCTGCTCCAGCTCCGCGTAGGTGCGGTTCTCGCCCCCCTGCCCGATGCCGAACACCTTGCGCACCAGGGAGAAGCCGTTGGAATGCACCCCCGTGGACGGCAGGGCAATGATCACATCCCCCGCCTGCATCTCTTCCCGATTGATGATCTTCTCCTTGTCCACCACGCCCACGGAGAAGCCCGCCAGGTCGTAGTCCTCCTCGGGCATCATGCCGGGATGCTCGGCGGTCTCACCGCCCACCAGGGCGCACTCCGCCTGCACGCAGCCCTCCGCCACGCCAGCCACGATCTGCGCGATCTTTTCGGGGATGTTCCGGCCGCAGGCGATATAGTCCAGGAAAACCAGCGGCTTGGCCCCGCAGCAGATAACGTCATTGACGCACATGGCCACACAGTCGATACCGATGGTGTCGTGACGGTCCAGCAGCATGGCGATTTTCAGCTTGGTACCCACGCCGTCGGTGCCGCTGACCAGCACCGGCTTTTTGATGCCCTCGCAGTTCAGCTCAAACATGCCGCCAAAGCCGCCGATGCCGTCCAGTACCCCGGCTGTCATGGTCCGGGCCACATGGCGCTTCATCAGCTCCACGGCCTTGTAACCGGCGGTAATATCCACACCTGCGGCCTTATAGCTTGCGCTTTCGCTTTTCATGCAGGGGTCCTCCTTACTCTTTTTCGCTCAATCGGGTTTCAAACTTCAGCTTGCGTCCGGCCTTGGGCGGCTCTACGGGATATTCCCCGCTGAAGCACGCCTTGCAGAAGCCGCAGCGGCTCCCCACCGCCAGCTTGTCGCAGGCTTCCAGGCTCAAGAATCCAATGCTGTCCGCGCCGATGATCTGGCCGATCTCCTCAATGGTGTGATGCGCGGCAATCAGATTGTCGGTGGAGTCAATATCCGTGCCGAAGTAGCAGGGATGCAGGAAGGGCGGCGCGGAGAAACGCACATGCACTTCCTTGGCCCCCGCCTCCCGGAGAATGGCCACCGTATGGGCGGAGGTGGTGCCCCGAACGATGGAGTCGTCCACCATGACCACGCGCTTGTCCCGCACGGTGGCAGCCACGGCGTTGAGCTTGATGCGCACGGCGTTCTGCCGCTGCTTCTGCTCAGGCTGGATGAAGGTACGGCCGATGTACTTGTTCTTGATAAAGCCGATGCCGTAGGGAATACCGCTCTGCCGGGCATAGCCGATGGCGGCCTCGATGCCGCTGTCCGGCACACCGATGACCACGTCCGCCTGTACCGGATGATCCAAGGCCAGGAACGCCCCCGCGCGTACCCGGGCCTCATGCACGGACGCGCCGTCGATCACCGAGTCCGGACGGGCAAAATAGATGTGCTCAAACACGCACAGGCTGGAGGGTACATGCTCCTCCGGAGGATAGCTCTTGACGCCTTCCTTGGATACCACCACCACCTCGCCGGGAAGGATGTCCCGCACAAAGGTGGCGCCAATGGCGTCCAGGGCACAGCTTTCGCTGGCGAAAACGGTGTCCTCCCCAATCTTGCCCATGCACAGGGGGCGGAAGCCACGGGGATCGCGGGCGGCAATGAGCTTGGTGGGGCTCATAATGACCAGGGAGTATGCCCCTTGGATCACCTGCATGGCCGCCCGGACCGCCTCCTCAATGGAGCCGGTTTTAATCCGCTGCTGCGTGATGGTATAGGCGATCACTTCGCTGTCAGAGGTGGTATGGAAAATGGCGCCGTTCAGCTCCAGCTGCTCCCGCAGTTCGGCAGCGTTGGTCAGGTTGCCGTTGTGGCACAGGGCCATGGCGCCTTTCAGATGGTTAATCAGCAGAGGCTGGGCGTTGTTGCGGTTCTTGGTGCCGGTGGTACCATAGCGGCAATGCCCCACCGCCATGGAGCCTTCTTCCATTTTTTCCAGTACATCCCGGGTGAAAACCTCCGTGACCAGGCCCACATCCTTGTAGCAGGAAATCACCCCGTCATTGTTTACGGCGATACCGCAGCTTTCCTGTCCCCGGTGCTGGAGCGCGTAAAGGGCGTGGTAGGCTTCCGCTACCACACCCTCCCCCGCTTGACGGAAAATGCCGAACACGCCGCACTCCTCGTGGAGCTTGTCCATCACGTCCATCTTATTCCCCCATCAAACGCTTCAAAATCTCATGATATGCATCTTCAACGCCGCCCAGATCCCGGCGGAAACGGTCCTTGTCCAGCTTCTCGTGGGTCACGCTGTCCCAGAAGCGGCAGGTATCCGGGGAAATTTCATCTGCCAGCACCAGGGTGCCGTCAGCCGTCTTGCCAAACTCCAGCTTGAAGTCGATCAGCTCAATGTTCAGATCCTTCAAATAGTTGGTCAGCAGCTCGTTGATCCGCAGGCTGTACTCGGCAATCTTCTTCAGGTCCGCCTCGCTGACCCAACCCATGGCCGCAATGTGATAGTCATTGACCATGGGGTCGCCCAGCTCGTCATTCTTGTAGCAATATTCCAGAACCGTCTTCTTGAGCTTGGTGCCCTCAGGCAGGCCCAGGCGCTTGCTCAGGCTGCCGGCGGCGATATTGCGTACAATCACTTCCAGGGGCACGATGGTAACCTTTTTCACCAGGGTTTCCCGGTCGGAAATCTCCTCGATAAAGTGCGTGGGGATGCCGTTCTTTTCCAGCATTTTCATCAGGAAATTGGTCACGCGGTTGTTGATAACGCCCTTGCCCTGAATGGTGCCCTTCTTCAGGCCGTTAAAGGCGGTGGCGTCATCCTTATAGTCCACCAGCACCACATTGGGGTCGTCGGTGGCAAATACTTTCTTGGCCTTTCCTTCGTACAGCTGCTCCAGCTTCTTCATGGCTTTTGTTCCTCCTCAATCTTCTGTCTATGCTTAGTCAATAACCAGCTTGCGGTCCTTTTCCACCACGGCGTCATGCTGCTTCTGCCGCATGGCGCGCAGCTTCGCGGCCAGCTCCGCATCGCTCACGGCCAGGATCTGCGCCGCCAGCAGCGCCGCGTTGGCAGCGCCGTCGATGGCCACCGTGGCCACGGGCATGCCCGAAGGCATCTGCACCGTGGACAGCAGGGCATCCAGGCCATCCAGGGTGGAGGACTTCACCGGAATGCCAATCACCGGCAGCACAGTTTGCGCCGCCAGCGCCCCGGCCAGGTGCGCCGCCTTGCCTGCCGCAGCGATCAGCACGCCAAAGCCGTTCTCCGCCGCAGCGGACGCAAAGGCAGCTGCCTCCGCAGGCGTCCGGTGCGCCGAATAAACATGCGCCTCAAAGGGAATGTTCAGCTGACGCAGGGTGTCAAAGGCACCCTTGAGCACGGGCAGATCGCTGTCGCTGCCCATAATTACCGCGACTTTTTTCATTGGTTTCCTTCCTTTCGGGTGAAAAAAGGACAGGGTATCACAAGGTATACCCCGTCCTTTGTATACAACCCCATGGTCTTTTTCCGGGGCGCACGCATCCATCGGCAGTCCAGTTCCTGCCAACAAACCCGCATACGCACACCCCTTTCCGAACAATACAATTTATTCTATACGATTCATACTGGTTCTGTCAAGATTATTCACGAACATTCTTTGACATTTTTTTGCTTTTGTTTGATATTTGTGCATGCTGGCTGGTCCTCCGCCAATCCCCACAATTTTTTCATACAGACGAAAAACCGCCACGCTACAATAGCGTGACGGTCAAAAAATTACCTGGTGCTCTTGTCGTAGGGGATGCCCTCCGCCTTGGGGGCGCGAGAACTCTTGGAGGTAAAGGCCAGCACGATCAGGGTAATCAGATAAGGCAACAGGCGGTAGAAGTTCGTGTTCAGTCCCAGCTCCTTAAGGAAGAACACCTTCTCTTGCGCACCATTGAGGTAATACAAACTGCCGTAACTGGCAGCCACACACTTGAACAGGCCGAACAGTAATGCCGCGCCTGCCACGGACAGCGGCTTCCAGTTGCCGAAAATCATTACCGCCAGGGCAAGGAAGCCAAACCCGGCCACGTCGCCATTGGAAGTGCAGTTGGTGGTGGTCATGGCATACACAAAGCCGCCCATGCCCGCCAGTGCCCCGGAAATGGTCACGCCCGCATAGCGCATCTTGAACACATGAATGCCCAAGCTGTCCGCCGCCTGGGGATTCTCGCCGCAGGAGCGCAGCCGCAGGCCGAAGCGCGTCTTGTACAAAATCACGCTCATGACGATAAAAATCAGGATGCACACATACGTGGCTGGATACACCTTGTTGACAAACGTATCGAAGAGGAAGCCCATCTCGTCGTTGCGCCCGTACCCGAACATGCTCTTTTTCAGCATGAACCAGCTGGCGCTGTCGCCGGTGGCCATTTGCAAGGTGTTCTGCTGCGCGATCAAGCGGATAAAGAACAGTACCAGCGCCGGCGCCAGCAAGTTCAGCGCCGTGCCGCCCACGGTCTGGTCCGCCCGCAGGTTGATGGCCGCAAAGGCCAGCAGCAGTGAAAACAGCGCCCCCAGCACCGCGGACACCAGCATGGTCAACAGCACGAACCCTTGCAATGCCAGCCAGTTTCCCGCCTCATAGGCAGCCTCAAACCAGCCCCATTGCTGCACCAGGCGTACAAACAGCACGCCGATAAACGCGCCAAAGATCATGTGTCCTTCCAGGGCCAGGTTGATGACGCCGCTCCGCTCGGCATAAATGCCCGCCAGGGCCACGATCATCAGCGGCACCGCGTAAATCAGCGTCTGCCGGATCAGAAAAACCATGCTGCCGGAGGTCAGGTTTGCCCACAACGTATCCATTACGCCTTCGCCTCCTTTTTCTTGTCAGCATCGCCGTTTGAGGCGTTGGCATGCTTATGTTCCCGTCTGCGGCCAATGAGCATCTTTATCAGCATGGAGAAGGCGCTCAGGTACACGATTACCGCAATGATGACGTCGGTAATGTATTCGTTGTATGCCGTCAGATTGGTTAGCTGCAGGCCGGAAATATCCAGCATGGACATGAACAGGCCCGTGAAGATAACGCCGATGGGATGATTCGCCGCCAAAAGTGCCACGGGGATGCCGTTGAAGCCGGCAGCCGGCAGCGTTTGATACGTCGACCAGAAGAATTCCGTATTGCCGCTCAGGTAATACAGCGCCCCCGCCGCACCGGCCAAGGAGCCGGCAATCGCCATGGACAGCACAATATTGCGCTTGTCCTGAATGCCCGCATAACGGGCTGCATAGCGGTTAGCGCCACAGGCCTTCAACTGGTAGCCCAAGGTAGTACGGCTGAATATCACGTACACCGCCACCGCCAGCACCATGGCGATCAGGATTCCGCCATTCACCTGGGAGCCGGGAAAAAGTTGGTCCAGGCCCACCCCCGGCGTGGCAACACCGTTCACGGTAGTCTTATAGATGTATCCGGACTTGGTATTCTCCACCATGTTTTTCAAATTGGAAATATCAAAGACCCAGGTCACCAGGTTGGCCGCAATCCAGTTGGTCATGATGCAGGCCAGCACCTCGTTGATATTCAACAGTGACTTCAGCAGGCCCGGTATGGCGCCCCACAGCGCTCCCGCCAGCATGCCGCCCAGAAACGCCAGAATCCACACCACCCAGGTGGGAATCCCCGTGGGCGCGATCCCCGGCAGGGTCATCTCGCTGGAAGGCAGGCTCAGGGCAATAAACAGCGTGGCCGTGGTACCCGCCAGGTACTGTCCCGGCGCGCCGATGTTAAACAATCCCGTCTTAAATGCCACCGCCACAGAAAGGCCCGTCAAAATCAGCGGCATGGCGCGGAAGAGCATGTTGCCCATGGAAGAAGGGTTAAACCCAAAGGTCAGGTTGCCCACCGTATCACGGCCCGTGGAAAAAACACCCGCAAACACCAGCCGGATGCCTTCCCACGCGCTTTTCAGTCCCAGGGAGGGCGTGGACAAGCCCACAATGAAAATCAGCAAGCTGCCTGCTCCCAGGCCGATAAGGATCGAAATCAGGGATGCGATGACGGATCGTGTGCCGTCCTTGTGCCAGAATTCTTTCATGCCTTCACCGCCTCCTGCCGTTTCGCACCGGCCATGTACAGGCCCAGTTCTTCCACCGTCGTGTTCTTGGGGTCCAGTTCGCCCACAATCTGACCCTCGTACAGCACCAGGATGCGGTCGGAAAGGTTCATCACCTCGTCCAGCTCCAGGCTAACCAGCAGCACGGCCTTGCCCTCATCCCGCTGCTGCACCAGTTGCTTGTGGATATACTCAATGGCGCCCACATCCAGGCCGCGGGTGGGCTGCACCGCCACCACCAGGGGCATATTCCGGTCCAGTTCCCGGGCCACAATGGCCTTTTGCTGATTACCGCCGCTCATGCTGCGCACAATGGTCACAGGCCCCTGCCCGCTACGCACGTCATATTGCGCAATCAGCCGCTGGGCATATTGCCGCTCCTGGTCAAAGCGAATAAACCCATGGTTTTGGAACTGCGGCTCCTGAAAGCGCTGGAGCACCATGTTCTGCTCCAGGGTGAAGTCCAGCACCAGGCCATGCTTGTGCCGGTCCTCCGGGATATGGCTCATCCCGGAATGGCTGCGCTCGTGGATTGTGGCATGGGTAATGTCATGCCCGCAAAGAGTAACCCTGCCGGTGGAGATTTTTTCCAGCCCCGTAATGGCATACACCAGGTCCGTTTGTCCATTTCCATCAATGCCGGCAATGCAAACGATTTCTCCTTCGCGTACGCTGAAGGATACGTTATGCACCGCGTCATGGTTGTACAGTTTGGAGGGCACGCACAGCTTTTCCACCCGGAGGATCTCTTTCCCGGGCTGAGCCGGTTTCTTTTCCACCACCAGCTGCACGGGGCGTCCCACCATCATGCGGCTAAGCTCCTCCTGGGTGGTATCGCAGGTATTCACCGTGCCGATGCATTGCCCCTTACGCAGCACAGTTACCCGGTCCGATACGGCCATGATTTCATTGAGCTTGTGGCTGATGAACAAAATGCTCTTGCCCTCGCGCTTCAGCCCCGCCATGATCTCCATGAGCTCCTCGATTTCCTGCGGGGTGAGCACCGCCGTGGGCTCATCAAAAATCAGCACTTCATTATCCCGATACAGCATTTTCAGGATCTCCACCCGCTGCTGCATGCCCACCGTGATGTCTTCCACCTTGGCGTCCAGGTCAACCTTCAAGCCATAGCGGTTGGAAAGCTCCTCTACCTTTTTACGTGCTTCCTTCTTTCGCAAAAAGCCCAGCTTGGTATCTTCCGCACCCAGGATGATGTTATCCAGCACGGTGAACACGTCGATGAGCTTGAAGTGCTGGTGCACCATGCCGATGTGCAGCGCAGTAGCATCGTTGGGATCGTTAATGCGAACCTCTTTTCCGTCCTTTTTGATGATCCCCGCTTCCGGTTGATACAGGCCAAACAGCACGCTCATCAGGGTTGATTTGCCAGCCCCGTTTTCGCCCAGCAGCGAGTGAATCTCTCCCCGCCGCAATTGCAAGGTAATGTTGTCATTGGCCTTGATGCCAGGAAACTCCTTGGTGATGTGAAGCATCTCAATGACGAACTCGGACGAATCGCCCATGCTTCCACCCCCCTTTCTGTTCAAATCGACGCACAGGAAATGCATATATTCATTATACCGGTTCCTACCATAAATTGCAAGCAAGGTCGAAACAGGAAAAAGAAAATGGGACTGGCGCGCTTTGCGTCAGTCCCACCGGAGATGCAGCCATTACTCGTAGATAATGTTCAGGTTCTCCAGCCCCGCGTTCACGATGGCATCCGCCTCCAGGACAGTAGCGTCCACGGTAACAGTGCCGTTCTTCATGTTTTCCAGCAGGGTGTTGTACTCATCCATGGTATAGGTCTCAAACAGCCAGTTGGCCGTGGGCAGGCCCACCATGCCATCCGCAGCGCCCATGTTGGTCAGCACGCCGCCCACATTGGCCCACTCATCCGCATAGAACTTACCCAGCATCCATTCCACGGACTTGGCCAGTTCCTTCATGGCAGAAGTCACAACGGTCTCGGACTGCGTGCTCTGGTCCACGTCCACGCCCACCACATACGCATCGTTGGCAGAAGCGGCGCTGACAATGGAGCTGAACATGCTGCCACCGCAGGCGAAGATGATTTCGGTATCGTTCTCATACCAGCCCTTGGCCATGGCCTCCAGTTCGGGAGAAGCGGAGAAGGAAGCACCATACTGCCAGGAATACTTCAGTTCAACAGTCTTGCCCATTTCCTTGGCCGCATCGTTGGCGCCCTGGGCAAAGCCGTAACCATAACGGCAGCAGGCAGGGTTGGTGCCGCCGCCGCCGCCCATGAAGCCCAGCTTCTCAAAGCCGTCCTTCACCACGGCATAGCCGGCGAGGTAGCCGCTCTGCTCTTCCTGGTAGGTGATGGGAGCCACGTTGGTCAGCACGTTGCCCGCCTCATCGGTAAGCACCCAGCCATCCACAAACACAAAGCGCGCATCGGGGAATTCCGTGGCAGCCTTGGTCAGCGCGGCACCCTGCATGAAGCCGGCGCACACCACGACCTTCGCGCCGCCTTCCACGGCAGCCTTCATGGCATCATAGCGGTCGTCATCCGTCGCCTGATCGCCATTGGCGGGCTGGTAGTACTTGTAGCTGAGGTTATTGGCAGCGGCATAGCCCTTCACGCCGTTCCAGGTGCCCTGGTTGAAGCTCTTGTCCTTCAGCTGGCCCACGTCCGTTACAAACGCCAACTCGTACTTGCCGTCTTCCGAGGTCATGTTGTCCTCGATGGTATCTGGGTCAACCGTCTCGGCAACTGCGCCGAAAGCAGTCAACACCATCATCACGGACAGCATCAGTGCCAGAAACTTTTTCACTTAGAACGCCCTCCTCACTAAATCGTTTCTTGGAACGGGTTCAACATCCTGAGTATAACACGTATTCCTATAAAGTTCAAGGGAACGAAACATTTTCGCCCCGTGAAACCTATCAATTCCCATTTCTGACTGTGTTATGTATCTCCTCCAAGTTTGGAGAACCCCTCTCCCAGGGCCTCATGGGCGCCGGTAACAAACATGAACGCCTGCTCGTCCTCCTCCCGGACAATATCCTTGAGCCGGGCAACCTCCTGGCTGGAAAGCACGCACAGGATCATGGGCCGGTTCTGACCCGAATACGCCCCCTTGGCCTCCAGATGCGTTACACCGCGGTCCAGTTCCGTCATCACACGCTGCGTCACGCTTTCCAAGGCGGAGGTAATGATAAAGCACGCCTTGGTTTGACTCAACCCGGCCATCACCATGTCAATCAGTTTCGAAGACACAAAAATGGCAATCATGGCGTACAGGCCCTCGTTCAGGCCCACGCACAAGCCTGCCAGGATCACTACAGCGCAGTCGATCAAAAACAGGAACATCCCCACCGAGAGGAAGGGGAGACGCTTGTGTACCATGCGCGCCACCATGTCCGTGCCGCCTGTGGTAGCGCCAGCGCGGAGAATCAGCCCCAGACCAATTCCCAGCAGCACCCCGCCATACAGCGTGCCCAGCAGTGGGTCCATGGTCACAGGCGTAACCCGAATCATATCAATGGCCATGGAAAAAAGCACCGTGGCCACCAGGCTGCGCAGCACAAACACCCGCCCCATGGCCTTGAAGCCGATGATGAACAGCGGCACATTCATGAGCATGCTGGTCAAGCCCACCGGCACCTGCACCAGGTAATTCAGCACCGTAGCCACGCCAGTCAATCCACCAGGCGCGATGTTGTTGGGCACCAGAAACATGGGATAGGCCGCGCCGCCGATGATGCAGCCCAGCAGAATCTGTCCGTACGCCATAAACAGTTCTTTCCGGCGTGATTTGTTCCTGAGTTTATTTTTCCACGTCATCCATTTCCTCCTATACAGTAGCGAAAAAGAAGGCTCCCGCCCTGCCCGGCAGGCACTGGCGGAAGCCCCCGGCATCTCTTGTATTATGCGGGGTCATGCCCCTGGGCATCCCCTGCCCTGGGCCGCGTGGTCCTGCTTACTCCTCCCGGGTACCCAGGGAAAGGGCCAGCGCCGCATCCACCTGAGCCATTACCTGTGCGGGTACCTTCCCCAAATATTTGCTCAGGCGTACTTTCTCCAGGGTCCTCACCTGCTCCAGTAGCACCACCGAATCCTGCTTCAACCCGCAGGCTTCCGCGGGCAATACCACATGAATGGGCAAGTGTGCCTTGCGCTGGCGGGAAGTAATCGCCGCCACAATCACCGTGGGACTGTGCAGATTGCCCCGATCGTTTTGTATAATCAGCACCGGGCGGATGCCGCCCTGCTCGGAACCCACCACGGGGTCCAAGTCCGCGCGATATATTTCTCCGCGTTTCATTGCTGCGTTCACACTCCGCTTCTGAGGTCATCTATCAAAACTGCCAAAGGCAGAAAGGGGTCCGCTTTCAGCATATGACCTTTGCCACGGGGCGGTGCCGCCCTTACACGGGCGGCAGGGGTGCCAGCGGGCATGCCTTGATTTGCTCCCGCATTTCCCGCCAGGTTGGATAGAACCGGTCCATATCCGCGTAAAAGTCCGCGGAATGATCCGGGTGCAGCAAGTGATTCAATTCATGTACCAGCACATACGCGGTAAATTCCCTGGGCAGCAGCGCCAGGCGCAGGTTCAGCGCGATGCGGTGGCTTTGCACCGAGCAGCTGCCCCACCGGCTGGTCATGTCTTTCAGAGTAACGCGGCTGACCCGCACCCCCATGCGCCGGGTCCACACCGGCATAAGCCCGTTGAGCTCCGCCTCCAGCGCCGCGGCATAGGCCCGTAAAACATGGGCCTGCCCCACGGGAAGCTCTCCACCTCCCAGCGAGACATACCGTCCCCAGAGCAGGTGCCTCTCCCCCGCCACATAGCTTGGCTGCCAGGGACGGTTTTTCCGCTGCTGATCCATCCAGCCCCGCTGCTGTTCCAGAAACGCCCGAACATCCGCTTCCCCGATTCCCGGAGGGATCGTCAGGGAAAACGCATCCTCTGCGGGATGATAGCGCAGGATCAGCTTCCGTGTATCCTTCCGCCGCTGGAAACGCACGCGCGGGAAAGCACTGGTCTCCGTTCCCGTGCTCATGCCTTCTCCTGTCCGCGCTCGCGCAGCGACAGCGTTTCATCCAGAATATCCTGTGCCAAAGCCGCCTTGCTCTGCAGGGGACATTCCCGCGCACCGTCATGGGTGAGCAGGGTGGCAATGTTCGTATCCACGTTAAATCCAGCCCCGGGCTGTGAAACATCATTGGCCACGATCATGTCCAGGTTCTTGCGCTCCAGCTTGCGGGCGGCATTTTCCATGAGGTGCTCCGTCTCCGCCGCAAAGCCCACCAGCACCTGGCCGGGACGCTTGGCCTTCCCCACCGCCGCGGCGATGTCGGGATTTTCCACCAGCTCCACCATCAAGGGCAGGCCGTCCTGCTTTTTCAGCTTCTGGTCATGGGTGATGGCAAAGCGGTAGTCTGCCGGAGCAGCCGCCTGAATCACCACATCTGCCTCCGGGGCTGACCGGGTTACCGCTTCAAAGAGCTCCCGGGTGCTCTCCGCCCGGATCACACGCACGCCTTCGGGCGGTTCCACCTGGGTGATGCCGCACACCACCGTCACCTCCGCGCCGCGGTCCCGGGCGGCAGCGGCAATGGCAAAGCCCATCTTGCCCGAGGAATCATTGCTCAGGAAGCGCACGGGGTCCAGCCGCTCCCGGGTGGCTCCAGCAGTGACCAGCACGCGCAACCCCGCATAATCCTGCCGTGGGCACAGGATGTCCTCCATGGCCGCGACGATCTCCGCCGGCTCTGCCATGCGCCCTGCGCCACTGTCCCCGCAGGCCAGGAAACCGCTCCCCGGCCCTACCACATGCACGCCGCGCTGCCGCAGGGTGGCCATGTTCTGCCGGGTAGCCGCCGCTTCCCACATGCCTACGTTCATGGCGGGGGCCACCAGCATGGGTGCGCGGGTGGCCAGGGCCGTGGTGGAAAGCATATCATCCGCCAATCCCCAGGCCAGTTTGGCCAGGATGTTGGCGGTGGCAGGCGCAATGGCAAACAACTCCGCACGCTTGGCCAGGGCGATATGCTCCACTTCCCAGGTATCCGGGCGGGCGAAGGTATCCGTTACCACGGGATGATTGGATAGGGTTTCGAAGGTTAAGGGCGCCACAAACTTGGTGGCGTTTTCCGTCATGATGACGTGCACCTGCGCCCCCTGTTTGCGCAAACGGGAGACAACCTCCGCGCTTTTGTACGCGGCGATGCCTCCCGTTACGCCCAGCACAATTTCCTTGCCGGTTAATTTCATGCCTGTTCCTCTTCCTCAGCCGGACGGTCGTAGGTGATCAGCCCGCGGTTGATCTCCTCCACGGCAGCCTTCAGCGGCTTCATATCCTTGGTATCGATCAGGGGCTGGGCGCCGCCAACGATCTGGCGGCCGCGCTTGGACGCCTCCACCACCAGGGTATAACGGCTGTCCGCATGTTGCAGTAGTTCCAAAACACTGGGTTCGACAATGGACATGGGTGATTTCCTCCTTATACTATTTGAGCCTTACTCCGCCTCGATCACCGGGAAATACCGGTTGGTACGCTGCTTTTCCGCGCTGACAATGGCGGACAGCTGCACATAGGCAAGCTCCAGCTCGTCGTTGACGATTACATATTGATACCGCTGCATCTGGTCAATTTCGCCCCGGGCGTTGTGCAGCCGGCGCTCAATCTCCGCGGGGTCATCGGTGTTACGGGTATGCAGCCGGACCCGCAGTGCCTTATAGCTGGGGGGAAGAATAAATACGCTCACGCACTCCTTCTCCTGCTCCATCACTGCCTTGGCCCCCTGAGGGTCAATGTCCAGCAGCACGTTCTGGCCCCGCTCCATCCGCTCGTACACCTCGCTTTTCAGTGTGCCATAGCGGTGTCCATGGACGGTGGCATGCTCCAGGAAAGCATCCTCCGCCAATAGTTTATCATATTCTTCGTCGGAAAGGAAGTGGTAATGCACGTCCTCTATTTCATTGGAGCGCTTGGCCCGCGTGGTAACCGATACGGAAAAGGTAAAGCTGGGATCGTCCCGCAGCAGCTTGGCGGCAAGCGTACCCTTGCCCGTTCCGCTGGGGCCGGAGATCACCAGCAGCATTCCCTTGCGTGTTTCCTTCATTCAGCATCCTCCCCCTCGCCGCCGTTGCGGCCATCCATGCGCCCCGCCACAGTTTCCGGCTGCAGGGGGGACAGTACCACATGGTCGCTGTCCATAATAATCACCGCGCGGGTGCGCCGCCCGTATGTGGCGTCAATAACCCGGCCCGTTTCCCGGGCATCCTGCACCAGGCGCCGTACCGGCGCGGAATCCGGGCTGACAATGGCCACCAGCCGCGCGGCGGCAACCATGTTGCCAAACCCCACGTTTACCAGCTTCATCCCCGCACCTCACTCCACGTTTTGCACCTGCTCCCGGAGCTTCTCTATCTCCGACTTGGCGGCGACCACCGCCTGGGTGATCTCCAGGTCCGAGGCCTTTGAGCCGATGGTATTGACCTCCCGGTTCATCTCCTGGGTCAGGAAATCCAGCCGGCGGCCCACGGCGCCATCCTCGTCCAGGCAGGCGCGCATCTGCGCGATATGGGATGCCAAGCGGGAAAGCTCCTCATCAATGGCGCATTTGTCCGCAAAGATAGCCACTTCCTGTGCCAGCCGCTGTGGCTCCACCCGCTCCACGGCCAGTTCCGCCAGGCGGGCGGTCAGCCGTTCCCGGTAAGCCTGGGGCACCTGTGGTGCACGGGCCGCCATGCGCTCCCGTAACTGTGCCAGGGCATCCAGATGCTCGGTGAGATCCCTGCGCAGTGCATCGCCCTCACGGGCCCGCATGGCCCGCACCTGGGTGGTCACCTGCTCCAGGGCCAATTTTGCCAGCTGTTCCACCGCCCCCTGATCCTCCTGTGCCTCGGTGATCTGCACCACATCCGGCAGGGCCATCAGCTGTGCTGCGCTAAGCGGTTCGCCCGCCCCGGCAATCTCCTGCACCTGACGTGCCGCCTCCATATAGGCAGCGGCCAGGGCGGTGTCCACCCGCACCTGACGCGCGTCGGAACGCGTATTGCGGTAGGCCACAAACACGTCCATATGCCCCCGCTGGAAGCCGCTTGCCAGCTCCCTTCGCAGCATTTCCTCCAAGAAACCCACGTTGCGGGGCAGCCGAAAGGACAGATCCAGGAAACGGTGGTTTACGGTCTTTACCTCCAGGGTCATTTCCCGGCCATCCAGCACTGCCTGGCAGCGGCCATAGCCCGTCATGCTCTGCATGGGCGCGGCCTCCCTTCGTGTAGTATGTTATTATAGCACATCCGCATCCGTATGAAAAGATTCATTTTTCCGGCAAAAAAGCAACCGTTTCCTCCCCGACAAAGGGGGGTACAGCAAAGCGGCGCGGCAGAAACGCCTTGCTTTTGCAAAAGCGTCTCCACCGCGCCGAATGCACGATCGCAAGATGAACTTTACAGGGTGATGGTGATCTCGGCCACCGCGCAGGCGGGCAGGGATACACGTACCTCGTCCCCCTGAATGGCAATATCCGCAAGGGGCTGAATCGCCACGGGAGAAGCGTCGAAGTCGTTCTTGGCGTGCATCTCCCCGGCCAGCATCCGCCCATGGGCCGCCGCGGGCTTGGTGCCGCTAAGGGAGATCACCGCCTCGGTGCCCTCCGTGGCGGAGGTATTGGCCACCGTTACGGTGAGCACATTGTCCTTGCGGGAAGCGGAAGCGCTCAGGCGGCATACGCCGGGGGCGCTTTCATCCGTTTCCACATGGCTGGGCACCAGCAGCCCCTCCTGATGCGCCTTGTACAGGTCAAACACATGGTAGGTGGGGGTGAGTACCATCTTGTCCCCTTCGGTGAGGATAACGGCCTGAAGCACGTTTACCGTTTGCGCCAGGTTGGCCATGACCACCCGGGAGGCATGCCGGTTGAAGATGTTCAGCGTCAGCGCCGCCACCTGCGCATCCCGCAGGGTGCTCTGCTGATACAGGAAGCCCGGATTCGTCCCCGGCTCCACGTCGTACCAGGTGCCCCACTCGTCCACGATCAGTCCTACCCGGCCCTTGGGGTCATGGCGGTTCATGATCTGCTCATGGCCGGTGATGATCTCGTCCATGCGCAGGCACTTGCGCAGCGTTTGCTCGTACTCCGCCTGATCGAACTCCGTGGCGCTCCCCTTGTGCTGCCAGGTGCCGGGGACGGTGTAGTAGTGCAGGGTAATTGCGTCCATAAAGCGCCCGGCCCGCTCCATGAGCACTTCCATCCAGCGGTAGTCATCCTCGCTGGGGCCGCAGGCAATGCGGAAGAGCTTGTTGTCGCCATAGTCCCGGCAATAGGTCTGGTAGCGGCGGAATTCATCGGCGTAGTACTCCGGGCGCATGTTGCCACCGCAGCCCCAGCTTTCGTTGCCCACACCCCAGTACTTGACGCCCCAGGGGTCCTTGCGGCCGTTTCGCCAACGCTTCTGCACCACGGTGGAATCCCCCGCGCTGTTCAGGTACTCCACCCACTCGGCCATTTCCCGAACTGTGCCGCTGCCCACGTTGGCATTGATGTAGGGTTCACAGCCCAGCTGGGCACACAGTTCCAGGAATTCGTGGGTACCAAAGGAATTGTCCTCCACCACGCCGCCCCAGTTGGTGTTTACCATGCGCTTGCGCTCCGCCTTGGGGCCGACGCCATCCTCCCAGTGATACTCGTCGGCAAAGCATCCACCGGGCCAGCGCAGCACCGGTATGCCGATTTTTTTCAGCGCCTCCACCACGTCCGTGCGCATGCCCTTCACGTTGGGAATGGTGGAATCCTCCCCCACATACAGCCCCTGATACACGCACCGGCCCAGATGTTCCGAGAAATGACCGTAAATGTTCTTGTTGATCTTGGCGCCCGTAATGCGCGGGTCCAGCAAAATCTTTCCCATGACGCTCCTCCTTTGCGGAAAAGTAATTTGTACGTACATTATCAGCCGCCGGGCTGTCTTTGTCAAGAGGGAAAACCCCGGTATCACATAGTTAAAACCCCGGCACTTTATCTAAGCGATACCCCGGCACTTTATCTAAGCGATACCCCGGCACTTACTTGCGCGTTGCTCCCCATTCGTGTTATGCTATGGACGAACCCATACAACCTTTGAAAAAAGCGAGGAACATCCATGGCTTTAGCATATTTGATGATTGGCGAAGTGCTTCGTCCCCAGGGGGTACGGGGAGAAATGAAGGTCCGTCCCTACGCGGCAGACCCGGACATGTTTCTGGAATGGACTACCCTGTACCTGCAGCAGGGGGAAAGCTACCTTCCCCGAAAGGCCCATTGCTCCCGGGTGCATGACGGCTTTGCGTACCTGACCCTGGAAGGCGTAACGGACCGGGACGGCGCGGAAGCCCTGCGTGGAACGCAGTTGTGGATTGACCGCGCCCACGCCTGCCGGCTTCCCGAGGACGCCTGCTACGTTTGTGAGCTTGTGGGCTGCCGGGCGGTGGACGAGACGGGCGCCGAGATCGGCACGCTTACGGATGTGCTCCAGTACGGCTCCGTGGATACCTATGTGTTTCAGACGCCGAGGGGCGGCATGATGGCCCCGGCGCTCAAGCGCGTCTTTCCCGAGGTGGACGTGGAGAACAAAGTAATCCGCGTCAACGCCCGGGCCCTGGACGAGGTGGCTGTCTTTGAAGATTAAAATACTCACCATTTTTCCCCAAATGTTTGATAGCGTGCTCAGCGCCAGCATTCTGGGCCGTGCCCGGGAGCAGGGCCTGCTGGACGTGCAGTGCATCGATATCCGTCCCTTTTCCGACCGCAAGCACAAGAATACCGACGATTATCCCTTCGGCGGCGGCGCGGGCATGGTGATGATGGCGCAACCCATCCTGGCGGCCATGGCGTCCGTCACCGGGGAAGGTTTTCGCGGCAGGCGCATCTACCTGGGGCCCCGCGGAACCCGCCTGACCACCGCCAAGGCCCGGGAACTGGCCCGGGAGGAGGAGCTGGTGCTGCTGTGCGGCCACTATGAAGGGGTAGACCAGCGGGCGCTGGATGCATGCATCGATGAGGAGATCAGCATCGGGGACTATATCCTCACGGGCGGCGAATTGGCCGCCATGGTGCTCACGGACTGCGTAAGCCGCTTCATTCCCGGCGTATTGGGCTCCAGTGAAAGCCCGGAGGAGGAAAGCTTTTCCGACGGGCTGCTGGAGTATCCGCAATATACACGTCCCCGGGAAATCGACGGCATGGAAGTGCCGGAGGTGTTGCTCAGCGGCGACCATGCGAAGATCCGTGCCTGGCGCCGGGAGGAGTCCCTGTGCGCCACGCTGCGCTTCCGTCCGGATCTGCTGGAAAACGCCTGTCTCACCGAAAAGGAGCGGCATTTGCTGGACAATATGCGCAAGGAGATGAAGGGATCGTGTTCACCCGAAAATTAGTGGTCATCATTGTGCCGCTGCTGTTGGTGGCCCTACTGTGCCAGGTGTTTCCGCTATTTGACAGCCTGGGCTTTTTCAGCAATGTGATCCAGGGGGCGCTGGTGGGCGCCGCACTGGCGCTGCTCCTGCCCCTGAGCGGCGCAGGCAAGCGCAAGGAGCCCTTTGGTAATCTGTTATGGCTTCCCGCCTTTTTGCTGGTCCTGGTTGTGGGGTACCAATACGGGGCTGCTTCCCTGGGCTGGCAGGCGCCTTTGCTCTCCCTGCTGACTACGCGCAACGGTCAAGTGATTTGGATTGAATGCGCGTTTATCGGGTATATGACCATCACCTGCCTGCGCACCCGGCCATAAGGCGCTGCGCAGGCTTTTTTTCTTGGCCGCATTTCATGACAGAACGTAACAAAATGCGAAAACGGCTTGCCTTTTTCTGCGTATATACTATAATATTGCTTGATTATTCACAAAAGCTACAGCAAGGAGCGTAGTCATGTCATGAAAAAAAGCATTCGCATCACCACGCCGCAGATTGTGCTGGGGCTGTTGGCGGTTGTTTTGCTGGCCTGTGGATTGGCAGCGTATTTTGGGGACACCTTGAGCAACGAGTCTTCCTTTGCCTATGTGGGAAGGCATCGCTCCGGGGTGGGACAGCTGACCGCTACCCCCGTCACGCAGACCTTCACGGTCACAGAAAACAGCATGAAAGCCCTGGAAGTCATGTTCTCCAACTTTAACGAGCGTGTGGAGACAGGCACCCTGACCCTGACCCTAACCGATGAAGCAGGAAACGTTCTGGCCCAGCAAGATTACCCCGTGGCTGACCTGAAGAACAATGCCTTTATCACGCTTACCCTGCCCACGCCCGTGGCAAATTCCGCCGGTAAGCTGTATACGCTCAGCGCTACCAGCGACTGCACCGAGGGCAAGGGCGTCACCCTGCGCATGGGGCCGCTCAATGAAGGCGCGCCCGGGGGAACCCTTACCCTGCAGGACGGTTCCACGGACACGGAAAATTGCCTGAACATGCGCACCCTGCACAGCCAGGTTGTCTACGGCTGGCAAAGCTGCTATGTGCTGGTGGCGCTTGCGTTGTGCTGCCTGGCCTGCGTGCCTCTGGCTGGAAAGGAGAAGGCCCATGCGTAAGCAAAAGCGTTGGTTGCAATGGCTGTTTTTACCTATTCTTATGGTCGCGGTCATGTTCGCGGTGGAAGGAATCTGCAATGCCCGGCTGCTCACGCTGCCTACGGAACAGCAGGGCGAAGTGGCGCTGGATCTGTCCCAGCTGACCGTAACGCCTCCCGCTGGGGAGGACCCCTATGCCGAGGATGCCGGCGAAGGGGTCTATTTGCCCATGGGCACTGTATACGCGGATTTGGATTGGAGCGGGTACATCCGCCAGCTCCGCCTGTCCGGCGTGGTATACAGCGATACCGCCTATATTATTCAGTGCACCCTGCCTGACGGCACGGTCAAAAACTTCTCCAGCGTGTATGTCTCCGCCCTGGGCGCTGACAATATCCAGATTGGCGAAAACGTAATACACATACGCTTCTACACGGACATAGGCGACCTTACCCTGACGGAGATGGTCATTGACAACACCGCCCGTCTGAACCCTGTGCGTATGCTGTTCAGCGGTTTGTGCGTAGCGGCGGTGTATCTGCTGTGGATGCTCCGCAAGCTTGTGGGGCAAAAGCCCGAGTATGGCTTTCTGATTGTGGGGCTATGCTGCGGCATCTTTCTGGCCACGGCCATGCCCGCCGTCACCGCGCTGTCCTTCGATGACCAGATCCATTTTGAGAACGTTTGGAACCTCTCCTTTGGCAAGTATCTCCGCACCAGCGCGTCTTCAGACAGCCTGGCTGCCCTGAGCTGGACCACCGCGCAAAACGACTCCTTCATCTATGCGCAGGATACCTATGCCGATTACCTGCGCCTGGTGGAGCAGGTGGATGCGCCCGCATCCAACGTCCTCACGGAGCCTTCCAGTACCGGCCGGCAACAGTGGACCCTGACCAATACCGGCTACATTACCCAGGCGTTGGGCATGGCACTGGCACGGTGGATGGGTTTGCCAATGCATATGCAAATCATTGCCGCACGGTTGGGCAACATGCTGGGCTATGTGCTTCTGTGCTTTGCTGCCATTCATTTCCTGAAGCGTTTCAAGCTGACCTTTGCCGCCATCGCGCTCATGCCCACCCCCATGTTCATGGCCAGCAACTTCTCCTATGATCCGTTATGCACCGGTCTATGCATGCTGGGCACAGCGCTGATCATAGACGCCATGCTGGATCGGGACACGCGCATCAGCTGGAAACGGTTGCTGGGAATTTTTGTAAGCTTTATGCTGGCCTGCAATATCAAGGCCGTTTACGCGCCTTTGCTGCTGCTTGTGCTGCTCCTTCCCAGGAGCAAATTTGCTTCCCGAGGGCAGGCCGTGTATGTGAAGGTTATCAGCATGGTGCTGATGCTTGTGGCGGTTGGCGGCATATTGCTGGATATCTCCGGGGACATCAATGTCATTCAGGATACCCGCGGAGACGGCGCCGACTCCGCCGGGCAGATTGCTTTTGTGCTCTCCCATCCGTTGACCTACTTCGGGTACTTCATCTCGGCCCTATGGAACGGCTTCCAGGTGTATCTGCTGGATTCTCCGCGCTTAACCTGGGCATACCTGGGCTCCTGCAGCGGTATTTGGGCCGCGTTCTCTCTGATGCTGCTGCTGTTCACCTGCTATACGGATAACGACACCGCCTTTGCCCAGCGGGTCAGTTGGCAGCAGCGCATCGGTCTATTGCTTGTTGCGGGTATCGCCACGGGGCTGATGTTCACGGCCATGTACGTGGGGTTCTCCGCCGTAGGTTCCAGCAGCTTCGGCGGCGTGCAGGGACGGTACATGCTACCCATATTGCCGCTGTTCGCCCTGTTGCTCAGCCCCAATGGCGTGAAAAACGCCATGAACAAAACAGGTTGGCATATGGTCTTCTCCCTGGGCAATCTGTTGATTTTGATGGCTACCTGCTATGAATTGGTGCTGGTTAACCTGATGCTGTAAGCACCCGTAAAAACTCACAGAAGGGAATCACCGTTATGACCCATTGTTTTGCTGTCTGTGCCTATAAGGACAGCCCCTATTTACGGGAATGCATGGAATCCCTGCGCTTGCAGGAGCACCCCTCTCCCCTGCTGCTATGCACCGCCACGCCTTCCCCCTATCTGGAAAATATGGCCAGGGAATACGGCGCTACCTATTGCGTGAATCCCCATGCCCCTGGAATTGGTTCAGACTGGAACTTCGCCATGGAGCAAGCCAAGGCCGCCGGTTATGACCTGGTTACCCTATGCCACCAGGATGACCTGTACCTGCCTGGCTATGGCGCAGCGGTTCAGGCCATGGCCAGTCCGGATATGCTGATCTACTTCTCCGGTTACGGGGAAAAGCGCGGCGAAGAAGTTGTAACCAGCTCCCGGTTGTTACGCATCAAGCGGCTGCTGCTGTGGCGCATGCGCATCCGTCCCTTTCAGCGTAGCCGGCTGATGAAGCACCGCACCCTGGCGCTGGGGGACCCCATCTGTTGCCCTTCCGTGACCTTTCACCTGTGCCGGCTGCCCCTGCCTTTGTTCCAGACGGACATGACCACTAGCCTGGACTGGCAGGCCTGGGAGCGCATCAGCCGCATGGACGGCCGCTTCGTCTACGACCCTGCGGTGCGTATGCTGCACCGTATTCATACAAATTCCACCACCACCCAGGTGCTGGAAAAAGGTGGACGGCAGCCCGAGGATTATGCCATGTTCCGCAAATTCTGGTGCACCCCCATTGCCCGGCTGCTTACCAAATGGTACAGTGCCAGCGAAAAAAGCAATCAGCTATGAATGTCGCCGTCCGGCTACCGATTGTTGCCGGGCGGCTGTTTTCTATGCAATTGTTTTCCTTGTGTGCATCCAGGGAAAAGTTTGCAAAAGGTATTGCATTTTTATGCACGTTGGTGTATACTCACTATCGTTCCCCAGGGGAACAGAATGATCAAGAACACGAGGGGAAGAGAATCATGGCAAAGATGCGTGTACTGTTGGCCTATTCTGGCGGATTGGATACGTCGATTATTGTTCCGTGGCTGAAGGAAAACTATGATTGCGACGTCATTTGCGTTGCCGGAGATGTGGGCCAGGGTGAAGAGTTGGAGCCCCTTCACGAAAAAGCCAAGAAATGCGGCGCGGAAAAGCTGTATATTGAGGATCTGCGCAAGGAATTTGTGGAGGACTTCATTTGGCCCACGCTGAAGGCTGGCGCGGTGTATGAACAGAAGTACTTGCTGGGCACCAGCTTTGCCCGTCCCCTGATTGCCAAGCGGCTGGTGGAGATTGCCCACAAGGAGAACTGCACTGCCATTTGCCACGGCTGCACCGGCAAGGGTAATGACCAGGTTCGCTTTGAGCTGACCATCAAGGCTTTCGACCCGCAGATGAAGATCATCGCTCCCTGGCGTATCTGGGACATCAAGACCCGGGAGCAGGAGATTGAGTATGCCGAGGCGCGGAATATTCCCGTGCCCGTGAAGAAGGACCGTCCTTACTCCATGGATCGCAACATCTGGCACGTAAGTCACGAGGGCGCTGACCTGGAAGATCCCTGGAATGAACCGCCGGCGGATCTGCTGCTGACCATGGTTACCCCGGAGAAGGCTCCTGACAAGCCCGAATACGTCACCATTGATTTTGAGAAGGGCGTTCCCGTGGCCATCAACGGTGAAAAGATGGACGCGGTGGCGTTGCTCACCAAGGCCAATGACATTGCTGCCCGGAACGGCGTCGGTTGCGCCGACCTGGTGGAAAACCGTCTGGTGGGTATGAAGAGCCGTGGCGTTTATGAAACCCCCGGCGGCACCATGCTCTACGCGGCGCATCAGCTGCTGGAATCCATTACCCTGGATCGCCAGACCAGCCATTACAAGGAGCAGGTGGCCCTGAAGTTTGCCGAGCTGGTTTACGACGGCATGTGGTACACCCCCCTGCGGGAAGCCCTGTCCGCCTTTGTGGATAGCACTCAGCAATCCGTTAATGGTACCGCTCGCCTGAAGCTGTACAAGGGCAACTGCATCCCCGCTGGTGTAAAGAGCCCCAACAGCCTCTATATGGAAGAAATCGCAACCTTTGGCGACAGCCATGATCTGTACAGCCACAAGGACAGCGAAGGCTTCATCAATCTGCTTGGTCTGCCCCTGAAGGTCAAGGCCATGGTGGATCAGAAAAACAAATGAGCCGTATTGCTTCTATCAAACCTTCAAAAAAACATCGGAGAGGCCGCAGCCTCTCCGATGTTTTTCGTATCCGATGCCTTTGCGGGCAGAGCCGGTTGTTGTTTTTGCCTGCAAGATCTGCTCCTTGCAAAAGTAGCTTCTGTCGCTTCCGTGGCACCTGTCCGGGCCCGGAATGTTTCCCTTCGGTCCTTGCCTCGTTCCTTGGGAAATGCGTTCCATAAGCCCGGAATTCTGTATGCTTGATGCAGGCATATGCATATTCATAAAAAAATCACCGGCTTATATGCCGGTGATTTTGGCAGGGGCAGAAGGACTCGAACCCTCAACAAAGGTTTTGGAGACCCACGTGTTACCATTACACCATGCCCCTGCGTGGAACATTTGCTATTATAGCAAAACTTGGCGCCCATGTCAACAAAAAGTTTGCATATACGGATGATTTTTATGAGCATATGCAAACCTATGCTCAGGGATGATAGCGGTAGCGCAGTGCTTCGACCAGCTGTGAAAGCAATTCACGGTTAGTCGGCTTGTCCCCGCTTTCCAGGTGGCAGCACATAATTCCCGAAAACAGGCTGGGACCGCCTCGATTCCAGGCGACGGTAATGGCATGCCGAATGGCCCGCTCTACGCAGCTGGCAGACGTGCCGTACCGGGCGGCCACCGCGGGATAGAGCGCATAGGTTACGCAATCCAGCAGCGTTGGCTCCGCCAGTGCTAACAGGATCGCCTGACGTATAAACCTGTACCCGCTCAAGTGTACAGGTACCCGCAGCTGCAACAGCAGCGCGCTGATCCTCTCCTCCAGGGTGCCCATGGAACGAATGGCTACCTCCTCGTGCAAGTCGCTTTCCTGGTAGTCTGTCCGCCTCCTGGCCGCGGAAAGAATGCGCTGTGTCAATATGTCCGATTCCACAGGCTTGACCATGTAGTACGCAGCGCCGAGCTCCAAGGCACGCATGATCAAATCATCCCGTTTCAGTGCCGTAAGTACAATGGTCTGCGGCGGATACGCCAGCTTTGCCATGCGTTCCAGCAAACCGAATCCGTCCAACCGTGTCATGACCAAATCACAAACAACCACGTCCGGCTGCAACTCCCGAATGCTCCGAAGGGCTTCCAATCCATCCGACACTGCACACACCACTTGCAGTCCCATCTGTTCAGACAGACATTCCACCAGCGACGCCCGCTGAACCGGATTGTCATCGCAAATTAACACTCGCACGTCGCGATTCGCCTGCAACGCCCGCATTTGTCGCTCACACCTTTTGTACGTTTGTTGATTGCTTCTTAATTATAACATAAACATCAGTCAATTTGAATATATTCTACACAATAAGAAGCAAAATTACGCTTATAGATTATGAGCCAATTTGTTTTGTGCGGCGGGTACAAAAAAACCGCCCCTCTGCCATAGGGCAAAAGGTGGCGGTTTATGTACCAGTTCAATTACTGCTTGGCAATCTCCACCAGATTGGCGAAGGTAGCGGCATCATTCACCGCGATGTCAGCCAACATCTTACGGTTGATGTCCACATTGTGCTTCTTGAGGCCATTGATAAAGGTGGAGTAGCTCATGCCGTTGAGACGGGCAGCAGCGTTGATACGGGTGATCCACAGACGGCGGAAATCACGCTTGCGCAGCTTGCGGCCTTCGTAGGCATAGCGCAGAGAACGGGCAACCTGTTCGGTAGCGGCACGGTACTGCTTGGACTTTGCGCCCCAGTAGCCCTTGGCCAGCTTCATCACCTTGCGGCGTTTCTTATGAGCATTTACAGCTCCCTTAATACGTGCCATGGGATCTTTTCCTCCTTGCTAGCGCTTTGGCTTATTTGTAGGGCAGCAGCTTATGAATCGTGCGGGCTTCGGCATTGTTATCAATAACGCCGTTAGCACGCAGGTGCCGGGTACGCTTGGTGGTCTTCAGGCGCACCTGATGGTTGGCGTTCATCTGCTTATGCTTAACAATACCCGTTTTGGTAAAGGAAAAGCGCTTTGCAGCACCACGATGGGACTTTTGCTTAGGCATGGTGGTTCCTCCTTCCAATGCTGTTTATTCCTGCGCCGCAGGGGCTTTTTCCCCACTGGCTTCGCTGGCCTTGCGGGCTTTCTTTTCCGCGAAGGACGCTTTTTCCGCCTTAGGCGCCAGGATCATGATCATGTGCCGGCCGTCCAGCAGCGGTTTACGCTCCACCGAGCTTACATCCTTGACGCGTTCGGCAAAGTCCTGCATAACCCGCATGCCAATGTCCGAGTGGGTAATCTGGCGGCCACGGAAGCGAATGGATACCTTGACCTTATCGCCGTCCTCCAGAAAGCGGCGGGCCATCTTGGCCTTGGTCAGCACATCATTTTCCTCAATGGTGGCCGACAGCTGCACTTCCTTGAGTTCGACAACCCGCTGATTCTTGCGGAGCTCGCGCTCCCGCTTGGCCTGCTCATAACGGTGCTTGTCGTAATCCATCAGCTTGCACACCGGGGGCTTTGCATTGGGGGAAATTTTGACCAGGTCAAGACCCTTTTCCTCTGCCAGCTCCAGCGCCTTGCGGGTGATCATCACGCCCAGCTGCTCGCCATTCTCATCGATCAGTCGAACTTCACGGTCGCGAATCTCCTCATTAATCATCAGATCGGTTGCGATGTCCATGCACCTCCTCATCGTTATGTCTGAATGCTACCCCTTTTACGAAAAAAAGCGGGTGAATCAGCTCACCCGCTATCTATCACTGCACAGATGTTCACCACGTATGATGATGT
>MHCFR04200__coassemble_276_pt1 | contig 35666 bp, 26 predicted proteins | sample MHCFR04200__metabat2_low_PE_027 | metagenome-assembled genome bin MHCFR04200 | reverse complement strand
CTTACAAATTCGGGCGACCTCTGGTTGACCGAATTTGCTTTCTCGAAAAAGTGGCTTTTGCCACTTTTTCGACACGCGAAAGCGGGCGAAAACCGGCCGGAAACGCCAGCTTTCCCCCGCCTTTGGGGCCGTTAATCCAGCCGCCGGCCCAGCTCCCCGGGCAGGGCCCAGGCGTCCAGGCAGTCGCTGAACAGCTGCTCGATGCCCTCCACCCGCAGGAAACGCTGTCCCTCCTGGGTATAGGGGACGCACAGCTCCTCCCGCACGTTGGCCACGGGGCAGGCCTGCACCAGGCGCACCGCGCGGATGTGCCCCCGGTCCGCCTCCACGCCGCACACGGGCGCGCCGCCCTCCCGCACGGCCTGGAGGGCGTCCAGCAGCTTTTGCAGGGGATGCCCCGGGGCGATGCCCGTGTAGTCCACCTGCCGGCCGTCCTTCATCCGGGCGCGGAAGGAGGGGCCTTCGCTGTCGAAGGTGATGGTCCCTTCCTCGAACTCGAACACCCCCCGCGGCCCCAGCACGTCCGGGGCGATGGGGTGAGCGGTGAAGTACATCAGCTCCGCGCCGCAGTCCGTGGCAAAGCGCAGGGCCGCGATGTCGAAGTTTTCCACCTGGGGATTGCCCCGGTACAGCTCCGCCTCCAGGCCCGTTACGCCGCAGGCGGCGCGCAGGCTGTCCCCCAGGAGGAAGGTCATCATCTGGAAATTATGGGCGCAGGCATTGGTAAAGGGGCTGTCCAGCACCTCCCGGCCATGGACGGTCACCTTGCCCGCCCAGTCGTTGCGGGCATAGTAGCGCTCCCCCCGGCGGTAGCCGTGGTAGACGCCCAGGCGCTTGGGCGCGCCGTAGCGCCCGGCCAGGATGTCCTTCTTCAGGGCCAGCACGTCCCGGCGGTAATCCAGCTGATACCCCAGGGACAGGAACCGGCCCGCCGCCTTGGCCGCCGCGGCCATGTCCTCCGCCTCCCCGGCGGTGAGGCACAGGGGCTTTTCGCACAGCACATGGGAGCCGTGAGCCAGGCAGTACAGGGTCATGTCCCGGTGAAAATGCACCGGGGACACCAATACCGCCAGGTCCGCGCTGTCCCTGGCATAAAAATCCGCAAGCTCCCGGTATACGGGAATGTGCCGTTCCTTTAGCTCGGGGACGCGTTCCAGCAAATCAGGGGCCAGGTCGCACACCCCGGCCAGGTCCGCGCCCAGGTCCTCCCGCAGGAGCGCGTCCACATACACCCGGCCATAGCCGCCCGCGCCCACCACCAATACCCTGGGCCGTTCCATACTCATGGCTGATCCTTCCTTTCTTCCCGGTCGGCGCGCCAGGCGCGCTCAAACCACAGTTCCCGCTGGGGGATGGGCCGCGCCGGGCGGCGCAGGCTGACTCCCCCCCGGGTTTCCAGCACCCCGGCGCCGGGATGCTCCATATCGTACACCATGGCGCCCAGCACCTCCCGCTGGGTCAGGGCCATGTCCCGCAGGCGCAGGCGCGCCGCGGTGTCCGGGTCGCCCTCCGCCAGGGGACGGGCGTGGGAAAGCACCGCCCCGGCACGCTCCGCCAGGGCCCGCATGGCCCCGGCATCCCGTTGGAAGGCGGCGCAGCGGGTCATGGCCCGCTGCAGCTCCACCATATCCGCATCGGCGTCCCCGGCGGGAACCTCCACCGGCACATAGGGGGGCAGGGCCTCCGGCAAGGGACGGCCATGGTAACGGATGTGCCGGGCCGCCCGCAGGGAGCCCACCTGGGTGCTGTTCAGAGCGGTGCCCCCGGGCCGGTAATGGCCGAAGGTGCCCGCCACCTCCCCGCAGGCATACAGCCCGGGCACGCAGGTTTGCCAGTGGCAGTCCACCTGCACGCCGCCGTTGTGGTGCTGGGCGCATACGCTGATTTCCAGGTACTCCGCGGCAAGGTCAATGCCGTGATCCCGGTACAGGGCGATGGCCGGGGCGTTGATGGCCCGCAGGCGCTCCAGGGGCGTGGCTCGCAGCGCGCCGCAGTTTTCCAGGTACTCCCGCGCCTCCGCGGAGAGGTTCTCCGGGGCGAAGCCCGCGGGGTTGCGGGTGTAATCCATGTACACCCGGCGGCCCGCGTCCTCCTCCGCCTTCACCAGGATATCCACCCGGGAGGAACCCTCCGCCTTGCGGGGGTCAAAGGGCCACTGATAGCCCTTCAGGAAAGTGTTTTGCAGGGCTTCCCTTTCCCCCATGGCCTGGGCCAGAAATTCCCGCTCCACCCCCTGGGCGTCCACGGACACATATCGCGGAATGGCCTGCTGGTAGCTGCCGGAGACGTTCCAGCGGAAGCCCACCGAGGCCAGGCCGTACTGCCAGCAGTCCAGGTTGGCCCCCGCGGCCCCGGCCTCAAAGGCCATGCCGCTCATGCCGAACTGGCTCTCCGGGTATACCCGGTTGAAATAGATGCCCGCGGGGCCGCCGGTGGCCAGGATCACCTGGGCGCAGCGGATGCGCAGCACCGTGTTGTCCTCAAGGTCCAGGCACTCCAGGCCGCACACGCCCCTTTCATCCGTAAGGACGCGGTAGGCCAGCAGGTTCTCCCGCACCCGCACCCCCCGGGCCAGGACGCTTTTTTCCAGGGCCTGGGTCATGTAGCGGCTGGTGAGGGGCCCGGCGGAGGAGGCCCGGCGGCGCTGGTCGTGGTCGGTCTGGTAGCCCACGAATTCCCCCATTTCGTTGCAGGGAAAGGGCACCCCCAGCTGCACCAGCTTCAGGAACCCCTGGGCAGACCCCGCGGCCTCGCACAGGGCCAGGTCCCCGTCCACATCCTCCCGGTGCAGGGTGCGGGCCATGTCCTCCACGCTGTCGCTCTCCCCGCCCGCCAGGGAGAGCTTGTAGTAGGTCTGCTTGTCGCTGCCGGTGTTGCGGGAGGTGCCGTAGCGCATGTTCTCCGTCACCAGCAGCACGTCCTCCGCCCCCAGGGCGGCCAGCCAGTCCGCGGCGTTGAGCCCCGCGCAGCCGGAGCCCACCACCGCCGTCAAGCATGTGATTTCCCGCATGGTCACAGCCTCCTCAGGGCAAAGCCCCCGTCCGCGTCCAGCACCTGCCCGGCGGAGTAATCCAGCAGGCCCGAGCAGCAGGCCAGCACCATCCGCGCCACGTCCTCCGGCTGGCCAAAGCGGGGCACGGGCAGCAGGCCCTCGTCAATCATGCGCTGGTACTTCTCGTGCACCACCTGGGTCATGTCCGTGGCGATGATGCCCGGACGCACCTCGAACACGGGGATGCCCGCCGGGGCCAGGCGGTCGGCGAAGAGCTTGGTCACCATGCTCACCCCCGCCTTGCTGACGCAGTATTCCCCCCGGCTGGTGCTGGCCGTGTAGGCGGAGAGGCTGCCGATGTTGATGATCCGCGGGGCGTAGTCCGCCAGCAGTTCCTTGTCCCGCAGCATCATTTTCGCCGCGCCCTGGCACAGGAACAGCGTACCCTTGAGGTTCACCCCCAGCACCCGGTCGAAGCTCTCCTCCTCCATATCGAGGATGTCCCGGCGCTCCAGGGGGGCCACCCCGGCATTGTTCACCAGCACGTCCAGGCGGCCGTAATCATCCTGGATATGCTTCAGCAGGGCCTCCCGGCACTCCCGGCGGGAGACATCGCAGGGGCAGTAGTCCGCCCCGGCGGGCAGATCCTCCGGGCGCTGGGGCCGGGTGCCGGAGTACACCACCCAGTAGCCGTTTTTCCCCAGCAGGTCCGCAATGGCCCGGCCGATGCCCCGGCTGGACCCGGTCACAAGGGCGATCTTCACAGGCGGTACACCTCCCTGTCCCGCACCACGCAGCCCGCGGGGATGCCCGCCCGCAGCAGCTGGGCGCAGCCGCCGCAGCTGACGCAGGCGCTGGCCGGGTCCGCCTGCTCCCCCCGGCGCACCCGGGTCACGAAGCCCGGGTCCGCAAAGGCCATGCGCCCAAAGCCCGCCAGGGCGCAGGCCCCGCTGGCCACCATCCCCGCGGCCAGGTTGGGGGAGAAATGCCGCAGGTAGCTGAAGGCGCTGCCCAGCACCGGCAGTTCCGGCAGGGCGGCCTGGATATCCCGCACGCCCGCCATCATCCGGCCCACGCCGGTGAGGGGATGCTCGTCGGGGACGTAGTTGCCGTGGTCGTAGGGGCGGTTCACATGGGGATTTTTATAGGGGTTGCCCATGGTCACGTTGATGAGGGGAATATGGAATTCCTCCCGCAGCTCCCCGATCAGCCGGATGGGCTCGGTGAGGTCCACGTCCAGGCCCTCCTTGGCCACGCCGAAGCCGTTGGGATACGGGAAGCCGTCGTAGACGTTCATGCGGCTGGTGAGGAAAAAGTCCCCGGTCACCGCCGCCTGGGCGGCCCGGTAGGCGTTTTTCAGGAAGCGGGTGCGGTTCTCATAGCTGCCGCCATAGGGGCCGGGCCGGGTAAAGGCGCTGAGCAGCTCGCAGGCCAGGTACCGGTGGCAGCACTTCACGTCCATGCCGTCAAAGCCCGCCTGCTGGCACAGCCGGGCGGTGCCCTCAAAGGCGGCCTCGTACCGTTGCAGCTCTTCATCGGTGAGCACGCGGGTGCCGGGCACGGGCGGGTCCTCCAGGGGCGGACAATGGTAGGCGATCAGGGGCGCGGGGGTGCCGGTGGGCTTGGCGTACCGGCCGCTGTTGGTGGCCTGCATGATGATCATGGGCGCGTAGCCGTTCTCCCGCAGGGAAATTTCCCGGATCTGGTCGGTGAGGCGGCGGAAGGCGTCCACGTTCTTTTCCGTAAGGTACAGCTGGTGGGCGCTGGCCCGGCCCTCGGGCACGGTGGCCACCGCCTCAAACCAGATCAGCCCCGGCCCCGCCTGGGCAAAGCGCTGATAGCGGCGGATGGTCAGGGGGCCGGGGGCGCCGTCCTCGGTGCCGTCGGTGCCCTCCATGGGCTGAAAGGCCATGCGGTTGGCCAGGGTTTTGCCCCCGATGTTCAGCGGGGCGAGCAGCGGGGACAGATCCTCCTGCAGGGGTAAAAACGCGTCCAGGGCCCGGGCGGTCTCCCGCACCTGGTCCAGGGAGCGGTAGTGGAAGGTTTCATGGGGCATATGGGCGGCCTCCTTGCCTTTTGTGATGCTTCTATGATAAAGTAAAGCAGGCGCGAAAAACGGGCGGATTCGCGCCGGAAATATGTAAAATCCACTCATCAGCCAGAAAGGGAGGCGGAAGCGTGGCCTTTGAGATCCGTTACAGCCAGCAGCCCCTGAACCATCCCAGCCACACCCATGTCTATTACGAGCTGCTCTACGTGCTGGAGGGGGAGGTGGCCATGACCATCCGCGGCCGGGAGCACCGGGTGGAAGCCGGGTCACTGGTGTTCCTCAGCCCCTTTGACGCCCACGCCACCCGGATGCTCTCCCCGGTATACCGCCGGTATTACCTGCTCATTCCCCCGGACAGGCTCCGGGCCTTTCATAACGACGTGGCGCTGCTTTCCGTGTTCCGCTTCCATGGGGAGCATTTCAGCTGCGTGCTGCCTACGGGCGGGGAGAAGGGCCGCTTCGATGCCTACTTCGCCCTGCTGCTGGACGCCGCGCAGCGGGGCGGGCCGGACTTCGAGACCCGGGTGGAGGCGCTGATGACCCTGATCCTGGTGGACGCCCGGGCCATTGGGCCGGAACTGTTCCTGCCCCCGGAGGCGCTGTCCTTCCTGCCCATCCAGGAATTGCTGGACCGGCTGGAGCAGCAGGGGGGGCGGGACTTCTCCCTGGAGGAGGAGGCGCGGAAGTGCCACGTGAGCCCGGGCTGCCTTTCGGCGCACTTCCGCCGCCTGGTGGGCATCAGCCCCATGCAGTACGTGATGCAGCTGCGCCTGGGCCGGGCCAAGCTGCTTTTGCGCACCACGGAGCTTTCCATCCCCGACGTGGCCCGGCAGTGCGGCTGGGGGGACGCCAGCAATTTTGTCCGCCGCTTCCGGGAGCAGTTCCACTGCACGCCCCTGAAATACCGCCAGGGGAAGGGCGGGTAAAAATCCTCGTAATCCTTTCACAAAAAATTTCGCTTGCTATTTGGGAGGAACGGACTTATAATAGCAGCGGTTGGTTCCTTCGGGTCTGTGGTTGCAAGCCGATGCCAGTCGCAGGCGAAGCGGTCCACGTAATCTGCCCAAAGCGGCAGGGAGCATGGTGCGGTCTAGATGTAAGCCCGTCCGGGGTTCGCCCCGAGAGGAGTGCGTGAGGGCGCGTGAAGCGCAGAGCAACCTCCCAGACGGCGTGTGTGGGGTCAAAGACCAGGTCAGCCGGGGAAGCCGCCGATCCATTTCATTTTCAGGGGGTCAATTTTCCATGTACGAAGACAAGACGCTGGTATGCAAGGATTGTGGTGCCGAATTCGTTTTCACTGCCGGTGAGCAGGAATTCTATGCCGAGAAGGGCTTCCAGAACGAGCCCACCCGCTGCAAGGCCTGCCGCCAGGCCCGCAAGGCCAGCCGTCCCGCTGCCGGCGCTCCCCGCGAGATGCACGATGCCATCTGCGCGAACTGCGGTAAGCCCACCCAGGTGCCCTTCGAGCCCAAGGGTGATCGTCCCGTTTACTGCAGCGAATGCTTTGCCGCCATGCGCCGCTAAGCAGTCACTACGAACCTGACGACCAAAGCGCCTTCTTCCCGCCAGGGAGGAAGGCGCTTTTTTAAGGAGGAAACCCCGTGCAGCTGTGCCTGATTACCGTGGGGAAGCTCAAGGAGCCTGCCCTGCGCGCCCTGCGGGACGAATACGTCAAGCGCCTGGGCCGCTTCTGCCGCCTGGAGGAAGTCGAGCTTCCCGACCTGCCCGAGCCCGCCGCGCCCTCCCCCGCCCTGGAAAAGCAGGTGATGCTCCGGGAGGGGGAAAGCATCCTGCAGCGCATCCGCCCGGGGGACTACGTGGTGGCGCTGACCATCCCCGGCAAGCAGTGGGACTCCCCGGGCCTGTCCCGGCACCTGAGCGAATTGAAGCTGCGGGGCGTGGGGCGGATCGTGTTTGTCATCGGCGGCTCCCTGGGCCTTTCCGACCCGGTGAAGGCCCGGGCGGACGAGGAGCTCTCCATGAGCAAAATGACCTTTCCCCACCAGCTGGCGCGGATCATGCTCCTGGAGCAGCTGTACCGCTGCATGAAAATTGAGGCGGGGGAAAGGTATCACAAATAGGGAACGCGCGTTGACTTTTCCCAGGCTTTTCCCTATAATTGATATGTTATGCGCATCATTGCGCAGGTTTCAATCGTTATATTATGGAAAGAACCGCTTCAAAGGAGATATGTCATGACCAACCGCTCCCTGTCCGGGCAGAGGATTCGTCCGGAAGAATGGCTGCTGATCGCCTGCATTCTGTTCACCTTCCTGTGGCGCTTTGTGGCCATGCTGTGGATACCGGCCCTGTACCCCCTGAACGACTATTTCCCCATGCTGTGGGCCGCGCTGGCGGCGTGCCTGGCACGCCGGGGACAAACCTGGCGGCGCAAGAGCGTGTGGATTCTGTGCGCGGGGCTGGGGCTGATTTTCCTGCGGTGCCTCTTTGGCGGCATGGAAACCCTGCAAGGGGGGCTGAAGGCCGTATCCGGCGGGGTATTGGCCTTTGGGGTGTGCTACCAGGCGGCCTTTGGCCTGCGCAAGGAGGCGCTGCTGTCCTTCCTGCGGCTGCTGCTGGGGCTGTGGACGGCGCTGGCGACCCTGCTGTCCCTGGCGGGGCTGTGGGCTGCCCTGTATGACCAGGTGCTTTCCACGCCCATGGGCGGCGTATACGTGCTGGGCCTGCAGGACAACCGGCTGAACCTGCTCACCTACTGCACGGACTCCGCCTCCCTGCTGACGCTGTCCCTGCTGGCGGCGGTGACCGGGCTGCTGATGACCCGGCGCGCCCCGGGGCGCATCCTGTACGCGCTTTGCTGCGTGGTGCTTTTTGTGACCCTGAGCCTCACGGTGACCCGCACGGCGTTCATCACCCTGGGGCTGTCCCTGGGGCTGGTGGCGGCCTGCGCGGCGCTGACGGGGCTGCGCAAGGTCAAGGCCGTGCCCCGGTGGTGCCGGCGGGCGCTGTGCCTGCTGCTGGTGGCGGTGTTCACCGTGGGCATGTACCAGGCCCTCAACTATACCCTGGAGCTGTTCAACGGCGCCAAGGTTCACCTTCGCGCCGCGGCCGAGGAAACCCTCGTCCCCCTGGATGAGGTGGCGCCCCCCGCGGAAACGGAAGCACCCGCGGCGGACGCCGGGAACGTGGAGACCCTGTCCCAGCGGCCCATTCAGCTGGACGCGTCCATCCTCAGCGGCCGGCAATACGTGTGGCTGGGGGCGCTGCGGGTTTTGCAGTCCAACCCCTGGTACCTGCTGTACGGCATTTCCGTGGTGCAGCCCATGCTGCTGGTGAACCCCCTCACCGGGGTGGAGCTGAGCTATTACCACATGCACTGCATGTACCTGCAGGTGCTGGTGGAATGCGGCATTCCCGGGCTGATCCTGCTGATGATGTTCCTGTGGCGGTTTGCCCGCTGCGCCTGGAAGCTCACGCGGGACGGGAGCAAGCCCCTGTGGATGCGCACCCTGCCGGTGCTGCCCATCTGCATCCTGGTGGCGGAGCTGGTGGAGTGCCTGACCCTGCTGTCCTTTAACAATCCGGTGCTGCCCTTCCTGCTGCTGTTCATGGGCATGACCGTGCGCTTTGCGGAGGACCCCAAGGACCTGATCCGCGGGAAGGAGCGGGCATGAAAACGCTGAAGGCGCTGCTGCAAAAGCACAAGGATATTGTGCTCTACGTGGTTTTCGGCGGGCTCACCACCCTGGTGAACATCGTCTCCTTTTACGTGCTGGAGCAGCTGCTGGCGGTGGCCACGGTGCCCGCCACCTGCGTGGCCTGGGCGCTTTCGGTGCTCTTTGCCTATGTGACCAACCGCCGCTGGGTTTTTGAAAGCAAAGAAAACACCCGCAGGGGCATCCTGCGGGAGATGGGTTCCTTTTTCCTGTTCCGGCTGCTCTCCGGGCTGATGGACGTGGCCATCATGTACGTGTGCGTGGATCTGCTGGGCTGGAACAGCATGATTATTAAGGTGCTGTCCAACGTGCTGGTGATTATCGTGAATTACGTGGCCAGCAAGCTGGTGATTTTCCGCAAGCGTTAAATTTCCCCCGCCGGCCTGGCGGTATCCAGGATCATCCAGCCCCGCTGTTTTTCCAACAGGGGGCTGTAATTTTTTTCCGGGGGATGCGCCCCGAATTCCTCCCGGAAGCGGGCCAGGTCCTCCGCCGGGGCCGGGCCGGTGAGGCAGGGCGGCTCCTTGCCATGCCACACCGCCGCCGCCTCGGGGACGAAAACGTTCCACAGCCCCGCTTCCTGGGCGCGCAGCCCCAGGGACGCCGCCGCCAGGTCGCTGGCATAGTCCCCAAAGCCCCCCAGGGCCAGGAAGGTTTCCCGGCGGATCATCAGCATGGAGGCGCTCACGGCGGTGACATTGCGCACCTGCCGGTCAGTGAGCATGTACGGGCGGTTGAAAAAGCTCACGCCCCCCTGGTGGCTCAGCGCGCCGCCGGGCACGTCCACCGCGTAGCCCCCGTGCAGGTAGATTTTCTCCGGGGTCATCAGCAGGGAGCCCACGCAGGCCACGTCCGGCCGCTGGGCATACATGCGCAGCCGCGTCAGCCAGCCCCGCTCCAGGGGCATCACCCCCTGGACCAGGAACAGCAGATAGTCCCCCGTGGCCGCCCGGGCGGCGGCGTTCAGGTCTCGGGCCCAGGCGCCCTCACGGGGCAGGCTGCGGCAGGGCTTGCCCCCAAAGGAGCATCCCTCCCGGCCGCCGGCCAGCAGCACCTCCGCCACCCCCTCGGGCGTGCGGCGGCTTAGAGCCCGCAGCCAGCGGCCCGTGCCCTTTTCTCCGCAGCGCGCAATCAGGCTGACGGTCTCCCCGGGGCGCAGGTCATAGCTGATCTCCGTGCGCAGGCGGCGGCACACCGTATGCCCGGGGATACCCAGGCGGCGCAGCTGATCCTCCACCGCCCGGGCGGCGGCCTGGGCGCACTTCTCCGCCCGCTGGTGGCTCACGGAAGTATCCAGCATGCGCCAGTGGTACAGCACCCGGGGGATATGCACAATGCGCCGGGCCCGCTCGCTGGCGCGCAGGGCCAGGTCGTGGTCCTGGCTGCCGTCGTAGTCCGGCCGCAATCCCCCCAGGGAAGCCATGAGCTCCCGCTCCATGGCCATCAGGTGGCAGATATAGTTCCCCGCCCGCAGGGTATCCGGGGCGAAGTCCCCCTTGAAATGGGGATCGAAGAAGGCTGTTCCGTCGGCGGTGCACTTGTCCTCGTCGGAATAGACCATGTCCGCGCCGTCCTCCGCGGCCCGCAGCACCCAGTAGGCCGCGTCGGGGGTGAGCAGGTCGTCGTGGTCCACCAGGGCGACCCAGTCCAGGCGGGCCATGGCCAGGGCCGCGTTGGTGTTCCCGGCGATGCCCAGGTTTTCCCTGCCCAGCTCCACCCGCAGGCGGGGGTCCCGCCGGGCCATGTCCCGCAGGGCCTGCCGGGTATCCTCCCGGGTGCTGGCGCCGTCGTAAAAGCAGGCCTCCCAGCAGGGGGAGGTCTGCGCCAGCAGGGCGTCGGCCAGCTCCTGGAGCAGGTGCGGCGCCGTATTGTACGTGGGAATCAGGAAGGAAAGCCCGTGAGAAAAGCGCGTCTCCCCCTGGCGGCGGCGCTCCTCCGGGCCGGGCTGGGCCTGCGCCAGCCAGCGGGGATAGGCCGCGTCCGCCTGGGCCCGGGCCGCGGTATGCTCCCGGCGCTCCTCCCGGGTGCGCAGCCTGCACGCCAGGTAATGGGCGCGGCGGGGCAGGGCGGACAGGCCCTCCTCCCGCACGTGATAGATCACCTTGGAACCGATCTGGGTCAGCTTCATGGATGCGTGCGCCTCCTTACGCGGCAGGGGCGACGGGGGGCTTGCGCCCCTCCAGCCGCCGGCCCAGGGCCCGCAGTCCCCGGGCAATCCAGGGCTGGACGCCATAGGCATAGGCGGTGACCACGGCCAGCATCAGCACCGTGGACAGGCCCAGGGTGGCCATGACGTGGTTCTCGGTATAATACCCGTTCCAGAACACGTAGTAGATCAGCTGAATGAAATTGACCCCCACGCAGTAGTGCAGCAGGAAGAAGGGCAGGCCGATGGTATCCGTATAGGCCAGGAACCTATTGTAATGAAAGGAATCCCGCAGCTTGTAGCACCCGTAAAAGAGCACCGCCGCGTACAGGGCGGAAACGACGTATCCATTATCAATGCCCACCTGGGTCATTTGCAGGGAGAAGAGCATCAGCGCCAGGTTGACCCCCTGGAGCAGGGCGCACTTGGCCTTGCTGATCCGCCCGTGGTGGAGCAGCGCGAAGATATACCCCATGAGGATAATCCCCATGTAGAAAAACCGCTCCGTGATATAGTTGAACGCCGGCCACAGGGCGCGGATGGCAAAGCCCAGCACAACCGCCCCAAAGAACAGCCACGGCCCGTTCCCGCGCTGCTCCAGGCGGCGGAGGGGTTTGTCCAGCAGGATGAGCCCCAGCTTGAACATCAGGAAGGGCACCAGGAACCACAGGATGCCCTCCGTGGATACGCGGAACATAAAGTTGCGGTACAGCACCGCGGAGGCCAGCCAGTCCCGCAGGCTAAAGGCGGCATAGGGTCCCTGATGGCCATTGATGGCCGTAAACAGCGCCTGGAAGGCATAGGACACCACCATGCAGAACATCATGGCGGCAAACACCTCCACCATCAGGGACAGCACCTGCCGGTATAGCCGCTGTACGCAGCGGCCCGTGCCCGCCTGGGGCATGGTGAGATAGCCGCTGGTGATGTAGAACAGGCTCACCCCCAGCGCCCCGCAATACTGCACGATGTGCAGGGGATTGAGCACATAGGTGCCCACCCAGATCATCACTTGGTTTTCCAGCTGATAGGCCAGCAGATGGGGCGTCAGCACAAAGACCATGGCCAGCAGCCGCAGGACGTTGATAAACGGTATTCTCTTTCCGGAAGCCATGCCGCTTTTCCTCCTTAGTGTGTGGTTGCCCGCTCTCCCCGCGCGGGAATGCGCGCCAGCAGCCGCTTGGACAGCCGCATGCAAGGTTCCTCAATGAGCTTGGCGGACAGGTACGCGCACGCGATGGTCAGCGCGATGCTCACCACCTGCAGCCCCCAGTAGGGCAGCGTCCAGCCCAGGCGGCTGCACAGCCACACCAGGCACTGCTGCACGAAAAAGCCGTACAGGTAAATGCCGTAGGAAAGCTCCGTCTTTCGCCCAAAGCCCTTGAACAGCGGCTTTTCGCACAGGCCCAGGGAAAACACGAAATACGGGAACACCAGCATGTAGCACACTTCGTTGGCCGCATAGGAAGTGAACTGCGCCATGGCCACCGCCACCAGCAGCAGGGAGGCCACCTGCAGGTTCAAAAACCGCCGTACCTGGGGCAGGGCATAGAGCATGCCCAGCATGTAGTACACCCCCAGCACCAGGAACTGCGCCACATCCAGGCCATAGATCACCATACGCCACTGGGGGAACACCGCGCACCGCAGCACCGCAGCCACCACGTACAGCCCCACAAAAATGGCCGTGAGCAGGGAGGCATGCCTGCGCCAGGGCCGGCGGCTCACCAGCCACAGCACCAGGGGCACCAGCACATACAGCGCCACCTCCAGGGGCATGGTCCACAGGGAGCCGTTGACCACCCCCGCATAGGGCACGTCCGCGAATACCCCGGGCAGCCCATAGGAGATATAGAAGCCGATGGCGCCCAGGTACTGCCACGTGGCCGGATTGCGGAAGTATTCCCCCGCCGGCAGCACCGACAGGATGGGCCCCGCCACCAGCGTCACCCCCAGGGTGAACACGATCAGCGCCGGCCAGATGCGGAAAGCGCGCTTTACCGCGTAGCGCAGCACATGGGGGTCCGAGCTCCAGCTCTTGGAGATCAGATAGCCACCCAGCAGGAAGATGGTCCGCACCCCCATGATCTGGATGCCGTTGCCCAGAAACATATACAGCGGTCCGGGGGCAATGAAGGACATGTGCCCGATCATCACGCACAGGGCGGCCATAAAACGGATCAGGTTAAAGTTATTGTCCCGGGAGGACGCGGCTGGACGGCTGGTCATGCTTTCACTCCTGTACCTATGGTTTGATGGGCCCCATGCCACGGTGCGGGCATAGAAATCCATGATACAAATCATTATAGCAACAGTGGCACATTTTTACAAGGAGCGCGGCGCATCCACGGGCCCATCCGGGCGCGTAACGACTGTAAATCCTTGCGGCAACCTGGCGCTTTTATTGACAAACATAGGGTGGGGCGATATAATCTAACCGTATGTAGATTGCCATCAGGCACGTAAAATGCAACAGCGCGTCACCCGCTTTATGGAAAATACACATGTTTCCTCGGCGCCAGGACGGGTGGGGCGAAAGCATGATAAAGGAGAATCTATGGCAAAAAAGGTGCTTGTTACCGGCGCAGCCGGTTATATCGGCCAGGCCGCCGTGAAGAGCCTGTTGGATCGCGGCGCGCAGGTAACGGCCGTGGACGTGCGGCAGGAGAACATCGATCCCCGGGCGGAGTTCCGCCATCTGGATCTGTTCCAGGACGACCCGGAGGTGTTCCAGCACCTGGGCTGCCCGGATGTATGCCTGCACATGGCCTGGCGCAATGGCTTTGTGCACAACGCCCCCTCCCACATGGAGGACGTTTCAGCCCATGTGCGCTTTCTGCGCCAGATGATGGAGGGCGGGCTGAAGCAGCTGGCCGTGATGGGAACCATGCACGAGGTGGGGTATCATGAGGGAGCCATCACCGAGGACACCCCCTGCAAGCCCCAGAGCATGTACGGCATTGCCAAAAACGCCCTGCGGCAGACCTGCGAGCTTCTGGCCGCCCAGCACGGCGCCCAGCTGCAATGGCTCCGCGCCTATTATATTATAGGAAACGACGAGAAGAGCAACTCCATCTTTGCCAAGATCCTCCAGGCGGCGCAGGAAGGGAAAACCACGTTCCCCCTGAACTCCGGCAAGAACCGCTACGACTTTATCGACCTGGCGGAGCTGGGCGAGCAGCTGGCCGCCTGCGTGATGCAGACGGAGGTGCTGGGCATCATCAACTGCTGCACCGGCCAGCCGGTGAGCCTGGGGGAGCGGGTGGAGCAGTTCATCCGGGATCACGGGCTGTCCCTGGTGCCGGAATACGGCGCCTTCCCCGACCGGCCCTACGATTCCCCCGGCGTGTGGGGCGATCCCGGAAAAATTCAGCAGATTATGAGGCGTGAAGCATGAGCAAGACATGCATTGTAACCGGCGGCGCGGGGTTCATCGGCTCGGCGCTTTCCGCCGGGCTGGTGCGGCGCTTTGACCGGGTGATTGCCTTCGACAACCTGTTGGCCCAGGTGCACGGGGATACCCCCCGGCCACCGGAGCTGGACCCGGCGGTGGAACTGTACCGGGCCGACGTCCGGGAGGCGCAGGCCTGGACCGCCCTGCTGGACACGGTGGACGCGGTGGACACGGTCATCGACCTGGCCGCGGAAACGGGCACGGGGCAATCCCTGTTTTCCGCCACCCGGCACACCAGCGTCAACGTGGTGGGCACCTCCCGGATGATGGACGCCCTGGCGCAGACCGGGAAGCTCCCCCGGCAGCTGCTGCTCACCAGCAGCCGGGCCATTTACGGCGAAGGCGCCTGGCGAAGCGCGGAGGGGGAGATTTTCTATCCCGGCCAGCGCACGGACGCGCAGCTGGCCGCCGGGCAGTGGGACTTCCCCGGCGCGGTATATCTGCCCGCCAACGCCGCCTGGACCCAGCCCCATCCCACCAGCGTGTACGGCGCCACCAAGCTGTGCCAGGAGCACCTGCTCAAGGCCTGGGGCGGCGCCACCGGCACCCAGGTGAAAATCGTCCGGCTGCAAAATGTGTACGGTCCCGGGCAGTCCCTGATCAACGCCTACACGGGCATTGTGCCCCTGTTTGTGCGCATGGCTAAGGCCGGGCAGTCCATTCCCCTGTACGAGGATGGGCAGATCGTCCGGGACTTTGTGCTCATCGATGACGTCCGGGACGCGATCCTGGCCGCACTGGACCGGGACAGCGCCGCGGGACAAACCATCGACATCGGCACCGGGCGCATGACCACCATTGCCGATGTGGCCCAGGTCATCGCCCGGCGGTATCACGCCCCATCGCCCCATGTTTCCGGGGACTACCGCAACGGGGACGTACGCTGCGGCGCCTGCGACGGGGAGCCCGCCCGGCGGCTGCTGGATTTCCAGGCACGGCACGGCCTGGAGGAAGGGCTGAACCTGCTGTGCCAATGGATCGACGCCACCCTGGGCGCCGCCTGAATTATGATCGTTTTCCGCTTGCTTCCTTTGGATGAAAGCACCCCGCGGAGAATTGATAAAGCAAGTCTATGTTAAGGAGGGTATGACGTTGTATAAGACTCGCAAACTTCTCGCCTTTCTGTTGGCGCTAGTCTTCTCCCTGCAGCTGTGCTGCGCCGGTTTGGCCGAGGGAGTGGATGGCGCCGTTACGGATCCTTCTTCCAGCCCAACGGTAACCACTGCGACGCCCGCACCTGCCACTGAGACGCCCGCTACTGAGGCGCCCGCCACGGAAGTGCCCGCCACCGAGGCGCCCGCCACGGAAGTGCCCGCCACGGAAGTGCCCGCCACCGAGGCGCCCGCCACCGAGGCGCCCGCCACGGAAGCGCCCGCCACCGAGGCCCCCGCTACGGAAGCGCCCGCCACGGAAGCGCCCGCCACCGAGGCGCCCGCCACCGAGGCGCCCGCCACCGAGGCCCCCGCTACGGAAGCGCCCGCTACCGAGGCGCCCGCCACGGAAGCGCCCGCCACTGAGGCCCCCGCTACGGAAGCGCCCGCCACGGAAGCGCCCGCCACGGAAGCGCCCGCCACTGAGGCCCCCGCCACGGAAGCGCCCGCCACCGAGGCTCCCGCTACGGAAGCGCCCGCCACCGAGGCTCCCGTTACGGAAGCGCCCGCCACTGAGGCTCCCGCCACGGAAGCGCCCGCCACTGAGGCCCCCGCCACGGAAGCGCCTGCCACCGAGGAGCCCGAGGCTACCGAGGAGCCCATCCTTGATGAAGTCGACGCGCCCATGCTGATGGGGCCCGCGTTGCTTGGCTCCATTCCCGGCAGCGTGGATCTGACGCCCAACGGCAGCGCCGTAAACTTCTCCATTCCTGCTTATTCCACGGGTGTTTACCTGAGCGTGCGGATCACCAGCGCCGGGTACCTGAACCTGTTCGTGCGGGATCTGGCTTCCACCGGCAAGGTGGCCATGCAGGTGATGTCCGCCGGCGGACAGACCCTGCTGACCCAGACGGTGAATGGCGCCAGCTGCGCCAACTGGTATGACGGCAGCGCCAGCGGCACGGAATACACTGTGTACGTGTACAAGACCCAGGCGAATGACTATAACGCCTATTCCCTGACGGCCAGCGCTTCCTTCTCCTCCGCTGGGGCAACCTTCACCGGCGCCAACAGCTTCTCCACCGCCTATACCATAACCCCCAACACCACCGGCAAGGTGAAGGGCGTTATGACCCTGACCGACCGGGTGGACTACCTGAAGGTGGTTCTCTCCGCGCCCAGCTACCTGTCCTTTGACCTGTCCTCCGAGATCAGCGCCCTGAACGTGGAGCTGCGCACGGAGACCGGCAGCCTGCTGAGCACCTCCATTTCCGGCGGCTCCCTGGGAAGCCCCGCCTCCAGGACCGTGGGCGAGTGGCTGGAAGCCGGCACCTATTACCTGGTGCTCTCCAGCAGCGCCACCGGCACCTACACCGTGCTGGCCAACAGCAGCGCCGCCGGCAACAAAGAGGTGGAGCCCAACAATAGCTTCAGCACCGCCGGTGGCAACAAGCTCACCGCGGACAAGTCCGTCACCGGCCTGATCTCCGCCACGGACTCGGTGGACTACTACTACATTCACCTTGATACCCGCTCCGTGCTGTCCTTCAGCGTGCGCGCGTGGATGGACAGCCTGCAGGTGGAGCTGGTGGACAGCAACAACCGCGTGTACGGCAGCGCCACTGCCTCCGGCACCGGCGGCAACAGCCTCAGCCCCCACACCCATGCCTTTACCACCTCTCTGCTGGAGGCCGGGGACTACTACCTGCGCATCCGCAAGGCGTCCAACACGGGCCTGTACGCGGCCAGCTTCTCCACCACGCTGTACAGCGCCAGCCTGACCGCCGACAAGACCACCGCCTATGTGGGCGACACCATCAAGTACACGCTGACCACCTACGGCGGCACCGTGCTGCAGACCGTGTACCGCGTCTTTGACATCAACAACAAGCAGGTGGGCAAGGACAGCGTGGGCCTGAGCAAGACCTTCACCTTTACGCCCACCGCCGCCGGCTCCTACTACGTGCAGGCGTTGGCCTACGACGGCAGGGACTGGGTTTCCATCAACTCCAACTGGATCAATGTGGAGCAGGTTTCCGCGCTGGTGGTAAACTCCCTGAACGCCACGCTGAAGGGACGCACCATCACCTTTGTGCCCGCCTTCACCGGCGGCCAGCGGCCCATCCGCTCCGTGACCTACGAAATCTATGACATCTCCGGCAAGCTGATTACCACCTACAACGCCGGCACCACCACCACCGGTTATTCCTACACCCCCGCCAAGGGCGGCACCTATACCTCCCGCGTGGTGATGTACGACGGTGTTACCTGGGCCGAGGCGTACAGCATCTGGGTGGTTGTGCCCGACACTTCCGCCCTGCGCATTGACTCCGTAACCATGACGGCGGGCGCGGGCACCCTGACCGCCACCGCGGCCACCGCGGGCGGCAACAACAAGATCGTTTCCTCCCAGTTTGAACTGTACAACATCAACGGCGTGCTCCTGGACCGCTGGTATGACACCACCGGCTCCCACACCTTCCAGGTGGCCGGCGGCGGCACCTACACCGTCCGCGTCATCCTCTTTGACGGCACCACCTGGGTGGATGCCTATGGCGCCTGGACCACCGTGGCCCAGACCAAGCTGAGCGTGAGCAACGTGACCGCCACCGCCAAGGGCGGCGTGATCACCGTGAACGCGCAGATCTCCAGCAGCAACACCGTCTCCGACACCGTGCTCACCGTGTACGACAGCAACTGGAGCATCGTTCACACCGAGGCTGTGCTGTACAAGAAGACCAGCTTCACCTACGTGCCCAAGACCTCCGGCGTATACTACTTCTGCGTATCCGCCGCCGCTGCGGGCAACTGGCAGAACGGCTGGAGCGCCGGCGTGAACGTGAACGTGGACCAGAAGCTCACCATCACCAGCGCCAACATCAAGCAGCAGATGAACGGCCTGTACGTCTCTTCCACCGTGGCCAACGCCGCCGGGAACGTGACCTACACCTATCAGCTGTATGACATCAACGGCAAGCTGCTTTCCACCACCAGCAGCAAGAACGGTTCCATCGTCCTGCTGATGTCCAAGAGCGGCACCTACGCGGTGAACGTGATTGCCTACGACGGCGTGACCTGGGCCAGCAAGTACACCACCTGGCTGGTGTACAGCACCGGCGATGTGCTGACGGTGAAGTCCGTTTCCTCTTCCCTGTCCAGCGCCAAGGTGAATCAGCCCATCAACTTCACCACCTACACCACCGGCGGAAGCACCCTGACCTACAGCAAGTACACCGTGTATGACATCAACGGCAAGGCGGTCGCTTCCTCCACCGATGGGGTAATCTCCAACAAGTTCACCTATACGCCCACCGCCACCGGCATCTATGCCGTGGAGGTAGTGCTCTGGGATGGCATCACCTGGGCGCGGGGGTACTCCGAGTGGATTCCCGTTCTGGCGAACTGATTCGGAGCTGGCGAACCTTTCGTCACTGAAATTTTGCCGGTTTGGGGTGCGGGAAGCATCCCAGCGCCTCAAACCGGCAATCATATCCTGTGAAGGGCCGGTGGAACTCTGTCCCGCCGGCTCTTGTGTATGATGCGCCCGCACCAGCAGCCGTCCATGCCCCGGCGCCCGTGCGGGCATGTCGGGCTCAGGCAGCGCCATTTTTCCGCGCGTCCGTACCCCCTCTCCCATGATGTTCAGTGAGGTAAATCAACCGTGAATACGACCACCCTACAAATGCAAACCGTACTTTTTCACAACGACGTTTCCCACCTGATGCGCTCCCTGGAGTACCTGGCCAACGCCCTGGAGGTTGCCCGGCGGCAGGGCTGGGACATTGCGCTGCGCGTGGTGTATGGGGACGCCTCCAGCCAGCCGCTGTTTACCCCGGAACAAGTCGCCGCAACGCAGGAGAAGTACCGGGACGCCTTCACCTTCACCTACGAGTTCTTCCATGAAAACACCGGCACCGCCAAGGGCCATAACCGCATGGCCGCCATGAGCGATACGGAATATATCATGATTATGAATCCCGACATTGTGGTGGGGCCGCGCACCTTGCTGAACCTGCTGGCCCCCTTCCAGGGAGAGCAGGGGAGCAAGGTGGCCATGACCGAGGCGCGGCAAACCCCCGTGGAGCATCCCAAGGCCTATGACCCCAAAACCCTGGAAACCGCCTGGGCCAGCACCGCCTGCACCATCATCCGCCGCAAATGCTTTGACGAGGTGCAGGGCTTTGACGCGGAGACTTTTTTCATGTACTGCGACGACCTGGACTTTTCCTGGCGGCTGCGCCTGAACGGGTACAAGCTGATTTATTGCCCGGACGCGGTGGTCTTTCATGACAAGTCCATCGACCACCATGGCCGGTGGCAAACCACCAAGGCGGAGCGCCGCTTCTCTGCGGAGGCGTCCATCCTGCTGGCGCACAAGTGGTCCAGGCCCCGCCTGCGGGACCAGATCATCCGCAACTACGAGGAAGAGGGCGAGCCCGACGGACTGTTCGCCGTGGAGAGCTACCGCAAGCGTGCCCAGGAGGGACGGCTGCCCAAGCCCATCGATCCCCTGCACCGCATTGCGGACTTCTCCGAGGACGGGTACGGCGCCATGCGCTTTACCCTGTAAGCACGGACATACGCCGGAAACGCGAGGAAAGGTAGAGAAATCATGGAAACTGCTTGCAACTGTGCAACCCAGCCCCTCATTTATGTGGCGCCCCTGGGCGCGGCCGCCCCGGACCCGACGGGCATTCCCGCCCTGTGCCGGGATGAACGCCAGGCCCAGCAGTGGCGGCAGGCCGGCTGGACGGTGGTAACCCCCGCGGAGATTTCCGCCCACAAGGGCGCGTGCCTGGACGCGGGACAAGCCCTGGCCTTGGAGCAGGACCCCCGGGCGCTGCTGTCCCAGCTGCATGGCCTGTGCCGCAGCGCGGGGCTCAGCCTGCGGGTATGCGTGCCCAATGCCAGCAACGAGACGCTGCTTTTGCACCTGATGAGCGGCGAAGGGGAGGGCGGGGACGCGCCCTTTGCCCAGTGCCCCTCCCGCCGCCTGTTCACCCACGCCACCCTGGAGCGGATGATGGGGGAGGCCGGTTTCACCTGCTGCCAGGCGCAGGACGTCCAGGCGCAGCCCGTTGCGGAGCACAATAGCTTCCTGGCCACCGGCTCCACGCTGTACCGGGGCCTGTCGTACTATCATGGCCTGGTGGACAGCCACAGCCAGGTCCGTCTCCTTTGCCGCACATACCGCGCGGAGGAAGCAGCGGCGCCTTCCGCGCCCGCGCCCCAGGGGGACGCGCCCTTCCTGAGCATTGTGATGCGCACGGTGGGCAACCGCGTGGAAGCCATGCGGGAGGCGCTGCTCTGCCTGGCCGCCCAGGACGACGATTCCTTTGAGCTGCTGGTGATGGTGCACAATCCCAAGCCCGGCCGCCTGGAGGCCGTGCAGGCGCTGATTGAGGAATTCCCCGCCTCCCTGCGGGAGAAAATCAGCGTGCACACCGTGCGGGGGGGCAACCGCTCCACGCCGCTGAACGCGGGCTTTGCCGCCGCCCGGGGCGAGTACATCGTGGCCCTGGACGACGACGACCTGGTCTTTGCCAACTGGGTGCAGGTGTTCCACCAGGCCGCGGCCGAGACACCCGGCGCCGTGCTGCACAGCTATTCCGTGGCGCAGACCTGGTCCCAGCTGGAGCGCAAGGACCGCACCCTCCTGGCCGCCACCAGCAACTTCAACAGCATTTTTGCCCATGACTTCAACTGGGCCAGCCAGTTCCAGGTGAACCGCTGCCCGCTGATGACCAATGCCTTCCCCCGGGATGCCTTCCAGCGCTTCCCCTTCCGCTTTGACGAAAAGCTCAACACCGTGGAGGACTGGGACTACCTGATGCATGTGGCCTCCCTGGTGGGCATCACCAGCCTGGACAGCGTCACCGCCATTTACCGCCTGTGGAGCAACGCGGAAAACTCCTCCTCCCTGCACACCGAGGAGGAATGGGCGGACAACCTGCACTATGTGCAAAAGAAGCTCCGCCAGGTGCCTGTGCTGCTGCCCCCGGGCGCGCTGATCCCGGATACCGACCCCACCGACGAGCAGAAGGCGGATATCGAACTCTTCGGCATGAAAAACGGCCAGTATTCCACCGCCTTGAAGCGCAACCCTGACCAGGTGGAGCTGAAGAACAACAAGTGGTACCTGAGCTTTACCAAGCTCTCCTCCCTGCACCTGCGGGGACAGGTGCGCCTGGACCCCAGCAACACCGGCCATTACCGGCTGCGGCAGCTGCACATCACCGCCAAGATGACCAACGGCAACCAGCAGGAGTACACCCTGCGGAATGTGGGCAGCAACGGCCTGCGGGGCAAGGAGCATTTGCTCTTCCTCTGCGACGACCCGCAGCTGTACATCCGCCTGCCCGAGGGTGAGCTGGCGGAGCTGCACGTGGTGTATCAGCTGGCGTGGGGCGTTTCGGTAAAGGATGTGGCCAAGCACTTCCTGCCCCTGACCGGGCTGGTGGCGGTTTCCGCCGTGCGCGGCCTGGCCCATGCGCTGCTGCGCAAATTGCGGCCCCAGGAAAGCGAAGAACAGTAACGCAAAAAAAGAACCGTCCGCCTCAGGCCATCCACGTGCCTGGGCGGGCGGTTCTTTGCATGTGTAGAAACATTACAGGGTGTCCAGCTTCTCCAGGACTTCGTAGAGCCGCTCCAGCTCCTCCTGGGAATAGTATTGCAAGACGATTTTGCCCTTCTTGGCGTTGCCGGTGAGGGTGGCGCGCATGCCCAGGGTTTCCCGGACGCGGCCCTCCAGCTCCTTGAGTTCCGGGGGCAGGGGACGGGCGTTTTTCACCTTGTGGGCTGCCTGGCCGTGGCTCTCCGCCTCCCGGCGCAGGGCAGCCAGCTGCTCCAGCTGGCGCACGCTGTATCCCTTGGCCAGGGTTTCCCGGGCCAGGGCCACCTTGTCCTCCTCCCGCTCCAGGCCCGCCAGCACCCGGGCATGGCCCGCGCTGAGCTGGCCCTCCCGGACCATTTGCGCCACTTCCTTGGGCAGGGTGAGCAGGCGCAGCAGGTTGGCAATGACCGGACGGCTCTTGCTGAGCCGGGCGGCCACGGTCTCCTGGGTATAGCCGCACTGCTGCATCAGGGCGCGGATGGCCGCGGCCTCTTCCATGGGGTTCAGGTCCTCCCGCTGGAGGTTCTCAATAAGGCTGACCTCCATCTGCCGGATCATGTCCATGTCCCGCACGATACAGGGCACCGTGGCCAGGCCCGCCTGCCGGGCGGCCCGCCAGCGCCGTTCCCCCGCCACAATGCGGTAGCGCCCGCCGGGCTGCTCCACCACCAGCAGGGGCTGGAGTATGCCCTGCTCCTTCACGCTGGCGGACAGCTGGGTCATGGCCTCCTCCGGGAAGCTACGGCGGGGCTGCTCCGTATTGGGATCAATATCCCCCACGGGAATTTCCTGCACCACATTGGGCAGCAGCTCGTCCGCCTCGGGGAGCAGCGCGTCCAGTCCCCGGCCCAGCCCCTTTTTCTTTGCGGCCACCTGTACCTCAACTCCTTCAGCCAGGTCCGCTGGGGGACGCAACCCGGTCCCTGCCGTCCTGACGCATTATTTTCCGTTGCGCGCCAGCACTTCCCGCGCCAGCGACCGGTAGGCCTCCGCGCCCGTGGAGCGGGGGTCGTATAGATGAATGGGTTCCCCGTGGCTGGGGGCCTCCCCCAGGCGCACATTGCGGGGAATGGTGGTGGCAAAGACCTTCTTGCGGAAATGCTTTTTCACCTCGTCCACCACCTGCAGCCCCAGGTTGGTGCGGCCGTCCAGCATGGTCAGCAGCACGCCTTCCAGGTCCAGGGCCGGGTTCAGGGTACGCTTCACCCGGTTGATGGTGTTCATCAGGCTGGTAACGCCCTCCAGGGCGTAGTATTCGCACTGAATGGGAATCAGCACCCGGTCCGCCGCCGCCAGGGCGTTCAGGGTTAGTAGGCTCAAGGAAGGCGGGCAATCGATGAAAATAAAGTCATACCCCGCCTTCACCTGGGCCAGCAGCTCCTTGAGGCGGAACTCCCGCCGCTCGGCCTCCACCAGCTCCAGCTCCGCCCCGGCCAGGCGGATGTCCGCCCCCACCAGGGTCAGGCCCCGCACCGCCGTATCCTGCATGCAGGCCCGGAGGGCCTCCCGGCCCAGCAGCGCCTCGTAAATGCTCTTGTCCCCGGCCTTCCTGCCCAGGCCGCTGGTGGTATTGCCCTGGGGGTCCAGGTCCACCACCAGCACCCGCTGGCCCATATCTGCCAGAATGGCCGTGAGGTTCACCGCCGTGGTGGTTTTGCCCACGCCGCCCTTCTGGTTGGTAATCGCAATCGTTTTGACCATGCGCAGCCGCCTTTCCCGTCCTGCCTGCGTACGCTTTGAAATCCCTTCTATTCTAACAGCTTTTGACACAGTTGTAAAGACTGGCACGGGGCCTTGCCGGGGTGGCGGGGATGTGGTATACTGCGGATAGAACGATCCTGGCGATTGGGTGCGTTTACCGGAAAGGGGCTTTTATGCGCAGACTGCTTTTGCTTGTGTTGACACTTTCCCTGCTGCTTCCTTTGCCTGCAATGGGGGAGGAAGGCGGGTTTGACCTGTCCATTCTGGAGGCCAGGGAGGATATTTATTCCTTCCAGGACAATGGCATGGTGGACACGGTGTACCGGTTTTCCGATCAGCCCTTCTTCTGTCAGGTGGAGGGCAGCGAAGTGGAGACCGTGGCCTTTCTGGACTTTGAGTCCCTGGCTCTGGAGGGCTGCGTGGTGCCGCGGCTTTCCCTGTCCACCACCAGCTTTGATCCGCTATATGCCGATACGCTGCTGCTTACCGTGGGCAACACCTGCTGGCGCCTGAGCGTTAACGGCGCATTTTCCGAGTATGACGGCGTGTATTATGAGGATTTCGGCTTCTGCTTCTCCACGGACAGCCTGGCCTTGCTGCAGGCCATGGCACGAAGCAGGGAAGAGAGCTTTGCCTTTACCCTGCTCAGCGGGGAGGAGGAGCTGCTGTCCGGGCAGATGCCCTTGCCTGCGGAAGCTGCCGGGAAGGTGTATGACCTCTTTCAGGAGTGCGGCGGGGAGGATCAGCCTCTGGAGGCAGTGGCGGAACGCTGGCCCTTTGAAAAGGAAAAGTAACGGCATCAAGTGGGAGGGATTTGCCCGCTCTTCTGGATGGGAAGAGCGGGTTTGCTCTTTTTGGATATTGATACAGGGGAAGGGGATTCCCTTGCCCTTTCATAAGAAAGCTGTTCCACGCGGCACCCCCCATTCGCAGCAAAGGAACCCCCGAAGGTTTCCAAAGGGCGACCGGAAAGCCCTTTGGTCGCCTCCGCAGAGGCGAAACCCTTCGCGAAACGTGGAAAAGCAAGGAGAACCTTTCCCTTGCCCTTCCACAAGAAAGCTGTTTCTTGTGAGAGGTTTCGCCCGCCTGTGGGCGGACGAGGGACGCTGGAAAGGCGTTTTTTTTTGTAAAAATCCCGCGCCGGAGCCCAAACCGCCCTTTGCATGTTTTTTTCGGTAAATTTTCTGCCAGTTCAGTAAAATCATTCCTTCTTCTCCCGTGCCTCAATGCCGTTGAATTTTGAAAAACCCTTTTCTTTTCCCCCAAAATGCTGTATAATAGATGAGTATTTGGAGGGATATGCATCCAGGGGCGCAAACGGAATTTGCGCCCTTTCCGCGCCAATATGGAGGTGACGCCCGATATGGTAATCCATTTGGGGGCCAACAGGGCCATCGGCGCCGAACAGATTCTTCTATGTACCGATATAACCCAGGGGTGGGCGGCGGACACGGAAAAAATGGTGCGCGCCATGCAGGAAAAGCATCTGGTGCGCCGCTTGTCCGACGCGCCCAAAACCTTGGTGCTCTGCCGGGAAAACGGCAGGGTTGTATGCTACCTGACCGGGGTGGGCTTGCGCACGCTTTCCGCAAGGATGCGGGAGGACCGCAGCTTTTTTCTCCGCCTGATGGAAAGGGAGCGGCAGGAAACAGGACGAAGCGAGGTGCAGCATGTCGAACGAATTGGATCAGGAGATTGAGAAGGCCACGGAAGTGACCGGGGACTATGGCGAGGAGCAGATCCAGGTGCTGGAAGGCCTGGAAGCCGTGCGCAAGCGCCCGGGCATGTATATCGGCTCCACGGATGCCCGGGGCCTGCATCATCTCGTATATGAAATTGTGGACAACTCCATCGACGAGGCCCTGGCAGGGTATTGCACGGAGATCGACATCACCCTGCATCAGGATGGCAGCGTATCCGTGCAGGATAACGGCCGCGGCTTCCCCGTGGGCATCCATCCCAAGATGGGCCGCCCGGCGGTGGAGGTGTGCCTGACGGTGCTGCACGCGGGCGGCAAGTTTGGCGGCGGAGGCTACAAGGTGTCCGGCGGACTGCACGGGGTGGGCGCCTCGGTGGTGAACGCCCTGAGCGCGCATCTGTCCGTGCAGGTGTTCCAGGACGGGAAAATCTATCAGCAGGAATACGCCCGGGGCAAGTACCTGTACGACCTGAAGGTGGTGGGGGAGACCGACCGCACGGGCACCACCATCCGCTTCCTGCCGGACGTGAAGAGCCCGGACAACCCGGAGGGCATCTTTGACACGGGGGATTTCCAGTTTGACGTGCTGAAGAACCGCCTGCAGGAGATGGCTTTCCTGAACAAGGGCATCCGCATTGTGTTCCGGGACGAGCGGGGGGAAACCCCCGTGGAAAAGGAGTTCTGCTACAACGGCGGCCTGCGGGAATTCGTGCTGCACCTGAACCGCCACCGCAACCAGGAGGCCCTGCTGCCTCCCCAGCCCATTTATACCGAGGGGCTCAAGGACGGCATCCTGGTGGAAGTGGCCATGCAATACACCGACAGCTACCAGGAGAACATCTACTCCTTTGCCAACAACATTCACACCCCCGACGGCGGCACCCACCTCATGGGCTTCAACACCGCCCTCACCCGCGCCATCAACGACTATGGCCGCAAGTACAAGCTCATCAAGGAAAGCGAGCAGAACCTCAAGGGCGAGGACGTCCGGGAGAGCCTCACGGCCATCATCTCCATCAAAATGGAGGACCCCCAGTTTGAGAGCCAGACCAAGTCGAAGCTGGGCAGCGGCGAGGTGCGCGGCATTGTGGACAGCCTGGTGAGCGAGGAGCTCTCCACCTACCTGGAGGAGAACCCCGCCGTGGCCCGGGCCATCCTGGACCGGTGCCTGAGCGCCCAGCGCGCCCGGGAGGCCGCCCGCAAGGCCCGGGAGCTGACCCGGCGCAAGACGGTGCTGGAGTCCGCGTCCCTGCCCGGCAAGCTGGCGGACTGCTCCGAGCGGGACCCCAGCAAGTGCGAGATCTTCCTGGTGGAGGGCGACAGCGCCGGCGGCAGCGCCAAGGAGGGCCGGGACCGGCACTTCCAGGCCATCCTGCCCCTAAGGGGCAAGATCCTCAACGTGGAGAAGGTCAACGAAGCCAAGGCCCTGAGCAACCAGGAGATCCGCTCCATGATTACGGCCTTTGGCTGCGGCTTCGGCAAGGACTTTGACGAGAGCAAGCTGCGCTACCACCGCATCGTCTGCATGACGGACGCGGACGTGGACGGCGCGCACATCCGCATCCTGATGCTCACTTTCTTCTACCGCTTCATGCGCCCGCTGATTGAGAAGGGCTATGTATACGCGGCCATGCCGCCCCTGTACAAGGTGACCCGGGGCAAGATGGAGCGCTACGTCTACGACGACGAGGAGCTCCAGCGGGTGCTGGACGAAATCGGCCGCGACCCCAAGCCGGAGATCCAGCGCTACAAGGGCCTGGGCGAAATGAGCAAGGAACAGCTGTGGTCCACCACCATGGACCCCGCCCACCGCACCATGATGCGCATTACTCCCGAGGACGCCATGGCCGCCGACGAAATCTTCACCCTGCTCATGGGCGACCAGGTGGAGCCCCGGAAAAAGTTCATCGAGGAGAACTCCGACCTGGTCAAGGATCTGGACGTGTAAGGGCCGTGCGCGGGGAATGCGCCAGCGGCGCCCTGGGGGGCCCGCGGACGCTCACTCCGCTATGCCCGCTGTGAGCCCACTATGGAAGATGGAGCATGAAACATGATTGAAGATAAGCTGATACCGGTCAACCTGGAACAGGAGATGAAGCGCTCCTTTATCTCCTACGCCATGGCGGTTATCGTGGACCGCGCCCTGCCGGACGTGCGGGACGGCTTAAAGCCCGTGCACCGGCGCATCCTCTACGACATGAACGAGCTGGGCATGACCCCCGACAAGCCCTACCGCAAGAGCGCCCGTCTGGTGGGCGACGTGCTGGGTAAATTCCACCCCCACGGGGATTCCTCCGTGTACGACGCCATGGTCCGCCTGGCCCAGCCCTTCAACATCCGCTACATGCTGGTGGATGGCCAGGGCAACTTCGGCTCCGTGGACGGTGACGGCGCCGCCGCCATGCGTTACACCGAGGCCCGCATGGCCAAGCTGACCCTCCACCTGCTGGACGACATCGAGAAGGACACGGTGGACTTCTACCCCAACTTTGACGAAACCCTCATGCAGCCCGCGGTGCTGCCCAGCCGCTTCCCCAACCTGCTGGTGAACGGCTCCAGCGGCATTGCCGTGGGCATGGCCACCAACATCCCGCCCCACAACCTGCGGGAGGTTATCGACGGCGTGGTGTGCATGATCGACAACCCGGAGTGCACCGTGGAGGACCTGATGGCCCACATCAAGGGCCCGGACTTCCCCACGGGGGGCATCATCCTGGGCCGCAGCGGCATCCGCTCGGCGTACATGACCGGGCGCGGGCGCATCCTGGTGCGGGCGCGCACGGAAATCGAGCCCATGAGCAACAGCCGCAGCCGCATTGTGGTTACGGAAATCCCCTACATGGTCAACAAGGCCAAGCTGGTGGAGAAGATTGCCGAGCTGTGCCATCAAAAGCAGCTGGAGGGCATCAGCGACATCCGGGACGAGAGCGACCGCAACGGCATGCGCATCGTCATCGAGCTGAAAAAGGACGTCTACCCCCAGGTGATCCTCAATTACCTGTACAAGCATACGCAGATGCAGGAGACCTTCGGGGCCAACATGCTGGCCCTGGTGGACGGCAAGCCCCGCATCCTGAACCTGCGGGAGATGATCTACTACTACCTGGAGCATCAAAAGGACGTGGTCACCCGGCGCACCCGCTTCGACCTGGACAAGGCCCAGGCCCGGGCGCACATCTTGGAGGGCCTGCTCAAGGCCCTGGACCACATCGACGAGATCGTGCAGATCATCCGCTCCAGCGAGAATCCCAACGCCGCCAAGACCGCCCTCATCGAGCGCTTCCAGTTCTCCGACAAGCAGGCTCAGGCCATCCTGGACATGCGCCTGGCCCGCCTCACCGGCCTGGAGCGGGAGAAGCTCATGGAGGAATACCAGCAGCTGGAAAAGACCATCGCCGAGCTTACCGCCATCCTGGCCGACGAGCGCCTGCTGATGAACGTCATCAAGACGGAGATCACCGCCATCCGGGACAAGTTTGCCGACGAGCGCCGCACGGAGCTGACCACCCTGGAAGGGGAAATCGACGTGGCGGACCTGATCCAGGAGGAGGACATGGTGGTCACCCTGACCCACGCGGGCTACGTGAAGCGCATCGCCAAGTCCACCTACCGGGCGCAGCACCGGGGCGGCAAGGGCATCATGGCCATGACCACCAAGGAGGAGGACTACGCCGAGCGCATGGTGGTGGTCTCCACCCATGACGACTTGATGTTCTTCACCAACCTGGGCCGGGTCTACCAGATCAAGTGCTACCAGATTCCCGAGGCCGGGCGCGCGGCCCGTGGCACGGCCATGGTGAACATCCTGCAAATCTCCGGCGGGGAAAAGGTCACCAACATGATCCCCGTGCCCGCGGACACCACCGGGCTCTCCCTGGTGATGGCCACCCGGGGCGGCATGATTAAAAAGACCCCCATGTCCGAGTTCCAGAACCTGCGCAAAAACGGCCTCATCGCCATTGTCCTCAAGGAGGGGGACGAGCTGGTGAACGTGGCCCTCACCCGCGGGAACGACGAGATCCTCATGGGTACCCGCAACGGCATGTGCATCCGCTTCAGCGAGGAGCACATCCGCACCTGCGGCCGGGTGAGCATGGGCGTGAAGGCCATCCGCCTGGAGGAGGGCGACTACGTCATCGACATGGCCCGCATTGAGGAAAACTCCCAGGTGCTGGTCATCACCGCCAAGGGCTACGGCAAGCGTACCCCCTGCAGCGAGTACCGGGAGCAGGCCCGCAACGGCAAGGGCATCCGCGCCATGATGGTCACCGACAAGACCGGACCCCTGGCCGCCCAGCTGCTGGTGCAGCCCGAGGAGGACATCCTGCTCATCACCGGGGACGGCACCATCATCCGCGCCCGGGTGGCGGACATCCGCCTCTCCGGCCGCAACACCCAGGGCGTGCGCATCATGCGCATTGCCGAGGGCAGCGAAGTGGTGGCCGTGGCCCGCTCCGAGGCCGAGGAGGACGATCTCCCCGAGGAGAGCGACGCCAGCGTGAGCGACGCCCCGCAAGCGGAGGAAGCCCCCGCCGATGCCGCCTCCGACCTGGACATGGACATCCCCGAAACCACCGAAAGCCCCGAGGAGGAGCTGTAAGCCCGCCCCGGCGACTTTTCCGGCGCCCCATGGCATAAACTCTCCCGGAAGGGAGGCGCCGCCATGATGCGCTGGTTGATTCCCATGCTCTGCGCCGGAGCCATGCTGCTCCGGCCGGAGGTATCCCTGCAGGCCGCCGCGGACGCCTGCGCGCTCTTTGCCCGCAGCGTGCTCCCGGGGCTGTATCCGTACATGATTCTGCTGCTGGTGGCCCTGGACCGCCTGCCCGCCCAGGCCCCGTATCCCCTGCTGGTGGCCCTGGGCTGGGGGGCCGGTTCCCCCTGCGGCGCGAAGATCTGCGCCGCCCGGCAGGGCCGCATGGACCCCCGCGCCCTGCGCCGCCTCACCGTGTGCTGCGGCACCATGAGCCCCATGTTCCTCTACGGTACCCTGGGGCAATGGCTGCAAAGCCCCCGGGCGGGGCTGTGCATTCTGCTGGCGGTGCTGGCGGGGGGGCTGGCTGCTTCCGCGGCGCTGCCGGGGGGCGGGGAGTCCCGCCAGCCATCCTCTGCCTTTTCCCAAGCCGCGCCCATGTCCCTGGGGGCGGCGGTGGAAAAGGCCTCTATTACGTTGCTGACCGTTTGCGGCTGCATGGTGCTGGGCAATGTGCTCAGCGCGCTGCTCCCGGCGCTGCTGCCCGGCTTGCCCCAGGGCGCGCGCCTGGCCCTTGCCTGCCTGGCGGAGGTTACCACCGGCAGCCGCGCCCTGGCCCTGCTTTCCCTGCCACTGGAGCTTCGGGTAGCGCTGCTCAGCGGGGAAACAGGCTTTGGGGCCTTGGCCATCCTGTTGCAAAACCGTGCCCTGGGGCCGCGGGGGTTGATGCCCCTTTGGGCGCAGCTGGGTTTTCAGCTGCTCCATGGGTTGCTCTCCGCGCTGGTGGGGTACGGGTTGGCATTACTCTTATTGTAAGTACTTACGACCAAAGGAAAGTGGGAATCATCATGGAAAACCAAGGACGCTCCAAGCTTCTGGGCGAAATGCCCATGAAACAGCTGGTACCCAAAATCTCCGTACCGATTATGATCTCCATGCTGGTGCAGGCCCTGTACAACGTGGTGGACAGCATCTTCGTTGCCAAGTACAACGCCGATGCCCTTACCGCCGTGTCCCTGGCCTTCCCGGTGCAAACGCTGATGATTGCCCTGTCCGTTGGCCTGGGCGTTGGTATCAACAGCCTGATCTCCCGCCGCCTGGGGGAGCACAACCATGAGGCGGCCATCAATGGCGCCTGGGCGGGCCTGCTGATGGAGTTTATCGGCTTTGTGCTCTTTGCGCTGTTCGGGGCCATTTTCTCCCGGGCATTCTTCACCTGGTTCACCACGGACGAGCAGCTCATCGAGCTGGGACAGCAGTATCTTTCCGTGGTGACCATTTACTCTCTGGGCCTGTTCCTGTCCATCAGCTTTGAGCGCATGCTGCAATCCACGGGCAACACGGTATATTCCATGGTGATGCAGCTCACCGGCGCTATTGTGAACATCATCCTGGACCCCATTATGATCTTCGGCCTGCTGGGCTGCCCGGCCATGGGCATTTCCGGCGCGGCCATCGCCACGGTGATTGGCCAGTTCTGCGGCCTGGGCGTGGGCATTGTGTGCAACCAGCTGAAAAACAGGGAGCTGCGCCTGTCCCTGCATGGCTTCCGCATTCATTCCCGGGCGGTGAAGGATATCCTGGCGGTGGGCTTCCCCAGCATGATTATGCAGTCCATTTCCTCCGTGCTCACGGTGCTGATGAACATGATCCTTATCGCCTATGGCAACGTGGCGGTGAGCGTACTGGGCGTGTACTTCAAGCTGCAATCCTTCGTGTTCATGCCGGTATTCGGGTTGAACAACGGCCTGGTGGCCATTGTGGGCTACAACTTTGGCGCCCGGCTGCGCCAGCGGGTGTATGAGGCCATCCGCGTGGCGCTGATCTACGCGGTCATCATCATGGCGGTGGGCACGGTGCTGTTCCTGGTGTGCCCGGAATTCCTGCTGAGCCTGTTCGAGGCGGAGGGCGAATCCGCGGGCGAGCTGACCGCCATTGGCGTGCCCGCCCTGCGCACCATTTGCACGCACTTTGTTATCGCCGCCATTGGCATTACCCTGAGCACGGTGTTCCAGGCCATCGGCAAGGGCTTCTACAGCCTGCTCATGAGCCTGATGCGCCAGCTCATCGTGCTGCTGCCCGCGGCGTGGATTCTCTCCGAACTGGGCGGGCTGAGCGCCATCTGGTGGAGCTTCCCCATTGCGGAGATTGTTTCCCTGACCCTGTGCCTGATTCTGTTCCGGCGGGTGGACCGGGACATCCTGAAACCCCTGGGGGATTAAGCAAACATACCAAAAGGGCCGCCCCGCTGGTGTTTTCCAGCAGGCCGGCCCCTTTTATACTGCTGCAAAAAGGCGGGCCTTTTCAAGCAGAAACACGAAAGAAGAGCCTTCCCATATCCTAGCATGCAAGAGCACCAACAAGTATGGGCACCGAAGGTTTCCAAAGGGCGAGCGGAAAGCCCTTTGGTCGCGCCCGCAGGCGCGAAACCTTCCGCGCCCGCAAGCATGCATGGCACACCCTACAAAAAATGCTGGAGCAAAATGCCTTGTCAACAGACGAAAGGGCCGTCCCGCTGGTGTTTTACAGCAGGCCGGCCCCTTTTTCATGGCATCATCAGCCAATATGATCCTTGCCGCCCATGTACATGCGCAGGGCTTCGGGGATGCGGATGGTGCCATCCTTTTGCAGGTTGTTCTCCAGGAAGGCAATGAGCATCCGGGGCGGCGCCACCACGGTGTTGTTCAGGGTGTGGGCAAAGTACTTCTGCCCGTTCTCACCCTTGACGCGGATCTGCAACCGGCGGGCCTGGGCGTCGCCCAGGTTGGAGCAGGAACCCACCTCAAAGTACTTCTGCTGCCGGGGGCTCCAGGCTTCCACGTCCAGGCTCTTCACCTTCAGGTCGGCCAGGTCGCCGGAGCAGCACTCCAGGGTGCGCACGGGGATGTCCAGGGTGCGGAAGAAGTCCACGGTGTTCTGCCACAGACGGCGGAACCACGCCATGCTATCCTCCGGCTTGCACAGGACGATCATCTCCTGCTTCTCAAACTGGTGGATGCGGTACACGCCCCGCTCCTCAATGCCGTGGGCGCCCACTTCCTTGCGGAAGCAGGGGGAGTAGCTGGTCAGGGTGATGGGCAGCTTGTCCTCCTCCAGGATGGTGTCGATGAACTTGCCGATCATGGAGTGCTCCGAGGTGCCGATGAGGTACAGATCCTCGCCCTCGATCTTGTACATCATGTTTTCCATTTCCGAAAAGCTCATCACGCCGTTGACCACTTCCGAGTGGATCATGAACGGCGGCACCACATAGGTGAAGCCACGGTCAATCATGAAATCCCGGGCATAGGAGAGGATGGCGGAGTGCAGCCGGGCCACGTCCCCCATGAGGTAATAGAAGCCGTTGCCGGAGGTCTTGCGGGCCGCGTCCAGGTCAATGCCGTTGAGCCGCTCCATGATGTCCACATGGTAGGGCACCTCAAAGTCCGGCACCACCGGCTCGCCAAAGCGCTCCAGCTCCACGTTTTCGCTGTCGTCCCGGCCCACGGGCACGCTGTCGTCAATGATGTTGGGGATGACCATCATCCGCTTCTTGATCTCCGCCTGGAGCTCATCCTCCTTTTGCTCCAGGGCGGCCAGGTCGTCGGCCAGGGCGGCTACCTTGGCCTTGGTGGCCTCGGCCTCTTCCTTCTGGCCCTTGGCCAGCAGGCCGCCGATCTGCTTGGAAAGGGTCTTGCGCTGGTTGCGCAGGCCGTCCGCCTGCTGGCGGGATTCCCGGTATTCCTTGTCCAGGGCCACCACCTCGTCCACCAGGGGCAGCTTCTGATCCTGGAACTTTTTGCGGATGTTTTCCTTGACCCGCTCGGGGTCGTTGCGCAGCAGATTGATGTCCAGCATGGTTACGTATCCTCCTCTATGTTTTTTCCCTGTTTCGCCGGGAAAAAAGAAAAAGCCCCCCGTCCCTGCCTGGGACGATGGACCCGCGTTGCCACCCGGCTTGCCGCGTCCCGGAGAACGCGACCACTCATGCGCCGTAAGGGAGCGCCGCCCGCAGACTCCTCGCCTGCCCCTGGGGGAATGGAGCCACCGTTCCGGCCACCGCCTCGCACCATCCGGCGGCTCTCTTACGCGTCGAAAACGGATTGTTTTCCCCTCCTGCGGGAACTATGTACGCCTGGTATTATACACCCGCCCGCGCACCTTTGGCAAGGGGGAAAAGCGGCCCAATCTGCCGCGACTGAAAAAACGGGAGCTGCCGTTTCTCCGGTCGCTCCCGTCTTGTAGGCTATCCCTTTACTTCCCTTCCCGGATCAGCTTGCGGATGTCCTCCACCAGGGCCGCCATGCTGGGGGTGGTTTTCAGATTCTTTTCCACCGTGTTGCAGGCGTAGAGCACCGTGGAATGGTCCCGGCCCCCAAAGGCCCGGCCGATGCTGGGCAGGCTCAAGCCCGTCATTTCCCGGGTCAGGTACATGGCCACCTGCCGGGGCACGGTGATCTCCCGGTTCCGCCGGGAGCTCTTCAAATCCTCGGGGGTTACGCCGTAGTAGTCGCTTACGGCGTTCATGACCACGTTTTCGTCCACCCGCCGGGGCGCCTTCTGCTCAAAGACTTCCTTCAGGGCTTCCTCGCACAGGGCCACGTCAATGGGCCGCTTGTGCAGCGTGGAGAAGGCCACCAGCCGGGTGAGGCTGCCCTCCAGCTCACGGATGTTGCTCTCAATGCGGGAGGCAATCAGCTCCAGCACGTCGTCCCCCACCATGATGTTTTCGCTCATGGCCTTCTTGCGCAGGATGGCGATACGGGTTTCGATGTCCGGCTTCTGTATGTCGGCGATGAGGCCCCACTCAAAGCGGCTGCAAAGGCGCTCCTCCAGCCGGGCAATGTCCTTGGGGGGTTTATCGCTGGTCATTACGATCTGCTTGCCCGCGGTGTGCAGGGCGTTGAAGGTGTGGAAGAATTCTTCCTGGGTGGAATCCCGCCCGGCGATGAACTGGATGTCGTCCACCATAAGGATGTCCACATTGCGGAAACGGTTGCGGAACTCCACGTTGCGGTTCTGCTGGATGGCGGAGATCAGCTCGTTGGTGAAGTTTTCGCTGGTGATGTACATCAGCCGCATTTGCGGATACTGCTGCTGCACATAGTGGCCAATGGCGTGCATCAGGTGGGTCTTGCCCAGACCCACGCCCCCGTAGATGAACAGAGGGTTGTACGCCTCCGCCGGGGATTCCGCCACCGCCAGGGAGGCCGCGTGGGCAAAGCGGTTGCCGTTGCCCACCACAAAGGTGTCAAAGGTATACTTGGGGTTCAGGGACATGGAGGTGAAGCCCGCCGGGGCCTCCGGCTCCGCCTGGGACTGCTTCTTGTCTACCTCCGCCCGGGTCAGGATCTCCACCTGCATGGGGTGGCCGGCCACTTCGCCCAGGGCGTTGGCAATCAGCGTGGCGTACCGGCTGGCGATCATGGACTTCATGTACTCGGCGGAGGTGCACAGGGTGAGGCAATCCCCCTCCAGGGACAGCGGCTTCAGGGAGGACTGAATCCACGTGTTGTAGGAAATTTCGTTCATTTCCCCCTTGAGCAGCATACATGCCTTCTCCCAAAGCTC